>Ga0207952_1001203_pt1 | contig 12023 bp, 10 predicted proteins | sample SubbioR12Aug_8Ca_FD_184831 | JGI IMG/M metagenome (GOLD analysis project Ga0207952, IMG submission 184831) | Serpentinite rock and fluid subsurface biosphere microbial communities from McLaughlin Reserve, California, USA - CR12Aug_8Ca (SPAdes) | ecosystem: Environmental > Terrestrial > Deep...
GGCGCCTGCCGCCAATTCCAGTGGAGGGTTGTGATGACCGAGATCGAGATGAAGACCGAAGCCGAAGTGGGAGAGTTCACCGACGAGCTGAGCGACGAGGCGCTCGACCGCGCGGAGGGGGTCTTTGCGACCACTGGCTGTTGGTGTGGCTGATCGCTGACGGCGGTGCTGTGCCTCCTGCTTCATGCGGTTGTGCACGAGGCGGGACGGCCGGCGGCCCCTCAACGGCTCTGCATCCATGACTGTACAATGAAAGGACGACCTCATGTCCGAGCTGGAACTGAAGACCGAAGTCGAGACCGAGGAGTTCACCGACGAACTGAGCGACGAGGCGCTCGACCGGGCGGAAGGGGGGCTTTGACTGGCCCGTGCGCCGGTGGGTGCTACTCTGCTCCGGGTGGTAGCCGGTAGCTGATCGTCGGGATCGGCTCACTGCTCCGTGCCGGTGCCCGGTGGGCTGGCGCAGACGGTGGATTGATGACAGGGGGGCTGGTTTCCTCCCGCGCCCTGTGCGCCGACCGGCCGCCATCCGGTCGGCGACGGGTTCTGCCCCGGGCGGCGGCATTTCTTTGTGTCTCTGCGAGGGAAGAGAACGGCCAGCAGCAGTGAGCGACAGGCCGACGCTGCCGAGCCGAATGCTCGACTTCCGAACTCGAGACGAAGATCGAAGCCGAAAAGTTTGCCGACGAGAGGAGCGACGACGCGCCCGACCGGGCAGAGGGAGCTATGTGACATCTGTCATCTCGGACCTGCCCCTGCGGTCCTCTGACCGGCGACGATGGTTCCAGTCCTTCCTGCTTCGTGCGCGGGCGTGCGCCGCGGGAGCCGGCCGCGGATGCCCGTTGGCGGGGCCCAGGCTCTTGGCGTGCATGCCATTGCACCGCGCTAAGGGGAGGCCAACCCTCACGGGCGGTTGCCGCGCATCGACCAAAAGCCGCATTGCGATCAGCACATTGTTGCCGGCCCAAGGGCGGTCGCCGAAAGCTCAACTCCCGGCCGCTGCCAACGAATTGACAGGCGTCCCTGTTCCCGAGTGATCGGCGGCCAGCATCAGATAGAAGGCCGGCACGACGAAAAGTGTGAACAACGTACCGATCGACAATCCGCTGGCGATGACCAGGCCCATGCAGAAGCGCGAGACGGCACCTGCACCGCCGGCGAAAAGCAGCGGCAGGACGCCCAGCACCATGGCGGCCGTGGTCATCAGGATCGGCCTCAGGCGAATCGCGGCTGCTTGTTCGATGGCCTCGCGCCGCGACCTACCCTGCTTCTGGAGATCGTTGGCGACCTCGACGATCAGGATGCCGTGCTTGCTGATCAGCCCCATCAGAGTGACGAGGCCGACCTCGGTGTAAATGTTGAGGCTGGCGCCCGGCACACCCAGCGTGCCCAGCAACGCCAGCGCAAACAGGGCGCCAGCGATCGACATAGGCACCGAGAGCAGGATGATCAGTGGGTCCCGGAAGCTCTCGAACAGTGCCGCCAGGGCCAGGAAGACGATGACGAAGGCGAAGCCGAAGAGAACCACGAAGCCGCCGCTCTCCTGAACGTACTGGCGCGAGAGGCCGGCATGGTCGATGGCATAGCCGCGCGGCAGGTTTCGGTTCGCCAGGTCCTGCAGGTAGGCCAATGCCTGTTCCTGGGAAACTCCGGGAGCGGCGACGCCCTGTATGGTGGCGCTGTTGAGTTGCTGGAAATGGTTGATCGACTGCGGAGTGGTCCTGGTGGCGATGGTAGCGACCGTCGAGAGAGGCACCATCGTTCCATCGGTAGCACGGATGTAGTAGCCGAGGACTTGGTCGACATTCAGGCGGAAACGCTGCTCGACCTGCGGGATGACGCGGTAGGACCGGCCGTCGAGATCGAAGTAGTTGACGTAGCCGCCGCCCAGCATCGCGGCCATCGCGCCGCCGATATCGCTCATCTGCAGGCCGAGAAGGGCTGCCTTGTCGCGATCGATGACCACGGTCGACATCGGCTGGTTCACCTTGAGATCGGTGTCGAGATACAGGAACAGGCCGCTGCGATTGGCCTGCATCAGGAAGGAGCGGGTGGCGCGATCGAGCGCTCCGAAGGCGTCCGTCGTCTTGACGACGAACTGCACCGGCAGGCCGCTGCTACCGGGCAGTGGCGGCGGCTGGAAGACGACGACCCGCGCGCCGGCGATGCCAGAGACCTGACGCTGCAGCCCGGGCAGGATTTCGGCGGCCGTCCTCTCGCGCTGCCCCCAGGGAGCCAGCACGAGGCCGGCGATTGATTGGCCCGGCATTTCGAACTGGAAGAGGTGTTCCGCGCCGGGCTGGCGGGCAAGGACGCCGTGCACCTGCCCCGCGTAGAGCAGCCGCTGCTGCAGCGTGGCGTTGGGAGCAGCAGTGCTCATTGCCAGGAGCACGCCCTGGTCCTCCTCGGGGGCCAGTTCGCTGCGCAGACCTGCATAGAGGAAATAGATGCTGCCGAACACGATGGCGGCGAAGGTCGCGGTGACCGGGAGGCTGTCGAGACCTGCGTGCAGCAGCCGGGCATAGCGACTGCGGAGCGCGTCGAACAGCCGATCTACCGCCGCGGCAAACCGGCCTTCCCATCGGCTTGCCGCGCCTTCGGCATGTACTTCGCCGCGTGCCCGAAGAAGACGCGAGCAGAGCATCGGCGAGAGGGTGAGGGCAATCACCCCCGAAATGGTGACAGCGCCGGCCAGAGTGAAGGCGAACTCGGTGAAGAGGGCGCCAGTCAAGCCACCTTGCATGCCGATCGGCACGTATACGGCGATCAGCACCGATGTCATGGCGATGATCGGCCCACCGAGCTCGCGGGCGGCCTGCAGCGTTGCGGGTAGAAGGGCGGTTCCTTCCGCCAGGTGACGGTTGACGTTCTCCACGACGATGATCGCATCGTCCACGACCAGGCCGATGGCAAGGACAAGCGCGAGCAGGGTCAGAAGATTGATGGAGAAACCCAGGGCCGCCATCATGGCGAAGGTGCCGATGAGCGACAGTGGAATGGCGACGACCGGCACGAGTGTGGAGCGCAGCGAGCCCAGGAAGACGAAGACGACCAGCGTCACGATGGCGAGCGCCTCGACGAGCGTGTAGGCCACTTCCTCGATCGAGCTTTGGACGAACTCCGTCGAATCGTAGACGATGCTGGTCGTCAGCCCGTGCGGCAGGCGGGCGGCGATGCCCGGGAATATCTTGCGTACGCCCCCGGCGACGCTTAGCAGGTTGGCTTTGGGGGCAACCTTGATGCCGACGTAGACTGCGGTGCGGCCATCGAAGAGTGCCTGCGATTCGTAGTCGTCGGCGCCCAGCACGACGTTGGCGACATCCTGCAGGCGCACCACCGCGCCGTTGACCTGCTTGATCGCCAGGTTCCGAAATTCGGCGACCGAGTGGAGGTTGGTCGAGGCGTTGAGCGTCACCTGCACCATCTGGCCCTTGGTGTTGCCGAGGCCCGAGATGTAGTCGTTGGCTGACAGGGCCTGGCTGACGTCAGCTGCCGTCAGGCCGTAGGAGGCCAGCTTGGCGGGATCCAGCCAGGCGCGCAGGGCAAAGTTCTTGGCGCCCATCAGCTCGGCCGTCTGCACGCCGGGGACGGCCTGGAGTTGCGGCCGCACGACGCGTACGAGATAGTCGGTGATCTGATTGGGTGCCAGGACCTTGCTGTCGAAGCCGATATACATGGCATCGATCGTCTGCCCCACCATGACGTTGAGTACCGGCTGCTGCGCATCGGGCGGAAGCTGGTTGCGGACCGAGTTGACCTTGGTGTCGATCTCGGTGAGCGCCTTGTCGGCGTCCCAGTTGAGCCGCAGGTTGACGGTGATCGTGCTGACCCCGCTGAGGCTGGAGGAAGTCATGTAGTCGATGCCGTCGACCTGGGCGATCGCGGTTTCGAGCGGGGTGGTGATGAAACCGGCGATGGTCTGCGGGTCGGCGCCGAAATAGGCCGTCGAGACGGTGATGACGGCGTTCTCTGTGCGCGGGTACTGTTGCACAGGCAGCGAGCTGCCGGCGCGCAGGCCGAGAACCAGGATCATCAGGCTGACGACGGTCGCCAGGACCGGACGGCGGACGAAGATGTCGGTGAAGCTCATTGGCTGTGCTCAGCGCTCCTGCGGCGTTGGCGCCGGATCGTCTGTCGGTGTCACCGCATTGTCGATCGTGACTGCCGAGCCTTCGTAGAGCTTGATCTGGCCCGCCGTTACCACGGTCTCTCCCTCCTGCACCCCCTTCACGATGGCGACCTGGTCGCCGCGCGTCGGTCCCGTCGTCACGAACACCTGGCGTGCGACGAGGCGCGACCGCCCGCCCGGGTCGCGGCCCTTGTCGTCGACCACAAAAACGGTGCTGCCGTAGGAATTATAGGTGATCGCCGTCTGCGGCAGAGTCACCATGTGCTGTGGCGCTCCGGCATCGATCTCCACGGCGGCGAACATGCCGGGCAGCAGCGCGCCATCCGGATTGGCGACCGTCGCACGCACCTGGAAAGTGCGGCTCGAGGAATCGACCTTCGGGCTGATCGCTGCGATCCGGCCGCTGAAGGAGCGCCCGGGCCAAGCGTCGATGCGCACCTTCATCGGCTGGCCGACGGTGGTCCGGGCGATGGCCTGCTGCGGCAGGGGAAAGTCCACGAATATCGGGTCGACCGACTGCAGCGTCACCACGGTCGTGCCGGGTGCCAGATATTGGCCGAGGTCGACCTGCCGGATGCCGAGGCGGCCGGAAAACGGCGCCCGGAGGTGCTTCTTTTCAATCAGCGCACGTTGCTGGTCGGCCTGGGCGACATTGCTCTTGAGCGTGGCGGCATCGCTGTCCAGGGTGGCCTGGCTTATCGTCTGGGCCTTGTACTGCCGGACGCTGCGATCGTAGTTGAGCTGGGCAAGCTGGGCGTTGGCCTCAAGCGACCGCAGTTTGGCGACGTCGTCGTCGGCCCAAAGCCTCAGCAGAGCCTGGCCCGTCTGCACGCGGTCGCCCGAATGGAATCCGATTTCCTGGACGACCCCGGCCAGTTCGAGCGACAGATCGGTGCCGTTGACCGCCCGCAGGCTGCCGACCGCATCGATCCTGGGCTGCCAGGTCTCGACCCGGGCCGCGGTTGCGGAGACCGTCTGCGCTGGAACGCCGGCCGCCATGAAGGTCGCGGCCTTTTGCGCGATATAGTCCTTGAAACCAATGAAGGCGCCGGCCACCACGCCGGCCACCGTCAGCATCGCCAGCATTCGCTTGATCATTGCTTTGGCCTTCGCTTCATTGCCGTTGTCTCTAGCGGCCGGCAGCCGGCAGCCTGATGTCCTGCACCGGCGGAAGCCAGAAGACGGCAGGGCTGCCTTCGGATTTGGGATCGACATCGGTGCGGTTCCACCAGCCGCCGCCCAGCGCCTGAAACAGCGCGGCGGTATCGCTGTAACGCGCCGCCTGTGCGGAGACGCGATTGAGTACTGCCGTGCGGTAGGCTTTCTGGCTGTTGAGCAGTTCCGAATAGGCGACCGCGCCAAGCCGGTATTGGTGCTGGGCGAGTGCGAGGCTGGCGCCGGCTGCCCGTTCTGCCGCAGCCTGGGTGCGCAGCGCCTCCGCATCGGCCTGCACGGCGCGCAACGCATTGGCGACATCCTGGAACGCCTGCAGCAAGGTGCTGCGGTACTGGGCAGCAGCCTGGTCGAAGGCGGCCCGGGCGGCGCGCTTCTTGTGTTCCAGCGTGCCGCCGTCGAGCAGCGGCTGGAGGATGCTGAGGGCCAGGTTCCACGCCGTGCCGGTGGGCGGGACAACCTGGCCAACGAAGGCGATGATATCGGCGCCGGCGTTCGGCCCGTATTGGCCGGTCAGGTTGAACTGCGGCATCTGGTTGGAGATCGCCACGCCGATGTTGGCGCTCGCCGTGCGGAGCTGCGCCTGCGCCGAGCGGACGTCCGGCCGTTGTTCGACCAGTGCCGCGGGCAGGCTGAGTGGCAGCTCCTCGGGCAGGTGGAGGTCGGCGAGGTCGACGTTCTCGCCCCTGTCCTGGTCCGGCAGGCGGCCGATCAGTGCCATCAACTGGTTGCGCTGCTGAGCGAGCTGGCGCTTGAGCGGGGGCAGGGTGCCGCGTGCCTGTTCCAGCGCCGTCTCCTGCGACAGCACCTCGACGCGCGACGCGCCTCCCAGATCGAACTGGGCTCGTACCAGGCCGAGCTGTTGAGCGGCGATACGGATGGTTTCTTCGGTGGCCGCGACCTGCGCCCGCAGCGACGCGAGATTGATGGCCGCGGTCACGACGTTCGAGGTCAGGGTCAGATAGGTCGCCTCGAGCTGGAAGCGCTGGTACTCGGCCTGAGCGGCCTGCGACTCGACCTGCCGTCGCACGCCGCCAAAGATGTCGAGGGCATAGGAGATACTGAGCGAGGCGGAACTTACCGTGTAGACCATCGGCGGGCCGCTCAGCCCGCTGGTGACGGGCGTCACCTGCTGCTTGGTATTCGAGGCGCCGGCGTTGATCTGCGGGAACAGGCCGCCCTGCTGGGCATAAAGCGTCTCCTGCGCCTGCCGCAAGGTAGCCTGCGCCGCCGCCAGGCTGGGATTGGCCTTGAGGGCCTCCTCGATCAGCGCGTTGAGCTGCGGGTTGCGATACAGGGTCCACCACTGGCCGGGAATGTCGGCTCCTGCCACGAAGCGCTGCGAGGCCCCTCCGGCGATATCAGCCGAAGCGGTCGGCGTCAGTGGCTCGGGCGTGTAGCCCGAAGCCTCGGGCTTGTCGGGCTGCCGGAAATCCGGACCCGAGGTGCAGCCTGCCACTATGGCTGCTGCCGCGATGGCGCAAAAGCCCGCCATTGGAATCACTGCACCACACCGACGGAATGAGGGCGGCGAAGGGGGAGTCGGATAACGAGCGCCAAGGACGGTCCGATCGGCTGCGGCATGAACTCTGCGAAGATGACGCCGCCACTATCATCGAGCATCGCACCATCTCAAAGAGCAGAGAAAAACCAATCTGAATGTAGTTTGGTGCCGGTTTCAACGAATCCGGAGACGGTCCGGTTTTGATTCGGTCGACTCCGATGAAGGCGGCCGATTGCCGCCGGACGGCACGCCCTCCACAATTAAACCCAACCGGGGTCGCAACCGACAAGCGGCCCTTGTCGTCAGAAAACGAAGGAGGCTTCCGATGCCCGTAGACAATCTTCCGGCGGTCAGGCTGCATCATGCGCCTTCGTCCTACTACTCGATGATCGCGCGGCTCGCCCTGACCGAGACGGGTGTTGGCTTGGAACTCGTGCCACTCGACATCCATCGCCGCATGGAGCAGTTCGCGCCGGCGTATGCCGCCCTCAACCCCGGCCTCACCGTGCCAACGCTCGTGCTTGCCGATCGGGTCCTGGCGGACAGTCGCGATATCCTCGACTGGGCATTCGACGCACGGCTTCCCTCAGCCGCCACAGCCGATGCGGTGACACGCCACTACTCGTTTCCGGTCGAAGACCTGACTTTCTCCTGGCTGCTGGGCTGGAATCCGATGGCACGGCGCATGGTGCCGCAAAAGCTGGCATCGGCGCAGGCACGGCTTCTTGCGCTCGTCTCGGCGAATCCCGGCCTCGCGGATGTCTACCGGCGCCGGGCCGAGGTCTTCGCTGCCCGCTCCCGCACGTTCGAGCCGGCAGCCGTGCCCGCGCTATTCGAGCGGCGATGGCGGGAAGCACAGGCTCATCTCGACTGGCTCGACCATATCCTTTCGGACGGCCGGCCGTTCATTGCGTCCGACGATTACGGCCCGGCCGACGTCGTCTGGACGGTTTTCCTCGCACGCATTCGCTTCATCAGGCGGGGGGCGGCGATCGAGCAACGGCCGTCACTGTGCCGTTACGAGGCGGCGATGCGGGCAAGGCCGAGCTTCGAGAAGGCCGACGTGTGGGCGAGCATCCACTGGCTGCGCATGCTGCGGCAGATCGTTTGACGTCACGATCGCTTGGCGCAGCCGACCGGCGATGTACAAAAGCGGGAGGCACCGCGGCGCCCATCCACCGAGGCCGGTCGTCCTTCTTGCCTGAGTGCGGGATACGCTGCCTCCCACGGTGAACCGGCAACCTCCGCCGCGCGCGTGAGGACATCCAGGCAACAGTGAAGCCTGCGCAGATTGGCAGCGACTTCTTTCAGGGCATCAGGCGAAGGATCGAGGCGCCGAGCGAAGGTCTGGGCCATGGCCCCGCACTCGGCGACGGACCGGATGATCGGCGTCAAGAGCACTCTTGCCTCGACCGGGAGGCGCAGGTCGGCATCGCTTCCGGGAAGCAGTCGGGCGGCGACCAGGGCCGCATGGATATCGCCGGATGCAGATACATTCGATTTGGTTTCGATTTAGATAGAACCGCGGCGCTTTTTGCCGGCACAATACTGGCGCCAACTCTTGGATGCCTCCGCTACACATGCTCGATGAAACAGGCCTGCAAGTCGCAACGGTCTGCCTGGACGGCCGGCGCGCCAGAACGCTGCGGACCCGTCAGCGGCTGATCAAGGCTTACCTGGGTCTCCTGCGGTCCGCGAAATCCACGCCGACCGGGGCCGACATCGCCAAGCGCGCCGGCAATTCTGCGCGCTCGCTCTTCGAGCGATTTCCGAACCGCGCCGAGCTGAATCAAGCGGCCGCGACATACGTTATGGCGCAAGAAGCAAAAGCGCTTTTCGTTCCTCCAGGCTCCGATCGGCGGTCGCGCATGGAGCGCTGCATCCAAAGCAACCTCAAGGCACACGAACGCTGGTGGCCGCTGTGGCGTGCCTACATGCTCTCTCCCGAACACGCCGAGTCCCTAGGCTGGACGTTCGAGAGGCTACGCAACAAGCGCATGAAAGAGTTCGAAGCGGGCTTCCACCCCGAACTATCCGCATTGCCTGCGTCGGCGCAACGACCGACTGCCATTGCCGTTGAGATCATGACGTCTATCGAAAGCTGGGGATGCCTCAAACATCGGCACGGCCTGTCGGACGCCAGCATCCGGGAGATCTGGTTCGTGAGCATGGACAAGCTGCTGTCTGCGAGTCCGGCGTCGGCCCTGCCTGGCCAGGCCGCCTAGCCCCGGTTTCCGTGGCCATAGCGCGCGGATAGCGGTGGTCACCGAAGGCATGTGGCCAGCGCTGAGGCTGTCCGACTCAAGCCGCTGGCCAACGACCGCTCCCAGACGGTCGCCTGCACTCGCAAGGGAAGTGCAGGCCTCGAGTTTCCGCCAGCGTGCAGGCATCGGCAATGGAAACCGCCACCAAGCCGACGCGAAATGTATCCAAATACGCCCACGCATACATCCAAAATGCACACGGTTCCGTTTGGGTAAAGATTGGACCTTGCATAGGCTCCTGGCCATGCGAATGAGAGCCTTGAATCTGCAGTGCGTGGAGACTGCCCGGCCTGGCGACTCTGGCGGTCTTCTTGTTCGCTACTTCCGCTGCGCCACAAAACCGTACGATCAGTAAGCCGGCGGCCATGGACCTCACCAGAGGCCTGTGGACTCTCTCCTCTGTCGACCGGTCCGATGGAGGTTTTTCCCATTGCGCGATCTCGGCACCCTACACCGACGGCGTGAACCTGATCATCTGGCTGGACGCCGACGGCGGTTGGCGCTTTGGCATGACGCATCGCGATTGGCAATTGGACGTAGATCTTCCACTCCCCCTCGCCCTCGAAATGGACGGCGCTCCGCCGGTCGCCATAGTCGCGGCGGCACGCACGCCGTCGATGGTGCTCAGCGAGCCTCTTTCCGGGTCGCCGCTGATCGACCGTCTGCGGTGGGCGTCGAATGTCGTTGTTTTCGGCGGCGCAGCGCGCTTCAACTTCGAGTTTCGCGACCTGCGTGAGGCGTTCGCCGTATTGGAAGGCTGCGCAGAGGAGCGCGGCCGGCAGCCAGTCCGAGCCGATCCTGTCCGGGAATCGCAACGGCTCTTCGACAGTCTCGCGGCACACGAAGGCCTCGATCGCGTGCAGCGGTTGCCAGGCAAACCGCACGCCGCCCTTCCGAACTGGGACGTCGTATGGCGGGCGGGCCCGCTCTGCGGCGGACTGCAGGTTGCGCTCCCACCTCGTGCCATGTCGAACGCGGACGTCGCCGCCGTCATCGCGTCCGACGAAGCCCGGGGATGCAGCGGTCGTTTTCTGTCCGGCACGCAGCCTTACGAGGGCACGTCCGGTGGCGTGCGCTTCCACGCCATCTGCAGCTTGCCGCATCGCGACGAGCCGCTCTCCGACCTGCTCCGGTTCGACGACCTGCTCGCTGCGGCCTTCAAGGGGCTCGCCCCGTGAACCGACATCGTTGCTGCAATCGAGCCGAGGGCAGCGGCCAAACCGGCACTGCATCCGGAAGGCCGAGGGGACTGCCTGAATGGGAATGATGGCCTTCTTGCTCGGCGCCTTGGCGCTCCTGGCGATAATGGTCTACGTCGACAGGACGGACTGGCCGGGTTGACGGGGTGCTTCGCAAGCCGTTCGCCCTGGACACATCGGCCTCGGGCGCGGCAGTGGATCGAATGCCTCGCGTGACCGCGTCGTTTCCATCCTCATGGCGAGACCTCCTGAACTCGATGCCAGCACGCCGCACGCCCGCAACGTCTGCATACCCGCGCTTACCCTCGCTCTCGCCGTCGTTGCGATGGGTGCGGTGAGGGCGGCGATGGCCGTCTCCGCCGGCCGCACCCCCCGAGGTTCATAGTGGTACGCCGCAATTCCGAACGGCAATGACACTCACCTCCTGGGAGCACAGGAGTCTCGCACTCACCGGTGTCAGCCCGCTCTTTCGTCTCGGCCCGCGGCGGCAATGGCCGGCGTGCGGTCCGGCTTCGACTTTCTCCTGTAGGCCGGTGTCGCCATCTCGAGCAGCCGTTCGGCCTTCTCCATCTCTACTGCGAGAGCTTCGGCCAGATCTGCCCGCAGGCGCGAGCCGGGCGGCGTCAGCCGCTCGATTGCCGCCAGCTCGGTGCCGAGAAGCCGGATTTTCGTGGCCGCGACTTTTAACAGCACATTGCGATGCATGAGGCGACATGTCGGCTGGTACGCTGCAACTATGTCCCGACAATCTACATGGATTGCGCCAGCGGATGTGCACTATCCGAGCCATCATGGTCGTATCCCGGTTCCGCTCGCTCGCGTCGCCTGGCAGGAATCGCAGCCAAAATGGCTGCGATTGGACTTCCATAGGCAAATCAGGTGACGAACGATAGTGGGCTAACGATGGCCATTCCTGATGCCTCCTCGAAACACGACACAGTCAATTTCTCGCTCGATCGCGCTCGCGACCTGTCTCTGGGCATTTCGCGCCGAAGGCCAGCAGCCGAGCTATCTGGTGCATTTTCCCTCGGGAAGGTACGAGCTTTCGCCGGCAGCTCACGGACAGATCAAGGAGGCCGCCCGAATGGCGACAGCGGGTGCAGCCGATCGGGTGATGTGCATCGGTCATACCGACGCGCCGGGAACGCTGGAGAAGAACAACATCCTGGCTGTCAGGCGCGCCAATGCCGTGAAGGAAGCGCTCGTCCGCGAAGGCGTGCCCGAGACGGCGATCCTCTTGGTCGGGAGAGGATCGAGAGAGCCGCTCGCCGGCGATGGTGGCGGAAGCCGGCACGAGAACAGGCGCGTCGAGATCGTCGTCCTGTTCCAGAAAGTCGAGCCGGTCGGCGATCCCGACTGAGACGTCCGCGCGGGCCGGAACGCTCGCGCGATCTGCCCTGAAAAAGCTGTTTAAATGGGCGCGACGGATCTCATTGCGACCTTTCGGAGCGTCGGCGCCTCCCCGGAGGCGCTGACGGCAAGGAGCAACTGCGGCGAAGTGAGGAAGCCGGCATGACCGCAGGCATGACGCGGCGCAGGGTGGCCAAGCCGAGAAAGCGAGACTGCCGCGCAGCATGGCGGAGCAGACATCGAGCCCGCTGACGCCGATCGACTTCTTCAACAGGCTGCTAGTGGAGTGAATCTAACACTTGGTACCCTCTTCTGACAGCGGCGATGATTTTTTTGGGATCGGCGGTCCAGACGAATGGCTTTGGATCGTTGTTGGTTTCGGCGACGAAGCGATTGATGGCGGC
>Ga0207952_1001204_pt1 | contig 12010 bp, 8 predicted proteins | sample SubbioR12Aug_8Ca_FD_184831 | JGI IMG/M metagenome (GOLD analysis project Ga0207952, IMG submission 184831) | Serpentinite rock and fluid subsurface biosphere microbial communities from McLaughlin Reserve, California, USA - CR12Aug_8Ca (SPAdes) | ecosystem: Environmental > Terrestrial > Deep...
TCTTCGTGGGTCTGACCGCGCCGCCGACGCACGGTGCCGCGCCAGACGACATCGCCGGTGCCGCGCGCGCGCTGGCTGCCGCCAAGGCAGCGGGCGCGTTCATAGCGACGAACCCGAATACAGGCGCCGAGATGGTCGTCAACCCGAACGCGCTCCGCCCCGTGCTCGACAGCATCGCGAAGGCGGCTGGCCGCGCGGGTGCCGCAGCTGCAACGGCGGCTGATACGGCGGCACTTCGCCCGCTGGTGCAGGGCATCATCAACCGTGCCCTTGGCTCGCAGGCGCCGGTCCGGCCTGGTGTGTCGCCCAACAGCCCCGGTCGGCAGTGCCACGACATTACGGTCTACCCGGCGCGCGGGCTCGCCGGTGGCGCCTGTGAAGGCCACGGGTTCCTCCTCGACATCAGCGACCCGGTGAACCCGATTCGCCTCGACGCCGTGGCGGACTCGAACTTCTCGTACTGGCACTCGGCCACGTTCAACAACGACGGCACCAAGCTTCTCTTCTCCGATGAATGGGGCGGCGGTGGTGGTCCGCGTTGCCGCGCCAGCGACCCGAAGGAGTGGGGCGCGAACGCGATTTTCACGATCGAAAACAAGAAGCTCAAGTTCCAGAGCTACTACAAGCTCCCGGCGGCGCAGACAGCGAACGAAAACTGCGTTGCGCACAACGGTTCGCTCATTCCGATCCCCGGGCGTGACGTGATGGTGCAGGCCTGGTATCAGGGTGGCATCTCGGTGTTCGATTGGACGGACGCGGCCAAGCCGAAGGAAATCGCTTTCTTCGACCGTGGCCCGATCGACTCCACGCGCATGCAAAGCGGTGGCTCGTGGTCGGTGTACTGGTACAATGGCGCGATCGTCAGCTCTGAGATCGCCCGCGGCCTCGACGTCGCTGACCTTGTTCCGACCGAACACGTGTCGCAGAACGAGATCGACGCGGCCAAGACCGTGCGTTGGGACTACCTGAACGCGCAGGGCCAGCCGAACATCAAGTGGCCGCCGAGCTTCGCGCTGGCGAAGGCCCTGCTCGACCAGCTCGAGCGAAACAAGTGCCTCTCAGCGCAGAAGATCGCGAACGCGCGTGCGCAGATCGGCACGGCGGAGCAGGCAAGCGGGCAGCCACGCAATGCGGCGCTGTCGGCGCTCGCGACGTCGCTCGGTGGCGAGCGCGCGTCGTGCGACCAGAACAAGGTCACCTGGATCGCGCAGACGCTCCGTGACATCCAGAACGTTGTGATTCCGTAGCCTCGAGTCACCGAAACGCACGACGGCCCGGGCGCGCAAGCGTCCGGGCCGTCGTGTTTTGGGACCTCCAGGCCGTCGCAAATCCTGAAATCGGAGAACGCGCTAGTTCCGCAGGACGGGGCCTCTGGCTCCCTCAAGGATCCACTGTGCGATCCACTCACGGTCGTACGCTGAGGTTGCTCGTGTGACCCGGAAGTGGGCAGAGGGCTTACCTGATACATCCACAGAATCGGTGAGCACGCGATAGAGCCGGCTCGAGTCTGGCTTCCCGGGTACGACGATCGGATTACCGTAGGAGGTGCTGCGAATCAGCTGGTCGTACGACGTCAGGTTGATCCCGGCAGTCGTCCCAACCGCACCGTGACAATAGTTGCATCGCTGGATGAACAGCGTGTCCAGCACGGCGTACGGTACCAACTGGCGTTTGAGGATGATTGTGCGCGACGGCGGACTGTCCGCCGAATTGTCGAACTGTCCGGAGGCCATCGCGAAGCCGGCCTTCTCCACGTGCACAATCAACCGGGCACCCGCGCGCACCTGGAGCCGCGCGACTCCGTTGACCGACGTAAGGGTCTGCATGTCGCCGAGGACATCGGTCACCCGCGCTCCTGTCACAGGCTGGGCCGTCTCTTCGTTCAGGACGCGAAAGGTATGCGTGAAGCGCACCTTGGAGGCCGGCATCCCGCTGACGACTTCGGTCGCGAGCCCGAGTCCAGTGATTCCCGGGGGCGTCGCGTTTTGCGATTCAACGCGTGCCCTCGCGACCAAGCCGAGGATCACGACGTGCACCGCCACCGCCAGTGACACGGCGATGGTTGTTGCGCGGCGGTTGGGTTTCGGCTCGGCGGCCCGGCGGACTACCTTAACCACGAACCCGCCACCCGATCCCCGATGCGCATTCTCCTCCCGATGGTCTGCGTTCCCGCCCTGCTCGCTGCGCAGGGAGCGGCCCGTGCCGGCGATTGGCCCGTCTTTGGCGGCACCACCGACAACACGCACTACTCGACGCTTTCCCAAATTACCCCGGCGAACGTCGGCCAGTTGCAGGTCGCCTGGACCTATGACACGCGAGACGCATTTGCCGGATCGGAAATGCAGTCCAATCCGATTGTCATCAATGGCGTGATGTACGCGCTTTCACCGCGGCAGCGCGCCTTTGCACTCGACGCTGCAACGGGCAGGGAACTCTGGAGTTTCGATCCGACCTTCGGTCGCTGGAGCGGACCACGCATCCGACATCGTGGGGTAGTGGTGCACGGCGGGCGCGTCTACTTCAACTACCGGTATCGTCTCTTCGCGTTGGACCAGAAGACGGGAAAGCAGGTACCGGGGTTCGGCAACGACAGTGGTTGGGTGGATCTCCGCGAGGGGCTCGACCGTCCAGTCGAAGGGCTTTCGGTCAGTGCGAGCACGCCTGGAGCCGTGTATAAGGACGTGCTCATCATTGGCACGTCGGTGCCGGAAGCGCTTCCGTCGGCACCCGGCGACATCCGCGCCTTCGATCTCAAGACCGGAAAGATCAAGTGGACGTTCCACACCATCCCACGGCCCGGCGAGGCGGGTCACGAGACCTGGCCAGCTGATGCGTGGAAAGTTGCCGGTGGCGCAAATGCCTGGAGCGGTGTGACCGTCGATCAGCGCCGGGGGCTCGTGTTCTTCGCAACGGGGTCGGCGTCGTTCGATTTCTATGGGGCCAATCGTCTCGGAGACAATCTCTACGCCAACAGCATCGTGGCACTCGATGCCAGGACCGGCAAGCGGGTGTGGCACTTCCAGACGCTGAAGCATGATCTCTGGGATCGCGACCTTCCCGCCGCACCGACTTTGGTCACCGTCAACCGCAACGGCCGCCGCATTGACGCCGTCGCGCAGATCACCAAGACGGGGCACGTGTATCTGTTCAACAGGGTCACCGGCGAGTCCCTGTTTCCGATCGAGTGGAAGCGTATGCCGGCGGCTTCGCTTCCCGGCGAAGTGGCGGCAGATTCACAGCCGTTCCCCACGCTCCCGCCACCATTTGCTCGCCAGAAACTCACGGAAGATGGGCTGACGAACCGGACGCCCGCCGCGCGCGAAGCGGCGCAGAAAATCTTCCGAGCCAACCCCACGCCACATCCATTCTCGACACCGAGCCTGACTGGGACGATCATCTTTCCCGGCGTTGACGGCGGCGGTGAATGGGGTGGTCCGGCGTTCGACCCGGAAACGGGGATGCTCTACGTCAACTCAAATGAGATGGCCTGGATCATCCGGATGGTGCCGCGGGATGATCGATCCGTGTTCAGCGCGAACTGCGCGCAATGCCACGGCGCAGCCAACACGCCAACCGCGCCCACGCTGAGCGGCATCGGTGATCGACGCACGCGCGAGGAGATCGTGAAAGTGATCCGCGAGGGCACGGGCCGCATGCCCGGCTACGCACAGGCGCTTGATGCGGGAACAATCAACGATCTGGCCAACTTTCTTGTCACCGGGCGCGACGTCGCGAGCACCGCGACGACCAATCCGTTCTTCTCGCCCTACCGCAACACGGGCTACGACATTTTCCTCGACCACGAAGGGTACCCCGCGGTGGCGCCGCCGTGGGGGACGCTCAACGCCATCGATCTCAACAAGGGGTCGATCGCCTGGACGATTCCGTTTGGTGAGTACCCCAAGCTCGCTGCACAGGGCCTCAACAACACCGGCACCGACAACTACGGCGGCGGAATCGTCACGCGGAATGGGTTGTTCCTGATTGCCGCCACCACCTACGACAACAAGTTCCGCGCCTTCGACAAGAAGACCGGCAAACTGCTTTTTGAGTACACGCTTCCGTTTGCGGGCAATGCCACGCCATCTACGTATGTCGCCAATGGCAAACAGTACATCGTGATCGCCAGCGGTGGTGGCAAGAACGATGCGCCCAGTGGTGGCGTGTACGTGGCGTTCGCATTGCCGTAGCCGCACGGACGACCTCGGCATGGCGTCGCTGTCAGCGCCGGCACCCGCTTGGGCCGTACATTAGGAAACCCTCTCCCCGGACCCCTCGATGTCGCCGAACCGCAGGGACTTTGTCAAAGCCAGCGCGACCGCAGCCGCGGTCACTGCCCTTGGCCCGCGCATCCTCACCGCCCAGCCGTCGCGCATCATTGTTGCGGCGCCGGGCGAGGCCTACTCCGAGGAACTCGCCGTCGAGGCCATCAATGCCGCCCGCGATGCCGGCGCGCAATACGCCGATGCCCGCGTGGGCCGCTATCGCCGCCAGACTCTGAACACGCGCGAGCGCCAGATCACGGGCGTCTCCGACGCCGAGACGTATGGCATTGGCGTCCGCACGCTTGTGGACGGGGCCTGGGGCTTTGCGGCCACGGCCAACGTTACCAAGGACGGCGTCGTGCGCTGCGCTCGCGAAGCAGTCCGGCTCTCGCGAGCAGCAAAGCGGTCCCAGCGCAAGCCGGTGGAACTCGCTCCCGTCGCTCCGGTGAAGGGCACCTGGATTACGCCGATCAGGAAGGACCCGATCGACGTGCCCATCGAAGAAAAAGTGGCGTTGCTCTTCGCGACCAATGAGGCGGCGCTCAAGGTACCAAAGATTCGATTCTGTACCTCCGGGCTGCAGCTGCTCCGAGAGGTCAAGACGTTAGCCACGACCGAGGGTACGCTCATCACGCAAACGTTCGTGCGCTCGGCGGCGTCGTTCGATGCCACGGCGTCTGACGCGGGCATCACCGAGAGCTTCTCGGAAGAACTCCCGCCCCGTTCGGAAGGGTGGGAGTACATCGAATCGCTCAACATGCCGGGCAACGCCGCCGAGTGGGCGCAAGTCGCGGTGGAGAAGCTGACCGCAAAGAGCGTGGACCCTGGGGTGTGGGACCTCATCATCCAGCCCACGAATCTCTGGCTCACCATCCACGAGTCCATCGGGCACCCGACGGAGCTCGACCGCGCGATGGGCTACGAAGCGAACTTTGCCGGTACGAGCTTCATCAATCCACCGGAGAAGATGATCGGGAAGCTGAAGTATGGGCCGGAATTCATGACCGTCCAGGGCGACCGCACACAGCCGTTCTCCGTGGGGCTCTGCGCCTGGGACGATGAAGGTGTGCCGGCCGACACCTGGAACATCGTCGAGAAGGGCATGTTCAAGGACTACCAGACCACCCGTGAGCAGGCGGCCTGGATTGCGCCGCTCACCGGCGTCAATCGCTCGCACGGCTGTTCCTATGCCGATTCGTGGGACAAGGTGCAGTTCCAGCGGATGCCAAACATTTCGTTGATGCCGAACGCGAACGATGTCACGCTTAACGACATGATTTCGTCCACCGACCGCGGCATCATGATCCGCAATCGCGGATCGTGGTCCATCGATCACCAGCGCTACAACTTTTCGTTCTCCGGGCAGGCGTACTACGAGATCAAGGGTGGCAAGATCGAGCGGATGCTGAAGGATGTCGCGTATCAGGCCTCGACCCCGGTGTTCTGGAACTCGATGGACCTCATCGGCGGCAAATCGTCGTATTGGCTTGGAGGGACCTTCTCCGATGGCAAGGGTGAGCCCTCGCAGTCCAACAGCGTGAGCCACGGCTGCCCGCCGGCGCGATTCCGGAAGGTGGATGTGATCAACACGGCGAGGAGCGTCTAATGGCGCCGAAATCACTCTTCGCGCAGGCCGCGCAGGACGCGGCGCAGTTTCTCTCGCGCGACGCCGCGCGTCGGCTCACGGACCGCATCATCAGTTTCTCCAAGGCCGACTCGATTCGCGTCAACATCACCAGCGGGGTGACGGGCAACACGCGTTTTGCCGGCGGTCAGGTCACCACGTCGGGCAACACGAACGACACGTCGGTGACAGTCCTGAGCACCATCGGGCGACGCCGCGCGTCGGCGACCACCAACGTGCTCGACGACGAAAGCCTCCGGCGCACGGTGGATCTCGCGGAGCGCCTTGCGCGCCTGTCGCCGGAAGATCCCGAACTGATGCCCGAGCTCGGCCCGCAGCAGTACATGCCGATCACCAATCTCTTCGAGTCAACGGCGGGACTCACGCCGGAGCAGCGGGTGGCCGCAGTGACCGCGCTGATCGGTGCTGGAGAAGCCATTTGGAAGGGAGCGAATGCGCCGGGCGCGCTGTTCGTTGCCGGATTCCTCGACACCGATGCCGGCGCAACCGTTGTGGCGAACAACAAAGGGTTGTTTGCGTATCAGCCGTCATCGAGCGTGCGCCTGAGCAACACCGCGCGCACGCCGGAGGGAACCGGCTCAGGGTGGGCGGCCGCGAACGCGCGCGATTGGAGGCGACTTGACCCGCTCTACCTAGGCCGTCGTGCCGCGCAGAAAGCGGTGCAGTCGCGCGCAGCCCTGGCGGTGGAGCCGGGATTCTATACGGTGGTGCTCGAACCGGCGGCCGCAGCGCAGTTGGTGGGCCAGGTGGGCGGCGCGCTCAATGCGCGCGCGGCGGAGGAGGGACGGAACGCGTTTTCCATGCGGGGCGGTGGCACGCGACTCGGCCAGAAGGTGTTTGACGAACGCGTGACGTTCTACTCAGACCCTGCCGATCCCGAAGTGCTTGCCGACCCGTTCGATGCCGAGGGGTTCCCCGCAAGCCGCGCGGTGTGGATTGAGAACGGCGTGCTCAAACAGCTGCAGTACGATCGTTTCTGGGCCCAGCGCAAGGGTGTCAACGCCACGATGGGTGGCGGTGGTCGCGGGCGCGGCGGCGGAGGCGGCGGTGGAGGAGGCGGTATCCGCATGCGGCCCGGAACCAAGACGCTCGATCAGCTCATCGCTGAGACACGTCGCGGCATTCTCGTCACGCACTTCTTCTATACCAACGTGCTCGATCCGCGCTCCATGCTGCTGACCGGGCTCACGCGCGACGGCACGTTCCTGATCGAGAACGGCCGCGTCGTGCGCCCGGTGAAGAACTTCCGGTTCAACCAGAGTGTGATGCAGATGCTCAACTCGATCGAAGAGATCGGGAAGCCCGACGCGGCACAGAGCGCATCGCCGGCTCCGCCGATGCGGGTGACGGATTTCAACTTTGCGGCCGTAACCGACGCGGTCTAGCCGACGCCTTTGATCGATGCCCGGCGCGGCGCGTGCTCAGCGCCGCGCCAGGGCCTCGGTGATCGCGCGTTGCATCAGGGGCGCCATCAGGCGGTATCCCGCTTCAGTGGGATGTACGCCGTCGCGTGCCAACTCTGCGGGCAGGCCGCCACGTGAATCGGCCATCTGGGCGTGGTAGTCGAGGTAGACGGCGCCGGACGCCGAGGCATACTGACGGAGGCGGGCGTTGAGGGCCGTGATCTTTGGAGCCGGGTCGAGCCCACGCGTCCAGGGGTAGTCGAATACTGGAAGCACCGAGGCGAGCACCACGCGAATACCGTTCGCCGTCGCGATCTCGGACATCGACACGATGTTGTCGACGATCATGTCGTTTGTCGCAAGGCCAGTGTTGCCCGCGATGTCGTTGGTTCCGGCGAGGATCACGACGACCGCCGGCTTGAGCGCCACGACGTCTTGCCGGAACCGCACCAACATCTGTGGCGTGGTCTGCCCGCTGATCCCACGGCCGATATATGGCTTGCCAGGGAACATGGTGGGGAAGAAGCGCGCCCAGGCTTCCGTGATAGAGTCACCGAAGAGAACGACGCGCTGCTCACCCGCAGCCGGAGAGCCCAGCGAGTCGTTGGCGGCGCGGTAGCGCGCGAGGTTGGGCCAGTCGGTGGCGGATTGCGCGCTCACGACGGGGGCGGCCGCGACCATGATAGCGAGGGTCAATGTCGCCGTGCTTGCCGGATTGTGGCGCGGGGCATAGCGTAGGGAAGTGCGCATACCCAAAGTTGGCGCAGGTGGCGCAGTTCAACCACCCGCGGAGCAGTTCACGCACCGCCTCATACCATGACAACCTGGCCACTTTCCCCCCGGCTTCGCGAGTATCTCGAGGTCCAGTACGAGCTGCGTCGCGTCCTCGGCGAGGGCGGGATGGGCGTGGTGCTGCTTGCTACTGAGCGGGTGCTTGATCGCCAGGTGGCCATTAAGGTCTTGCGCCGCGATGCCGCTGATCAGCCTGAGCTACGCGAGCGGTTTCGACGGGAGGCCCGCGTCGCGGCGCAGCTGCAGCACCCGAACATCGTTCCGTTGCACACCTTCGGCGACGTGGACGGCGAGCTGTTCTTCGTCATGGGGTTTGTCGAGGGCGAGACGCTTGCCGATCAACTGAAGCGCGTCGGGCGTGTGCCGCAGGACGACGCGACTCGAATCCTGCGCGAGGTCTGCGATGCGCTTGCACTCGCGCACTCCAAGGGCGTGGTGCATCGCGATATCAAGCCCGAGAATGTGCTGATAGAGGCGCGCACGGGGCGCGCCCTGCTTGCCGATTTCGGGATTGCGCGCGACGGCAGCTCCGGAGACGCCACGGGACTGACGGGCACCGGTATGGCGATCGGAACACCGCACTACATGGCACCGGAGCAGGCAATGCCGGATGGCACCGTGGACCATCGCGCCGACATCTATGCCGTGGGCGTGATGGCATACCGCATGCTCGCCGGGCGTTTGCCTTTCGATGGAGCGAACGTACGCGAAGTTCTGGCGCAGCAGATGGTGGCGAAGCCACGCGAACTCGGCGGGGACTCAGGGTTGTCTGCACAAGTCGCGGCGGCGGTGATGCGGTGCCTGGAGAAGGATCCGGATATGCGTTGGTCGGACGCAACCGCGCTGCGCGATTCGATAGCGCCTGGCGTGGTAGACGACGAGGAAGATCTTCCCGATGAACTGCGCAATGTCGATGGCACACTTCCGACGCTTGCCGCTCTCTCGCTCGGATCGCTGTGGGGAGTTGGACTGAATCGCTGGTGGGAGAACGACCTGCTGACCGCACTCCTGCCGATTGGAGTGTTCGCGCCCCCGTTCGCCGCCCTGTTCCTTGGATTGCTCACGGGTCGGCGAATGGGATTGCGCCGCACGTTCGAGGTGCTCGCGCGGCCGCCGAAGGTCTGGTCGTTCTGGTGGCCACGGCGATTCCGTCGCCCGGGCGATGTGTGGGACCGGCTGCCCACCACCATTCGCGTCGCACGGTCCACGATTCTTGCATCGCTCCTCGTCAGCGCGCCGTTCGTGGCAGGCCAGGTCCTACTCGTGATTACGCTCCCTCCGGAGAAGGCGGCGCAGCTTTATGCGCTGCCCTTCCTGAAGCCACTCTCCGCAGCCGCGGCAGCGCTCGCACTGGGAGGGTTCTACGCAGGTGCGATCATGATGCACCTGTGGTGGAGAAAGCACGGACGACCAAAACACGCGGGGCGAGTACCCTGGTTCTCCGAGGCAAACGCGAGCCCCCGGTGGCGCCGTCCCGAGTTCGCACGATTCCTGCTTCCGACCGGCACCAGGGGTGCCAATGTTCCGGACTCTGTTGATCGCCTCGGCGCCGCGATTGGCGACGGCGTGCGGGTGTTGGTCGGGAAGGGCGTGCTCGATTCCGCGGCGCCCGCCGAGGTCGCGCGCGACGTGGTCACGGCCATAGCGGCCATCGACCGCGAGTTAGAAATGCTCGCCAAGGGTGGCGACGCCGCTGAGCTAAAAAAGCTCGATGATCGCATCAGCGCGATGCGTAGCGGTGCAGGTGGCTTGGGCGCAGGTCTCAACGAGATGCTTGAACGGCAACGCGATGCGATCGTCGCCATCATCCGACGTCAGGACGAACAGCGCAACCGCCGCGAACGCCTCGTAGCGCGCCTGCGCGAACTGTTTCTTGCGCTTGATGACGTGCGCCAACGAGCGAGCTCGGACCCGGCACCGGAGATCACGGGTCGAATCGACCTGGTCTGTGGCGATTTCAAGCGCCTTGCTGCCGGATACGACGAACTGCGCGACAGCGCGACGACGCCAATAGCTTAAGCACTATGCCTGTCATTACGAACATTGAAGACCTCCGTGTGCTCGCCGAGAAGCGCGTGCCGCGCATGTTCTACCAGTATGCGGACGCCGGCAGCTGGACCGAGTCCACGTATCGTGCAAACGAGGCGGACTTTCAGGCGATCAAGCTGCGCCAGCGCGTGGCGGTCAACATTGAGAACCGGTCCACGGCGTCCCGCATGGTCGGTGTCGATGTGGCAATGCCGGTGGCCCTCGCCCCCTGCGGCATGACCGGGATGCAGCACGCAGACGGTGAGATTCTCGCCGCGCGCGCCGCCGAGAAGTTCGGCGTGCCGTTCACGCTGAGCACCATGAGCATCTGTTCCATTGAGGACGTCGCCGCGCACACGACGAAGCCGTTCTGGTTTCAGCTCTACGTGATGCGCGATCGGTCGTTTGCTGAGTCCCTGATTGAGCGCGCACGCGCCGCGAAGTGCGGTGCACTGATGCTCACGCTGGACCTCCAGATCCTCGGGCAGCGGCACAAGGACCTCAAGAACGGGCTTTCGGCGCCTCCCAAGCTCACCCTGCGTAACATCGCGAACATGATCACCAAGCCGCGCTGGGGTCTGGGGATGCTTGGAACCAGGCGGCGGTTCTTCGGAAACATCGTCGGCCACGCAAAGGGCGTGGACACCATGAAGGAGCTGTCGCATTGGTCGAACGAACAGCTTGACCCGCGTTTGAGCTGGGCCGATGTGGAGTGGATCAAGAAGACGTGGGACGGCAAGCTCATCCTGAAGGGAATCCAGGACGTGGAGGACGCGAGACTCGCCGTGAGCACTGGAGCCGATGCGATCATCGTGAGCAATCACGGCGGGCGCCAACTCGACGGCGCCGAATCCAGTATTCGCGCGCTTCCGGCCATCGTCGATGCGGTAGGCGCCAAGATCGAAGTGCATATGGACGGCGGGATTCGGTCCGGCCAGGACGTACTCAAGGCCGTCGCACTCGGCGCGAAGGGGACCTACATCGGGCGCGCGGCGCTCTACGGGCTTGGTGCGATGGGCGAGTCGGGCGTGACCAAGGCGCTACAGATCATTCACCGCGAGCTCGACCTCACCATGGCGTTTTGTGGCAAGACGCAACTGGGGCAAGTGGACCGCAGCATCCTGCTTTAGGCGCGGCCGCAAAAACTGGCGGATGGCGTCCGTACGCGGCGGGCGCCATCCGATTGCCAACGGCGTGTCTATTTCGCCGTCAGCGTGACATTCCACATCTGAAAGTTCGCTCGCCACCGTTCCGCCTCACCCGGCGCTGAGATTGCCGAAATGTTGGTGCGCATCTCAACCAGAGTCGGCCGCATGCGCGCCTTCGTCACCGGTGTGGGCATCCCCTCGTCTGCGAACCAGGCTTCCCACAGGGTACGGTTGGCCTCCCACCGTCCTTTTTCGTCGGGTGCGCGAATCTGTGCGATCACATCGCACATGGTCTGGTAGGTTGCGCGCATCGCCGTGAGCGTGGCAGCGTCCGGCTTCGGCGCATTCTTGAGGCGCATCTCCCAGAGCACGACGTTGGCGTTCCAACGGTCGTACTCCAGAGACGGACTGATTCTCATCACGTTGGTGCTCATCACGGCGAGGAGCTCCTTTGGATCAGGTGACGTGGGTTGCTGGGCCAGCGCTGCGCCGGCGAGGGCCGGGAATGCAAGTGTGGCGAGCAGGTGTTGGAGTCTCATGGGTGCCTCCGGTGTAACGCGGCGAGCAACAGCGTACGGCGTGGCTTCACAATGCCGCATGCGGCAGGGGTGCGGAGTCGGAGAACTGCCGGGCGCGGCGGAGGGAAATCCCTACAGAAACACCAACGGCCGCCTGCGAAACACAGGCGGCCGTAGGATCATTGCAGAACTCAGCGCGCGGCGGGGGGCC
>Ga0207952_1001205_pt1 | contig 12006 bp, 11 predicted proteins | sample SubbioR12Aug_8Ca_FD_184831 | JGI IMG/M metagenome (GOLD analysis project Ga0207952, IMG submission 184831) | Serpentinite rock and fluid subsurface biosphere microbial communities from McLaughlin Reserve, California, USA - CR12Aug_8Ca (SPAdes) | ecosystem: Environmental > Terrestrial > Deep...
GGGAGCCGCTCTTTCTCCTCGCCGTCGCCGATAATGACGAGATGCGTGTCTGTTGTAGCGACCGCCTCGATCGCAATATCGTGCCCTTTGTTCGGGTGGAGCTCGCCCACTGTCCCTGCAAGGAATCCGTCGGGGATCGTGGGATCGATCGCGCGTAATTCGTTGCGCGCTTCATGAGGCGAGAGGAAATCGACTGGTTCGATGCCATTCCAAATGAGGACGGTTTTGCGGTAGAGGAAGGGAAGGCGGCGGACGCGCTCGAATGCGTCGCTCGAGACCACAATGACACAGTGCGAGAGGATTGCGGTCATCCACGTTGCGAGCGCGATCAGCCATTTCTGCAGCGTGGGGCGGTTTTCGTCGGCTGGGAGGCCATGGATGGTAAAGACGATGTGCGGCACGCCGGCAAGGCGCGCGGCGAGTGCGCCAAGGCCGCCCGCTTTCGAGCTATTCAGATGCACGATATGAGGGCGCTCGCCACGGAGGAGGCCCGTGAGCGCAAAAAATGCGCGGATGTCGTCGAGAGGAGAGAGGTCGCGCGTGAGCGCCGGGACTTCGATCGTCGGGATTTCTCTCTCGTTGAGGAGGTAGGAAAGCCGGCCTGTTTTCCCACGCGCGTCAGGCCCCGCGGCAACCGCAACTTCGAACTTTTCGCGCGGCAACCGCGTCGCAAGGTCGTAGACATAGCGTTGCGCACCGCCAAAATTTGATTTGGTGATGACAAACAGCACTTTTCTCCGGCTTGCCATATCGTGGTTTCGTGGCTTGAAGTATAGCTTTTTTCGTGTCAGAATGCTACCCCATGGTACTGGTCCCGCGTCGCGAATACCTCATCCTCCTCCTCGGCGACCTTCTCGTATTTGCATTTTCCCTCGTTACGGCGCTCATCGTGCGCAACCTCGAATTTCCCACGATGGGACACCTCCAGCTTCACCTCATCCCGTTTGGCATCCTTTTTGTCGTGTGGGCGCTTGTCTACTTCCTTGCCGGCCTCTATGGCCGCCAGACGCGCCTCTTCCGCAGCCGCCTCCTCTCGACGATCATCTACGCACAGGTCATCAATATCGCGCTTGCTGCGCTCTTTTTCTTCTTCCTCCCGCTGTTTGAAATCGCGCCGAAGACGGTCCTTATCCTCTACCTCCTCATCTCGTCGCCCCTCATCATTGCTTGGCGGGTCGTTCTCTTCCCGCGCATCCGCACCGCACGCCGCCTCAAGGGCGTCCTTCTCGCGTCCGGGCCGGACGCAAAACGGCTCGCCGATGAGGTCGCGTCCGACGCGCGGTACCCGTTTTCTTTCGAGTACGTGGTCGATACGGCGACGACGCCCTCACACGAAGTCATCCAGCACGCATGCCGTGTTGCCGAGGAAGACCGCATCGAATTCCTCGTCGTGGACGTGGGCGACGCCGCGCTGCAGACTGCGCTTCCCATCCTCTACGACGCTGCGTTCCACAAGCGCCGGTTCGTGATGCTGAACATGATGGACCTCTACCAGGAAGTCTTCGAGCGCGTGCCGCTCTCCTTGGTGCGCTACGAATGGGTGCTCGCGAACTCGAACGCGTCGTACGCGTATGACGCTCTGAAGCGCATGATGGACATCCTCGCCGCAATCGTGGTCGGCGCGCTCTCGCTCGTCGCGTACCCCTTCATAATGCTCGCGATCAAGCTCGACGACGGCGGGGAGATTTTCATCACGCAAGAGCGCGTCGGGAAATACCAGCGACCGATCACGATCTACAAGTTCCGCTCGATGACCGGGAATGATGGCGGCAATTATGGCGTGAAAGGGAAATCCGAGCTGTCCGTGACTCGCGTCGGGAAAATCTTGCGCCAGACGCGGCTCGATGAGATCCCGCAACTTTGGAACGTCCTCACCGGCGACCTTTCGATCGTGGGGCCGCGCCCCGAATTCCCGGCTTTGGCGGATCACTACAATGCGCGCATCCCGTACTACAACGCGCGCTACCTGGTGACGCCGGGCCTCACCGGATGGGCGCAAATCCTCCACGACCGCCATCCGCATCACGGTACCGACGTCGCGGAGACGAAGGAAAAGCTCGCGTACGACCTGTATTACTTCCTCCACCGCTCACTTCTCCTCGATCTCTACATCATCTTCCAGACCGTGCGCATTGTGCTTACCGCGAAAGGCACATAGGATATCCATATGGAGAAAGTCGTTGTCACCGGAGGTGCGGGATTCATCGGGTCACATCTCGTGGACGCGCTCCTTGCGCGCGGGTTTGAAGTTTCGGTGATTGATAATTTCGCGGCGGGGAAGAAGGACGACCGCATCAATCCGAAGGCGACCTACCACGAGGCCGATATCAAGGATCTTGCTACCGTAGGACCCATCCTCACCGGCGCGGAGTATGTCTTCCACCTTGCGGCGCTCCCGCGCGTCCAAGATTCCATTGACCACCCGCTCGAGACGTTTGAGGTGAACGTTGGCGGTACGCTTGCGCTGCTCCATGCTGCGGTCGGTGCGAAAGTGAAAAAGTTCGTCCTCGCGAGTTCTGCCGCCGTCTACGGCGACCAGGCAGCAATGCCGCTACGGGAGACAATGGTGCCGACGCCAAAGAGCCCGTACGGGCTCCACAAGCAGATCGGTGAAGAGGCGTGCCGGCTCTGGAGCGATATCTACGGCCTCCCGACGATTGCACTCCGCTTTTTCAATGTGTACGGCTCACGGTTCGATCCCGAGGGCGCATACGCGCTCGTTGTCGGGAAATTCCTCACGTTGCGCAAGGCGGGGAAGCCGCTGACCGTGGCGGGTGACGGGACCTCTACGCGCGATTACGTGCACGTGAGCGATGTCGTTGCAGCACTCATTATGGCGGCCGAATCATCGCAGGGGAAGGGCGAGGCCGTAAATGTCGCGACCGGGAAAGAGACCTCAGTCAACGACCTCGCGCACCTCATCGGCGGCTCAACCGAACCAGCCCCCGCGCGCCTTGAGCCGGCGCGCAGCGTCGCGGATATTTCGAAAGCAAAAAGTGTCCTCGGCTGGGAGCCGACGGTCACGCTCGACGAGGGGATTGCCGCGTTAAAGAAAGAATTTGGCATCGCATGACCATTAACGGCAAAAAAATCGCGGAAGGCGTCTACGCGCGCCTTCCGAAAAGGGCATTGAAACTCGGCATCGTGGTCGGGGAGAAAAACCCGGTCATCGAATCGTTCGTGAAAATCAAGGAGAAGGCGGCGGAGAAACTCGGCGTCACGCTCGTACGGGAAGAATTGCCGGAAGGCGCGAATACCGATGATGCGGTCGCGGCCGTGCTATCGCTTGCGGGAAAAACCGACGGGCTTATCGTGCAGCTCCCCTTACCTCCGCATATTGATGTTGAGAAAGTCCTTGCCGCGATCCCGGGCGAAAAAGACGTGGACGGAATCTCGCTCGCGCCGCTTGTGCGCCCGCCGGTTGCTGAAGCGGTCGCTGAAATCCTGAAAGAAAACGGCATCGATCCGCGCGGGAAAAAAGCGGCTGTCGTCGGTTCGGGCCGCCTTGTCGGCGCGCCTGCCGCGGCGCTCCTCTCGCTCCACGGAGCCGAGGTCGACGTCCTCACCCATGGCGATTCGCTCGAGCGGTTGAAAGAGGCCGACATCGTCGTCCTTGGCGCGGGCGAGCCGGGGCTGGTGAAGCCGGAGCACCTGAAAGACGGCGTCGTCCTCATTGATGCCGGGACAAGTGAAGCGGGAGGGAAGGTAAAGGGGGACGCCGACCCAGCCTGCGCGGAAAAAGCCGCCGTTTTCACCCCTGTCCCCGGAGGCGTCGGCCCCATCGCCGTCGCGATGATTTTCAAAAATTTGTTCGCGCTTGCCGAGCGCACCTCGCAGTGACGTAGTATTCGCAGGAATGGCTTAAATGCTGGATTTAGGTAGAATACGCCGCAATGCTCAAGTACCGCCTTTCGGCACTCGCAATCCTCATTCTCGGGGCGCTTTTGGGGTGGTATGTCTACAACTCTGAAGTCACGGACAGCCGCCCCTTTAAGCTCGGCTTGGACCTCTCCGGCGGCACGCAGCTCCTCTACAAGGCCGACACCTCGACGATTGCCGGTGGCACCGTTGACGAAGCGATGGACTCCTTGCGCGAAACCGTCGAGCGCCGCGTGAACCTCTTTGGTGTTGCGGAACCGATCGTGCAGCGCGAGAAAGGCTCTTCTGTTGCGGGCGAAGGTGAGGAGCGCCTCATTATCGAGCTGCCGGGCGTCACCGACGCGAACCAGGCGATCGAGATGATCGGGAAGACGCCGACCCTTGAATTCCGCATGCAGAAAGAGGACGTGGAATTGGACGAGAACCAGAATCCGACAACGCTCTTCGGCGAGCCGATCCTGACGGGCCGCAACATCGTCCGCGCGGAACTCGTGTTCGGCCAGGGCGCCGTCGCAAACGAACCGCAAGTCGTCGTGCATTTCGATGACGAGGGGACGAAGATTTTCGCGGAAACGACAAAAGCAAGCGTGGGGAAGACCTTTGGTATCTTCCTCGACGGCCAGCCGATCTCGACGCCCGTCATCCGCGAGGAGATCCCGGACGGCACGGCGGTCATTTCCGGCAACTTCACGCCGGAGAGCGCACGTGAGCTCGTGCGCAACCTCAATTTCGGCGCGCTCCCGGTTCCCATCGAACTTCTCTCGACGCAGACCGTGTCCGGTACGCTCGGCGACGAAGCAGTGGGGCAAGGCGTCCTCGCATCAATCGTCGGTTTCGGCGCGGTCGCGCTCTTCATGGTCCTCTGGTACCGCCTCCCAGGCCTCATCGCGGTCATCGCGCTCTCGCTCTACGCAGTCGCGAACCTTGCGCTCTTTCTGCTTCTCCCGGTCACACTGACCGCCGCCGGTATCGCGGGCTTCATTCTCTCCTTGGGCATGGCAGTCGACGCGAACATCCTTATCTTCGAGCGCATGAAAGAGGAGATGAAAAAGGGGAAGGATCTGCAGCAAGCGACGGCCGACGGCTTCTCGCGCGCATGGCTCTCCATCCGCGATTCGAACGTCTCCTCCATGATCACCGCCGTCATCCTCTTCTGGTTCGGGACGTCGGTCATCAAAGGTTTTGCACTCGTCTTTGGCCTCGGCGTCCTTGTCTCGATGTTGACCGCGATCACGATCTCGCGCACGTTCCTTGTCGCGCTCGGCATGCGTGGCGCGAGCGGCTTCACTCGCTTCCTCTTCGGGAGCGGCATCAAAATATGATTGAAGATGTGACCAATACACCTAAGGAGCCATGGAATCTCGACCAATGGTTTGAGGACATGAAAAAAGATCCCAATTGGGGAGAGTATTTCAATAAGCTTTCAGAAAATAAGCGCGGTTTCTTGCAGACTGCTGCGCGGCTTATGTATCAAGATCCTGTACAAGGCGCGATAAAAGTACTTGATGAAATTGGAGACATGGAAAAACATGCAACACCTGAAGATAAGACAGCATACGAAAAATACCGTTCAGATGACGAGGCTGTGCAGAATCAATACGGTGTAAATTACTACTCGAATCCGGAAGCGTGGCAAAAAATAAAGTTGGAGAATTATTTATCCGAAACTTCGTTGCTGTATCAAACCCACGTACTTACAGTCTTGATAATGGGAGGCCCTCTTTCAACTTTCGTCCAAAGTGCTCGTGGGAAAAAAGAATAAATCTATGTTCATCATCCTCTACCGCAACATTTTCTTCGCGCTCACGGGCCTCCTCATCCTCGCGTCGCTCGTCGCGCCATTTATCTTCGGACTCAACAACGGCACGGATTTCACTGGCGGTGCGCTCATTGAAGTGCGGTACGACGGCGGACGCCCGGCAACCGAATCCGTGCAGGCTGCGCTCATCGATGCCGGCCTCGAGAGCGTCACGGTGCGCGGTGCGGGAGATGACGCCTACATCATCCGTGCGGCGCCGCTCTCGCCGGAAGCGCGCACGGCGCTTCCGCAGGCGCTCGCAGGCGGCACTATCGAGAAATTGACCGACATCGGCCCCACCGTCGGCAAGGAATTGCGCACGAAGGCGCTCCTCGCGCTCGTCCTCGTCATCACGGGCATCGTCCTCTATGTTGCGTTCGTCTTCCGCAAGGTCTCGAAGCCGATCTCGAGCTGGATCTACGGCCTCATCACGATCGTGACGCTCTTGCATGACGTCATCATCCCCGTCGGCGCGTTCGCGCTCTTCGGGTACCTCTGGGGCGCGCAGGTGGACATCCTCTTCGTGACGGCGCTGCTCACCATCTTGGGCTTCTCCGTCCACGACACGATCGTCGTCTTCGACCGTGTGCGCGAAAACCTCCGCGACAACCAGGAGAGAAACCACAAAGAGCCGTTCGAGAACGTCGTCGGCCGCTCGATCGACCAGACCTTCGTCCGCTCCATCAATACCTCGCTCTCGACCTTGATCGCGCTCCTCGCGCTCTTCTTCCTCGGCCCCGAAAGCACGCAGGATTTCGCCCTCACGCTCGTCATCGGTATTGTCGCTGGCGCATACTCATCGATCGCCGTCGCAACGCCGCTCTTGGTTGCGGTTGCTAAGTGGCAGGGGAAGGCTTAAAGCTCCGTTTTTGTTACATGCCTTCGATGCAAGGCAAGCAGGCGATAGAGTGCATTACCGACATACGGCACGCGGAAAGGAAGGCTGATGAGGACCCCGATGAGACCGCCGCGGCTGAAGACCTCGCGCATGAAGGCGGCCTTTCCGGCGACGGAATCGCCATCCACGAGGTACGCCGACTCTGCCATATCAAGCTTTTTCTCTGCGATAATCGCCTTTCCGGCGTCGGTGTTCATGCCCACGAACTCCATTCCATGTTCGCGATCAAGCTTCTCCGCAAGCGAAATGCCGACGCGGCACGTCGGGCAGCCGTCGTCGTAGATGACTTTCACTTTTCTTTCCATACCGCAAACGTATACTAAGCAGGCGAGTTGCGCTAGCATCAAAGATATGGACGTCAAGATCGAAGGAAGCTGGAAGAAAGTCCTGGCACCTGAATTTGAAAAACCGTACTTCAAGGAACTGACGGATTTCGTCAAAAACGAATACACGTCGGCAACAGTCTACCCGCCGCCGAAAGACATTTTCCGCGCATTCGACCTCACACCGTTCGACCAGGTGAAAGTCGTCATCCTCGGGCAAGACCCGTACCACGGGCCGAAGCAGGCAAACGGCCTCGCATTCGCCGTGCGTGAAGGCATCCGGACGCCGCCGTCGCTGCAGAACATCTTCAAAGAACTCGAGTCGGACTTTGGTCGCCCCGTGGACCGGAATCCCGACCTTTCGCGTTGGGCAAAGCAAGGCGTCCTCCTTTTGAATGCGACGCTCACGGTGCGTGCAGCGTCGGCAGGCTCGCATCAAGGGAAAGGATGGGAACAGTTCACCGATGCTGCAATCAGGGCGCTCAACGACGGGCGTGAAAATCTCGTATTCATCCTTTGGGGCAATTACGCAAAGCAAAAAGGTGCACACATCGACTTTGGAAAGCACTACATCATCGAAAGCACGCACCCGTCGCCTTTTTCGGCCGACCGCTTCTTCGGCTCGAAGCCGTTTTCAAAAGCGAACAAATACCTTGAGGAGCACGGCGAGAAACCGATCGAGTGGTAAAAAGCAGTGGGAGGCCGACGTGGGCCTCCCGTAAATTATTTCCTCACTGAACCCCAGCTCGATCCGGCTGTTGAACTCGATGCGCCATTTGCGCACCACGCGCCCGACGCTGGTGCTGGCGTGTCCTTTTTCACTTCTTTTTTCTTTGTCGGTTTTGGCATTCGACCTCCGCAGGGGATAGAGAAAGACCACTGTGTCCCTCTCACATACTTCGTATTGTACCCGCAATTTGCATGAAGTTGGCGCACTTGACGTGTGGATTACGTTTGCTACGCTTTCTCCCATGACTAGTTCCCGCATTATTACGATTATTTCCATGACCCCCGGGGCCTTTTGAGCTACGTATCATACGACTCACAAAGCCCCAGAGGGGGCTTTTTTCGTGATACGGGATCGGAACTTATGGAGATTCGATCCCGGACCAGGAAAATCCGGATCGAAGATACTGTCTCTTCGATAGGGCATCTACGGAGGAGAGCATGCTTTGCAATGATGATCTCGATTACGTCGCTCGTATTGGAGTCGGAGCACTCAATGGCGCATCGCCACTTTCTGAGAAAGAGAAGAACGTCCGGGATCGTCTTATTGCGGGTCTCGACAAGATCCTTACGGCGAAATTCCTAGCGCAGTGCGTTCGGCGGCCGTGTGATGAGGAGTGGTTCCTCGACCTGCTCGAAATGTCGCGGGATCGTGTCATAAGGGAGTGCCCGAGACCCAAAACATGAGCAAGCGTTTGAAGAGTCCCGTCGTGAGAAAACGACGGGACATTCTTTTTCCACACTTGACGGTTCTTGAAGCATGCGTAGTATATGAACCATGACACGCAGGCAGCAGTCCCTCCTTGGACTCCTCCTTACCCAACCCGGTGGGAGTTCTGCTTGTGTCTAAGTAAAAACGTAGACAGAAGGAGGCCTCCCACCAAGGAGGCCTCTTCGCATAGAGCGAACTAGTTCAACGGCCAGAAAAGGAGAGGGATCGTGACACACGTACCTTCAGTTCCGTTGCATTCGATGCGCGGCTCGTCACGGCAGAAGACGAATGCCATCAACGCAAGCATCTGTGCATGGTACAACACGCGAAAAGGTTCGGATCCGAGGCGGAAACGTCCTGGTGTACATGCAGCCGTGCCCGACGAAGCGAGCGACGACGACATTAGGGAATTCCGCGAAATGCGAGGCCGGTAGAAGAGCGAAAGGGGTTGCCGCTTTTGGCAACCCCTATGTATTTCATTGACAGTTTTTTCTCGGCTGGTAGTATTCCACTGCACACCCCATACGTATCAAGAGCGTGGCGAAAGAACTGGCTTACCGACCCACCGGCAACCCTCGAAAGAGAAGGTGCCCAATCCAGCCCTCACGGGAAGATACTTTAGTTATAAGGAATCTCCCGCGGGAGATTTTTTCAGTTTTGTTCTTTGACTTTGGGGAGCAGCATGCTGCCGGGAAATGAGTCTCGGTAGCAACTGTTCCTCAAAAATGTCTTGAGAGGTACCATGGCACTTGCACATCCGTCCCACGATGCATTCATCTCTGCGGTGAAGCAGGCGGTGAAGGCACTTCGTATCGAGTATCCTGAGCGAGTCATTGCTCTGGAGTGTGACGACAAGGGCATCGTTGTCCGGCTTATCGATGTCTCGTCGCGCGACGCGCGAGGCGTAGCCGCCAAGGGAGAAATTCGTGCAGAAGATCGTCGTGATCTTCGCAACAAGATTGCGGAACTTTTGCCCTTCGAGTACGCCGGCGATGAGCTTGTATTCTTGAACGAGCGTCGTCCCGGTACCAGTCGGTATCGCTGGACTTTGTGGGACGCACAAAGATGGTGTCCTGAAAAGGTCAGGGATGACAAGCGTATCAGCCTCGAGTATGTGACCGGTCCATAGACTGATCGGACGCGGGCTCCCTTAAGCTTGAGGGAGCCCGCATCTTTTCAAATAGCATGAATTCGTATATAAACGTAAGGTGAAAAAAATACTGCTCATACAATCGCGGCTGTCACCACATTCGATTGCAGCAGAGCGCGCAGCATATGAGCGGTCGGCGGGAGATGCACAGCTTGTGTGCCTCTCATCGCTCGACGAGTCCGTGGGGTGGGATGATCCGGCAGCGCTCCTTGCGGGTACTCACGGCGTCATCATCGGCGGATCGGCGGATGTTGACCTCCACGGCGGACGCGAAGAAGACGACGAATCGCGCCGAGTGGCGCGCGAGATCCTTGTGCGCCTTACGCCGCTCATCACCCGCGCACTCGCAGTGAAAACGCCGATCCTCGGCATCTGCTTCGGCCACCAGCTCATCGCGGAAACCTATGGTGGCGCGATCGTGAGCGATGCAGCGCAACGAAAAGCGGGTTCGCACCGTGTCCGCCTGACGGAACACGCGACAGAGGACCCGATTTTTGCCGACTTTCCGCACGAATTCACCGCGCAATACGGCCACGCCGATTCGGTGACGATGTTGCCGGACGGCGCGACAGTGCTCGCCTCGTCACCGACGTGCCGCTTCAGCGTGCTGCGGTACGGCACGCACGCGTACACGACGCAGTTCCATCCGGAACTCACGCGCGATGACATGCTCCACCGGCTTGCGAAAGGTTCGCGCTATTTGCCGGAGGGAGTCGAAGCGGAATCGATCATCAAAGAATCACCGGAAGCGTCACAAGTCATCCGGAAATTCATCGAAAAGATCGTCGCATAAAAAAGAGGGGGTAGCGCTGTTAGCGCTACCCCTCCGCTGATACCCAGATGAGACAAGTTTGGGGTCAATGGAGATCACCAGCTACGTGGTGAACTTCCGTACGCACTCGCTCGCTCGGCAAGAACTTGTTGAAGTGGCACGTTCCGCCGTTTTGCCTCACATTCGGCGCATTCCCTGAATGGAATACGCTCCTCGTGATCGCATTTCGGCTGTCGGGGGATGACTGGCACTGTGTCTTCCGCCTTTTTCATTTTCCACCTCTGGTTGCTGAAGGAACAAAAAGACCATCGTCTCTCTCGAAGATTCTGAAAAGCCCCCTCGAGAGAGGGGGCTGGTGTGAAGTGGGGTTATTTCACAGCAATCCTCTCCCTCGCAAGGGGCGTGGTAAACCAATACCAAAGGAAGCTAACCTGTCGCAGGAGGGCTGTCATCTGGGAATTCATAGATCCAGGGTATCAGGGCAGGAAAACCTGTCAATAGGGCCCAAAATAGCCGCTTGACACCGCCTTAGGGGGCGCCTATACTGTTCCTATCCATCTCACTCTACTGTCATTTTAGAGGCCGTGAGATTCAAGGATCCCACGACCCTTCTTTCTGGTGTCGAGGTGCGAACATTGACATATGCATAGAGATACAAACTTTTCTGAAGTCGCAAGACTTTGGAAACACACACAATGTGAAAGAGATTTTTCCTAAGGAAAAATCTCAGTTGCCGGCGCTCGCTCAGAAATGAAAGCAAACTTTCATTTCGTTCGGCTCGCGTTGGCAATCAAGCAAGAAGTAAAGTCGATTTTCTCTACCCGAGAAAATCGCGAGTGAAAAATTCCGGGCGCCTTTTTCTGTAGGAGAGGAAATGGTGTCTAAAAAATTGGGACAGGAGATGTGTAAAAAGATGCGCATTCTTTTGTTCCGTTCAACCTAAAAAGTTCGAGGTATTTATACCTCGTCTTTAACTGAGAGTTTGATCCTAGCTCAGGGTGAATGCTGGCGGTGTGGATAGGGCATGCAAGTCAAGGGGGCCGCAAGGCAACCGGCAGACGAGATAGTAACGCGTAGGAACGTACCCAGAAGTCGGGCACAGCTCGCCGAAAGGCGGGGTAATTCCCGATGGTGTCGCAAGACTAAAGATTTATCGCTTCTGGAGCGGCCTGCGTAGTATCAGCTAGTTGGTGAAGTAATGGTTTACCAAGGCTATGACGCTTAGGGGAGCTGAGAGGCTGACCCCCATCGATGGAATTGAGATAAAGAGTTGTCTCCTCGGGGAGTAATCCCCAAGTAAAATCTAGCTCATAACGGTGGAACCCTTAATGATGGGTGTATAATTATACCCATCATGGGCAATACCGTGGGAAGTCTAAAACAAGAATTGTCAGATGATTATATCGCCGGCTTTTTTGACGGCGATGGTTCGATAATAGCGACGCTTGAAGAGTATCGAAGTAAACGGTATCCGTATCGGGTGCGGCTGAAGGCAAACTTCGCGCAACACCTGCGACATATTGAAGTTCTCAAAACGATCCAGAGAACTCTTGGAAATGTCGGTGCAATCCGCATCGTCATTCCGAAACAATATGCCGAATTGGTCGTACAGAATAGAGCCAAACTTACGATACTTCTCGAGCGATTGATGCCGCGACTTGTCTTGAAAAAGAGACAGGCGCAGCTTGCTCTTCAGGCGCTCAAAGCACTTGAAGGCAATCAAAAGCATCAGCCAAGTAATCTTTCGA
>Ga0207952_1001206_pt1 | contig 11993 bp, 11 predicted proteins | sample SubbioR12Aug_8Ca_FD_184831 | JGI IMG/M metagenome (GOLD analysis project Ga0207952, IMG submission 184831) | Serpentinite rock and fluid subsurface biosphere microbial communities from McLaughlin Reserve, California, USA - CR12Aug_8Ca (SPAdes) | ecosystem: Environmental > Terrestrial > Deep...
GCCGCCGCTGTCGAGTATGCGATAGCCGCGACCGCGGCATTGTTCGGGCAAGGAGTCGCCACAAACACGGCGACCGCTGGCAGGGTCAGGACAACAATAGAATTCACCCGCAGCAAACGCGGTGTTGGCGGCAAGTGCCAACAACAGGAAAGAGAGCGGAAGCCTTCTAGACATCGACGCCATATTTCGCCCGGTAATCCGCTACCGCTACACGATGTGCGGCGAATTCCGGGCGGTGTTCGAGGTAGGCTATCAGGTCGCCCAGCCCAGCTACGGCGATGACCGGAATGCCATAGTCGCGCTGCACTTCCTGTACGGCAGAAAGCTGTCCGAGACCTCGTTCCTGACGATCCAGCGCGATCAGTACCCCGGCTGGCGTTGCCCCGGCCGCACGAATCAGTTCGACCGATTCCCGCACCGAAGTACCGGCCGATATCACATCATCGACAATGAGGACACGACCGGTGAGCGGTGCGCCGACGATGCTGCCGCCTTCGCCATGATCCTTGGCTTCCTTGCGGTTATAGGCAAAGGGAAAGTTTTGCCCTCGCTGGGCGAGAGCAACGCTGATTGCGGCAACCAGCGGAATGCCTTTGTAGGCCGGACCGAACAGCATGTCGAACCGGATGCCGCCGGCTTCGGCAGCTTTGGCGTAGAATTCGGCCAATCGTCCCAACGAGTTGCCATCATTGAACAAACCGGCATTGAAGAAGTAAGGCGAGAGCCGACCGGCCTTGGTTTTGAATTCGCCAAAGCGCAGAACCTGGCAGCCAAGCGCGAATTCGATAAAATTTTGACGAAAATCCATATTCTTCCATTCTCAATGGCCGGTTAATTCTGGCCAAACCTCGCACAATGTTACGCATCATCTCCCTGAACCTCAATGGCATCCGCTCCGCCTGGGGCAAAAATGTTCTGCCCTGGGTGGTCGCTCAGAAAGCCGACATCGTCTGCCTGCAGGAACTGAAGGCGCAATTGCTCGACCTGACGCCGGAAATGCTGGCGCCGGATGGCATGCAGGCTTTCTATCATTGTGCGGAAAAGAAAGGCTACAGCGGCGTTGGTATCTGGAGCCGGAATAAGCCGGATCGGGTGATGGAAGGTTTTGATGGCGGTGAATTCGATTCTGAAGGGCGTTACATCCGGGCCGATTTCGGTAATTTATCGGTGATTTCGCTCTATCTGCCCTCCGGTTCCTCGTCGCCTGAACGCCAGGAGGCCAAGTTCCGTTTTCTTGACGCATTTTTCCCCCAACTGCTGACTCTGCGCGCCGAAGGCCGTGAAATTATCCTCTGTGGCGACTGGAACATTGCGCATCAGGAAATTGACTTGAAAAACTGGAAGTCCAATCAGAAGAACTCCGGTTTTCTGCCCGAAGAGCGGGCTTGGCTGAGCCGCGTCTTCGATGAACTGAACTGGGTTGACGTCTATCGCCGCCTATGTCCGGCAACAACGGGTGATGCTTACACTTGGTGGAGTAATCGTGGTCAGGCCTGGGCCAAGAATGTTGGCTGGCGCATCGATTACCAGATAGCGACGCCAGGCATTGCGGAAACGGCACGGCAGGTCGAAATTTACAAGGCCGAGCGCTTTTCCGATCACGCGCCACTGGTTGTTGATTATGAATTTGCCGTACCGCAGAATGCGAATTGATTTCGCTGCAGAGACGGGCTAATCTCTAAACCCTTGCTCAACTGATATCAAAGAGGTCAATAATGTCTGAACAATTTACCACTGCAAATAAAGACAAACTGGTTTCTGACCTGCGTGTCGTGATCTCCGACACTGAAGAGTTGCTGCGCGCAACCGCCGGTGCGGCGGGTGAAAAGGTTGGCGACCTGCGTGAGCGTCTTGGCGTGCGTCTGCGTGATGCCAAGGAGCGTCTGGTCGATCTCGAAGTCGCTGTAATCGAAAAAACCAAGGCCGCCGCACGGGCAACCGATGATTTCGTACACGAAGAGCCGTGGAAGGCTGTTGGCGTGGCTGCTGCCGTGGGCCTGGCGCTCGGCGTACTGATCGGCCGTCGGTAAACGAATGACGCAGTCAACAGGCGGTGAAGAGCGCCGCGCCGGCCTCTTTTCCGCCATGAAGGCCATGATCGCGACCGTGATCGCGATCGGGAAAACGCGGGCTGAACTGCTGGTTACCGAGCTGGAGGAGGAAAAATTCCGCCTCATGTCGCTCTGGTCGAAAGCGGTTGGCGCCGCGTTTTTGCTGGCGGTTGGTTTGATCATGGCAGTCTTTTGTCTGGCGCTCGCCTTCTGGGAACAGCGTGTGCTGGTTTTTGGCATTTTTGCGGCGATCTTCATCGGTGGCGCTCTGTTTTTGATAGCTTCCTTGAAGAAGCAGGCCGGCCAGCCGAGCAAATTGTTTCGTACCAGCCTGTCGGAACTCGAGGCGGACATCGAGCAACTGCGGCGCACGGTAAAAGTACCCGAATGAACGACAAGTTATTTCAGTTGGCCACACGGCAAGGCGCGCTCAAGGCACGCATCGGGATGCAGCGGCGCACCCTGGCCGAGCAGGCGGTGCCGCTGGAAAGCGCCTTGGCCCGCGGCGATGTCGTACTGCAAGGTGTCGATTGGTTGAAGCATCATCCGGTTGCGATTGGTGCTGCGGTTGCTGCGGTGGTCGTAGCGCGGCCGCGCCGGGCATGGCGCTGGGCCAAGCGTGGATTCTTTGTTTGGCGTAGTTGGCAAGGCATACGGAATTTGTTGTCCAAAGCGAGTTGACCGTAGCAGGCGCCGAATGCCCCACAGCGGCACTTCCCGGCTGGTCAACAGATGCTCTCTTCGCAGCATCGGCAGGCGCGGCGTGTTGTTGCCGAGTTGAAATCGAGGAATGGTGGTAGCTGGACGGTAGCCGAGAAAGAAGAGTTGCTCGGTCACTTGCGCCGCATGGCCGATTTGTCGCCCTACCTGATTGCCTTGGTTTTGCCGGTCTACGTCTGATGGCTTGATCGCCATTGTCTTAATCGGCGCAACTAAGTTTTGCTTTCAGCCCGGCATTCCACGGGGCAACTTTCAGTAGCAAGACCATGCCGGGTACTGCGAGGGCGGCGCAGAGCCAGAAAAAATTCAGCCAGCCGAGGGATTCGACCAGCCAACCGGCCGAGGCATTGATGAAGGTGCGCGGGACGGCTGCCAGACTGGTGAATAGCGCCATCTGCGTCGCGGTATAGGCAGGGTGGGTGGAGCGGGCAATAAAGGCGACGAAAGCTGCGGTGCCGAGCCCGACGCCGAGCGCTTCCAGTCCGATGACGAAAAATAGCGCCAGGCGTTCGCCGGCGCCGATGCTGTCGTAGTGGCCCTGGGTGGCGAGCCAGGCGAAACCGAAAATCGAGATCAGCTGGACTGCGCCAAACAGCCAAAGCGCCCGATTGATGCCCAGCCTGACCATCCACAAGCCACCAAGCAGCGCGCCGATCACCGCCGGCCAAAGTCCGGCATGTTTGGCGATCAGGCCGATGTCGGTCTTGCTGAAGCCCATGTCGAGGTAGAAGGGGGTGGCGAGCGCGGTGCACAGGCTGTCGCCCAACTTGTAGAGGAAGATGAAGCCGAGCACCATCAGCGCACCGCGCCAGCCTTGGCGGCCGATGAATTCGTGGAAAGGTTCGGTGACTGCCTGGCGCAGGGTTTTCGGGGTGCCTTTGACCCGCGGTTCGCTGACCAGCCAGGCCATCGCCATGCCGGGCAGCATGAATGCGCCGGTGATCCAGAACACTTCATTCCAGGGCAGGCGGTCGGCCAGGATCAGCGATAACGACCCCGGTACCAGGCCGGCAATACGGTAAGCGTTTACGTGAACGGCATTGCCGATACCCAGTTCGTGGTCGCTCAAAATCTCCCTTCTGAAGGCGTCGACCGCGATATCCTGGGTTGCCGAGAGCAGGGAGAGCAAGGTGGCGAGCCACAGAATGGGCCAGATGTTGTCTTTCGGGCTTAGGCCGCCCATAAAGCCGATGGTGAATAGCAGACCGAACTGGGTCAGCAGCATCCAGCCTCGCCGCCGACCGAAACCCGGTACGTTGAAGCGGTCGAGGAGGGGCGACCAGAGGAATTTCCAGGTGTAGGGAAACTGGATCAGGGCGAAAAAGCCGATCGTCTTCAGGTCGACACCTTCGCTGCGCAGCCAGGCCGGCAGCAGGTTGAGCAGCAGGTAAAGCGGCAGGCCCGAACTGAAACCCGTGAAGATGCAGATCAGCATCTTCCGGGTCATCAGGGCGCCGAGCCAGGCAGGCATCAACGGTTGCGGGTCAGGCGGTAGACGGCGAGGCTGCCCAAAAAGTTGACCTCGCGATTTTCAGTGCATTCGACCGGCTTGCCCGCTTCGTCGAGGATGCTTCGTTCGCGAATGATCAGACCCATTTTGGCGCACAGGTCTTCAAAGTCGAGCAGCGTGAAGAAGCGAACGTTGGGCGAGTCGTACCATTGATAGGGCAAATCTTCGGAAACCGGCATGCGGCCGTCGAGTACTGAGCGCAGGTTTTTCCAGTAGGCGAAATTCGGGAAGGAAACGACGGCCTCGCGGCCGACGCGCAGCATTTCGCCCAGGATGACCTCGGTGTGGCGCACGGTTTGCAGCGTGCGTGAGAGAACGACATGGTCGAACGCCTGATCGGCGAATTCGTCGAGGCCGCGCTCGAGATTGCCTTGAATGATGTTGATGCCGTTCTTGATCGCAGCCAGCACATTGGCATCGTCGATTTCAACACCAACGCCTTGGACGCCGCGGGTGTCGATCAGGTGTTTGAGCAAGGTGCCATCGCCGCAGCCAAGGTCGAGGACGCGGTGGCCCGGTTCAACCCAAGCGGCAATGACGTCAAAGTCCGGACGGCCCAGCGTGTGCGTCATAGCTTGATGTTCCGCAGGTAGGCATCGACCACGCCGTGGTAATGCGCGTCATCCATCAGGAAAGAGTCGTGGCCGAAATTGAGGCTGATTTCCGCGTAGGAGACGTTGCGGCCGTTGGCGAGCAGGGCGGCGGCGATTTCCTTGGAGCGGGCCGGTGTGAAGCGCCAGTCGGTGGTAAAGGAGGCGATCAGGAAATTGGCCTGGCTGCGGGCCATCGTGGCCTTCAAATCGCCATTGTCTTCGCGTGATGGATCGAAATAGTCGAGCGCCTTGGTCATCAGCAGGTAGGTGTTGGCGTCGAAATAGCCGGCAAACTTGTCGCCCTGGTAGCGCAAATAGGATTCCACCTCGAATTCGACACCGAAACCGAAGGAAAAGGCGCTGTTGCGCAGTTCGCGGCCGAATTTTTCGCCCATCTGGTCATCCGACAGATAAGTGATGTGGCCGAGCATCCGTGCCAGGCGCAGGCCGCGCACGGGCCGGGTGTTGTGTTCGTAGTAATGGCCGCCGTGGAAGTCCGGGTCGGTCAGGATGGCCTGACGGGCGACGTCGTTGAAGGCAATATTCTGCGCCGACAGCTTGGGCGCGGCGGCGATCACGATGGCGTTGCGAACGCGTTCCGGGTAGGTGATGCTCCAGCGCAAGGCCTGCATGCCACCCAGGCTGCCGCCCATGACAGCCGCCCAACTGTCGATGCCGAGTAGGTCGGCCAGTCGGGCCTGGGCGTGTACCCAGTCGACGACGGCAACCATCGGGAAATCCGCACCCCAAGGTTTGCCTGTGGCCGGGTTCAATGAGGATGGTCCGGTCGAGCCGTGGCAACCGCCTAAATTGTTCAGGCCGACAATAAAGAATTTGTCGGTATCGAGTGGTCGACCGGGGCCGATGATGTTGTCCCACCAACCAATATTGTCGGGCTGATCGGCATAATGGCCGGCGACATGGTGATGGCCGGAAAGGGCGTGGCAAACGAGAATGGCGTTCGACTTGGCGGCGTTGAGTGTGCCGTAAGTCTCATAGACCAGATCGTAAGCGGGCAGAATCCCGCCACTGCGCAAGTGCAGCGGTTGGTCGAAGTGAGCGCGCTGCGATTCGACGGCGCCGACGGATTGTCCTGGCATGCTGTTCCTGAAAACAAAAACCCAGTGGCGTTAAAGAGGGCTTCCTGAACGCGAACTGGGTGGTTCCCGTTTTAGCTGTATTTATTTAGCGCCCGCAATCAGAGCTCAAATCGGCGCGGCTGGCGAGTTGCCAGCGTGCTGCGGACAATACCGAGCAGGGCGTTAAAAGTCAATAAAGCGAGCACTTCATACCGGTAGGGCGGTAAAGATTTGTTAAACTTGAATAAAATAACGATTTTCCAAGAAGGGATTGGCCGACAAGTGCTGGATCAAAGACGGCATCAGCGCATTCGTTTTTGCTCGTCGCCCACGATTAAAATCGGCTATGGCGGTGTCATTGGCGAGGGCGTAGTCGAAAATCTCTCGCTGTCCGGCATCATGCTGCGTACCAGTATGGCACTCGATATCGGTCGCACCGCGGGTTGTGAATTTTCCCTGTTTGGGTCGCCGATAATTGACGTTCCCGCTGCCGTCGTCAGCCGTGTCGGCAATCTCTTCGGCGCTCGTTTTCAAACGGGGCCGATCAATCAGATTCTGATCGAAGATGCGATCAACGCTGCCTTGGCTGTGGGTCAGGCATCTATTTTTTCGGTGCATGAACTTGGCGGGCGGAAGGTCATGCGCGTTATGGGTGGCCTCAACGGTACTTTGCGGAATGACTTCATGCATGCCTTGACGCGGGTTGGTGTCAATGAAATCGATGTTGAGTCGGTCACCGCTGTCGACCAGAGCGGGTTGGCTTTGTGTCTTGTGGCAAGCCGGCGATATGGTGTAAAGATTGGTGCCCAATCGACCTGTTTTGCCCATGCCTGGAACCTGGCGCTGGCCGCACCCGGCGAAATCGAAAATCTCTGAGGAGCGGGCCTGATGGGGTTAGCATCTTTCGCAAGATGTAAGAAGCCGTTTTTTGTTGTGGTCAGCTTGGGGCTGTTCGGCAACGCAATAGCTGCCGACGAGGATATTTTCTTTAGCGAGTTGCCGATAGTGGCTTCGGTTAGTCGCTTGCCGCAGCGACTTGCCGATGCGCCGACCGCGGTAACTGTTCTTGACCGCGAGATCATCAAGTCCTCCGGCGCTCGTGATCTGAATGACATTCTCAGGCTGGTGCCGGGCTTTCAAACTTTTCCTCACAATACTGAATCGGCTCGGGTCAATTATCACGGTCTGAACGACGAGGAGTATTCGCCGCGGGTGCAGGTGTTGATTGACGGTCAATCGCAGTATTCCCCGTTGTTTCGATCAGGGGTCAATTGGCTGACCATCCCGGTCGCGATTGAGGATATCGAGCGTATCGAGGTGGTACGCGGTACCAACAATGTGTCTTATGGCAACAATTCGTTTCTGGGGGTGATCAATATCATCACGGTTGATCCATCGCTCACCGGTGCGGCCTCGGTTTCGGTCAGCCGTGGCAATCAGGGCGTGAGTGATTATTTTTTGCGGATGGGCGGGAAAATTGGCGAGGCAGGGCATTTCCGCCTGACCTACCAGCAGAAAGACGATGATGGTCTTACCGATCGTTCAAATTGGCGCGATTTCAATTCGACGCGGCTAATTGATGCCCGCGCCAATCTCAATTTGAGTAATCGGGATACGCTGGAAATTAACGGGGGGCGTTCAGAAGGAAGCACCAATCTGGGGCGACTGATAGAGAGCAGGGGGGTTGTCATCGGTGGTGATTCACCCGAAAACCCGATGCGCGACTATGAGCAATCGACTACTTATCTTCAATTCAAGTGGCGGCTGGTGTTGAATTCAGACACCGAGTTCAGTTTGCGCTATGGTTTCAAAGAAGATCGAGCCTCGGAAAAACATATTGAACGGTTTGCCGACAATAGCAGTTACCCTTTTTATGATCTGGCGGGTAGCCGAATCGGTGTCCTGGCCGAAGTCAATACGCTGGGCGGGCGTAGCCGGACCCATGAATTCGAAGCACAGCACAACTTTCGCGTCTTTGAGGATGTTCGCATATCCTGGGGGGCCGGTTGGCGTTGGGACAGTCTCGAGGCCTCCGCTTCTTTTTACGGAAAGTCTGATGTCGAGCGTGATGTCGGACGTTTGTTCGGCAGCCTTGAGTGGAAACCTTCCCGTTGGTTAACCGGTAATGCCGGGCTGTCGATTGATCGCGACTCTCTTGGTGGAACTCACAGCTCGCCGCGGATCAGTGCCAACTTTCATGTCTCGCCGGAGAACACGATCCGTCTTGGTTATGCGATTGCGTACCGGACCGGAAGTATTCACGATTACATCGGTGATCGTCGGATCGTACCCTACGCCACGCTGTCAGGGGCGCCAATCGACGAAGGGGCCGTCTATCGGCGTCGTTACTATGGCGATGAAAATCTGGCCGCTGAAAAGCTGGAAAGTATCGAGCTGGGCTACCTGGGAGACTGGAAGTCCCGCCGAATGAGCCTGGATGTCCGGTTGTTCCACGAAAAAATTCCCAATCGATTAATGCAATTGGACCGCCGGCTGCTGAAGTGTCCGGGAAACGATCTGTGTGAGGATCGATTTTCGGGTAGTGCACCCGCTGCCTGGGGGACAAATTTCACGACAACGATGCCGATCCAGCGCGTTGAGACCAATGGTCTCGAATATCAATTACGCTGGAAGCCTTTTGAAACAACGCGCTTGATGCTGAGCCAGGCTTACATAAAAACCGACGCGGAGCTATTGCCGGATATCGATGAAAAAGGAAATCTCATCAATATCAATGAGAGTCTTCCCGACTTGAGCAGTCAGACCAGGCGCGATCTGATTCAACAACTGACGGAGCGTTCCGCACCGCGGCACTCAACCTCTGTGATGTGGATGCAAAAACTGGCCTACGGCTTTGAATTTTCGGCGATTGGCTACTGGGTTGGGCATCATAAATGGTCGAGAAATACCGAAGTGCTTGGTTACGAGCGCTATGACGGACGTCTTGGCTACAGGTTTCGTACCGGCGGCATTGGTGGTGAGCTGGCCTACATTGCGCAGTCGATCAATGGTGCACATGGGGAATACAAGGCTGGTCAGAATGATCCATTCGCTCGTATTGTCGAACGCCGTCAATGGGTTACGCTACGCCTGGATTTTTAGCCGGCGAAGGATATTTGGGTAAAGGCGTGCCAATGCCGTTCATGGAATGAGAGCATGCGTGATCTGAAAGGGGAGCCGGCTAGAAATCGCCATCTCCGGCAAAATCGGAATGATCGCTGGGAGCGGGAGACGTGAATTCAATATTTCGGGGCGGACGCCAAAAACTGGCGCCGTTTATGGCTTGCGTGGGAATGCTGGGTAATGTATCGGCTGCCGACGAAGATATTTTTTTCAGCGAACTGCCCATTGTCGCATCGGTAAGTCGCTTGCCGCAGCGACTGGCGGATGCGCCGACAGCGGTAACGGTGATCGATCGCGAGATTATCAAGGCTTCCGGGGCGCGTGATTTGAACGATATTTTCCGCTTGGTGCCGGGTTTTCAAACCTACCCGAATACGACCAATACGGCACGGGTGACCTATCACGGTCTGACCGACGAAGACTATTCGCCGCGAGTGCAAGTGTTGATCGATGGCCGTTCACAGTATTCCGCATTGTTCCGCAGCGGGGTCAATTGGGCGGTCTTGCCGGTTGCGTTGGAGGATATCGAGCGGATCGAAGTTGTACGTGGCTCGAATGCGGCCTCCTATGGTTCGAATGCTTTTCTTGGCGTCATCAATATCATTACGGTTGATCCTGCTCTGGTTCGTGGTTTTTCAACCTCAATGAATCATGGCAATCAAGGGGTACGTGATTACAGCTTGCGTACCGGCGGCAAACTCGGGGCCGTTGGGGATTTCCGTTTTACCTATCAGCAAAAGGACGATAACGGACTGACCGATCAGTACGACTGGCGGGACTCATATCGCTCCCGCCTGTTCGACGTGCGTGCCGACTTTGCATTGAACGATCATGACAGTCTGCAATTGTCAGCCGGGCAAGTCGAGGCGGTGACACTGTTGGGGCGACTGGATACGAGTAATTTGCACAAAAGCAAGCCAACCGATCCAGTCCGTGATTTTATTCAGAAGAGCATGCAGCTTCAACTGGTCTGGCGGCATGCGGCCTCATCCGATTCGGATATGCAAATACGGTACGCCTATGTCGAAGACAAGGCCTCGGATCGTTTTCAGGCAATCGTCGATCTTGCAGGACAAGACTACCTCTTCGACGTAGATCCGAGAGGCGACCGAGGCGTCCGTCAGGAAATCGAGGCGCAGTACAACTTTTCTCCATTCGAGGGCGGTCGCATGGTTTTGGGCGGCGGCTGGCGCAACGATGCCTTGTATTCGGTCAGCATGTTTCCGGGGCGGCCGGTGGTGCATCGCGATATTGGTCGTGTGTTCGGCAACTTCGAATGGAAACCCGGCTCTTTCTTCACTGGCAATCTCGGTCTGGCAACTGAGCACGACTCACTGGCCGGAAGCCATGTTTCACCGCGTGTGAGTGGTAATTTTCACGTGACCCCGGAAAATACGATTCGCCTTGGTTACGCCCGGGCCTACCGAACCGCCAGTATTGCCGAATACAGCGGATATCAGAGGCTTGCTCCGATCGCCAGGGCTAATGGACCTCTTTCACCGCAAGAGTCGATATTTTTTTCCCGCTACCCGCCGCCCCTTTTCGTTGGGGTTGCTGATTTATCCGCCGAGCGAATGGATACCTGGGAACTGGGTTACCTCGGTGACTGGCGAGACTGGCGGATGAGCCTTGATGTACGGCTATTCCAGGAGAAAATTCCCAACCGCTTGTCGCAAGTATTCGGTAGCCCAGACTATGTGGCTGAGGTGCAGAAAATCCGTATTGAAGGGGTTGAATACCAGTGGAAGTGGCAGCCATTCGAGAACACTCGCTTGATGCTCGCACAAAGCTTTATCAATATTTCTTCCGACTTTCTTGAATCTGCCTTGTCGGGTCCTTTGAGTAAGTCCGGTAAGCAAAGTTTACAAAATCTGGACGATCTGGCTGATCGTTCTGCACCGAAGGACTCCACCTCGATGCTGTTGATGCAGAAACTTCCATTTGGCCTGGATTTCTCACTAGCCACTTATCGGGTAGGCCGGATGAAATGGTCGCGAAATACCTGGGCAGAAAAATATTTCCGTATTGATTCACGGCTTGGCTACCCTTTCCGCTGGGACGGCCGGAATGGAGAACTCGCTTTTACCGTTCAGTCCTTGAACGGTGCTCATGGTGAGTACAAAGCCTACAATGATCCGGCCGACCGCATTGTCGAACGCCGCCAATGGCTAAGCCTTCATCTGGATTTTTGAGATGGTTGGTTCGCGCATTACCACGCCTTCCAGCCATGCTTCAAAAGGTTCACAGGGGGCTATCGCGTTGCCTTGGGCATAGCTGATGCCGATATTTTTCAGTTGTTCGAGGGTGGCGCTATCGTCAATGCCATCGGCGATCGAATAGATGTTCTGGTCGGCCGTTATTTCCTGAATGGCTCGCAATAGTGCGGTCGACGCCCGATTTCCGCTTAAATCGCGGGTCAGGCTGCGGCTGAGTTTGACGTAACTTGGCGCAATGTTGCGTAGTTGGTTGAAAGAAGAGAGTCCGCCGCCAAAATCGTTGAGGCCGATCTGGCAGCCAAGGGCACGCACCTGCTGCGAAAACTGAATGGCACGGCTGTTCTGGTGACTGGAGCTCTCTTCCGAAAAAAAGAGACACAGTCCGTCGCCTGTTATCTTGTGGCTGGCCAGATGGTGGGCGATGTAATCGACGACTTCGCTGCGGCCGAGCGAGGCGCCGGAAAGTGGAACCAGGCAATGCAAGGTTTTCTTCCGGCGGTTGGCGCGGGCAAGCGCGTTGATGGCGACTTCGAGAAAACGCAGGTCGATCGAGGGCGCAAGATCACAGCGTTCGGCAGCATCCATTAGCGCCGAGAGTGCGATCGGCGGCTGTCCGGGTTCGAATAGACGGATCGTGAGTTCAACTATATGGCGGCCGGTGGCATGGTTTTGCAGTGGCCCGAGCGGTACTGCTTCGATTT
>Ga0207952_1001207_pt1 | contig 11989 bp, 15 predicted proteins | sample SubbioR12Aug_8Ca_FD_184831 | JGI IMG/M metagenome (GOLD analysis project Ga0207952, IMG submission 184831) | Serpentinite rock and fluid subsurface biosphere microbial communities from McLaughlin Reserve, California, USA - CR12Aug_8Ca (SPAdes) | ecosystem: Environmental > Terrestrial > Deep...
AGGTCTATATGAGCGAATCGCTGTGCGCGCGGCTGGAGCTGTCCGATGTCCTGAACGCCGCCCAAAAATCGGCTTGAACCTATGAGAAGCGCGCGAGACGTCAGGGCACAGGTCGAGGATGACCTTAGAGCAAGCCAGTTCCCCACCCACGAGATGAACTTGGCTGATGTTCAGGCCGCTTACGCACAGTCCGTGCGGTCGGCGGCCACTGTGCTGTTCTGGCTGCTGTTTTTTTTAATCCTCGCCTCAGTCCTGAATGCAGTTTTTGACACCAGTTCCGTTGCCTCGAATCGCAACGGACGGATCATTTCATGGTCCACGGGATTCTTTTTTCTGTTTGGTGCGGCCTTAATAGCTCGCACCTATGGAATAGGTAAGGCGGCGGCGGCGGCTTGCGCAGGCTTCGCGATAATGATCATCCTGTCGGGGTTTATATCTGGCATTGGTTTGTCGCTGGCTGGTATGGGCTCTTTGACATGCCTTGTTGTCATACTTGGCTTATTTGTTAGTGGACGCGCTGCGACCTGGGGTTCTTTCCTCATATTTATAGGCTTGGTGGCACTGTGGGTTGCTCGGAGCATTGGCTGGATTCCTGGTCCAACGCCTCAAACGATGCCGCCTCCAAGCAGTCAATTCATTGTTTTGGCGAGCGGCGTAATCATCATTGGTGCGCTGATGCGCCGCTTCGGGAATCTGTTCTGGCGCGTGGCGACGGAGCTCGATTTGGGACGGCAAAGCCTGGATCAGCAGGTGCAACAACGCACCGCCCTCTTGGAGCGCACGCTTGAAGAGCTTGTGGCTGCTGATGACGAGCGGAAGTTGTTGCTGCGTCGCCTTCACTCCCAGTTGGAGGCGGAGCGCGCGCGCTTCGCAAGAGACATGCACGACCAGCTCGGCTCCAGTCTTACCGTGCTGCGGCGCATGACAGCACAGATCGCGAGAGTCAGCGCTGCCACTGGGGGGGCGCCAGAGCTGGCTCCGAAAGAAGTGAAGGTGGCGCTGGATGAGATCGGCAGCATCGCGCAATCTGCCCAGCAGGTCTGTGATGCGGCTTACACCCAGACGCGCCGATTGATCAAGGCGCAGGGCCCAGAGCTGCTCGAAAAGACTGGTCTGGGGGATGCCATTGACGATCTTGTGACCGAGCATCGCATTGCTCAACCCTCCTGTCGTTTCATCACCATTGGGCTGGATGCGGCAGGGATCAGTCAAAGTTGGTTGCGCAGCGACAAGGCGAGAACAACCTTTCGCCTGGTTCAGGAGGCCCTCACGAATGCCAGCAAGCATGCGGATGCCACCGAGGTGACTGTCGAGCTCAGAGCGACACAGGGTGGGCTCCTGGTGCGTGTCGCGGACAACGGCAGAGGCTTCAGGGTTGCCACCCAGCCGGAAGGGGCGCATCGGCGGCTGGGCTTGGCGAGCATTCGCGAGCGCACTGAAGCCTTGGACGGCCAACTGAGCGTTCGAAGTGCACCGGGCGAAGGCACGACCATTGAGGCCTACATACCTATTCCGGACGCTGACCAGGCCTGAATTCGGAGCCATCCAGGGGCGTATCCGCGCAGTTGCAATTGCAGTCAGGTGATTCTTTGATTGCAATCGAGGTGCACCCTTGCGCGTGCACCCTAAGATCGGGGCGCTAAATCTTCTTGCGGCCGCTCGGCGGTGTCGCGTGCGGCAATGCACGTCGAAGGTCGTGCTCCAAGCCCTTCTTTCCCCGACTCATGACAGTAAACGCCTCGGTGCCAAGTGCGCCTATCAAAGTGCTCTTGGCGGACGATCACGCCATCGTGCGCAGTGCCTTTGCATCATTGTTGCGAGGGCGAGGCATCGACGTTGTGGGCGAGACGGGAAGCACCTCCGATATCGTTCCCAAGTACACCGCTCTGCGCCCCGATGTCGTGCTGCTGGACGTGTCCTTTGGGGAATCGACGAGTGGCATTGACGTCGCAGAGAGACTCATCAAGGACGTTGCCGGGGCGAATGTCGTTTTCATGGCCACTTTGGATCAGGTGTCCGTGATCAAGCGGGCCTACCAGATCGGTGCGCGTGCCTTCCTTCCCAAGGATTGTCATGACGATGAGTTGGAACAGGCTCTTGTGGCTGCGGCTCAGGGGCGCACCTATTACACGCCGTCGATTGCCCAGACGTTCGCCGAACTGCACATCCACGGGGATAAGTCACCGCGGGGGCTTTTGAGCGACCGTGATTTCCGGATTTTTAAGCTCCTGGCCGAAGCACGCACGCTTGCCGAAATCAGCGACGAGCTTGATATCCCGGTGAGAACCGTTGCAAGTGCCAGTATTGCGATCAAAGCGGCCTTGGGTGTCGACCGGCAAGGCGAACTGACTCGCCTCGCGATTCGCCATGGCGTGATTGAGCCTTGAGCTAGTCCGGGCCGATCTTTCGATTGGCCCTCGGTCGCAAGCGTTTTCGCGCCCGCGAAACGGTCGACCTAGAAGCTGTGCCGAACACCGAGCGACAGCGTTGTTGCTGAGGCTGCTGCTGGGTCTCTTCCCAGCGCAGCGATGTTGAGCGGTTCCGCTTGGTAGGCGTCGTCGAAATGGTTGGTGGTGACAGCGCTGAAAATGCGCGAGCGCCGGGATAGGAAGTACTCCGCGGATCCAACCCAGGTGGTCTTCGATCCCGAGCGACCCGGCAGGCCTCCCAGCCTTTCAGCGTGATCCGCCGTGATGCTGGAGCGGAACAGCCAAGCACCAACGCGCTTGGCGACCCCGATTGCCAGAACACGATGCGACTCGGTCTCCAATCCAGCCGCAGGCTTTAGACGAACGCGCAACCCGACTGCGAAAACATCGAACGCGCGCATCTTCCAGTTGCCACCGATGCCCATCACGATCTGCTGCGGGCGCTCACCGAGGTGGACCGCTGTGTCTGGGGCGCGGTATTGTCCGAAGATGGCAGCCAGGGTCTGCGCTTGACCGACGTGCGCCAGCTCCGCGGCGCGCTGGCCCCCTCGCCCCTCGCTGGCCGAAGCGCTGATGGCGCCCTGCCAGCCCGGACCGCCCAGACTCAGGCGCGCGCTGTTGTCAGATCGGGCGTCCACACCTGAATACCGATTGGTTCCTAGCAACGCCAAAGGTGTGCTGTGGGCATTGCCACCAGCCGAGTAGACGTCCAAGGACGAGACCACTCGGTCGATGTGCGCTGGGTACAGGCGGCCGAAGCTGAGTTCGGCGTTGCCTCGTTTGAGGCCGAGGTAACTGAAGCGATTGAAGAACCTTCCGCCGGCGCCGGCGACGCCGGTATCGGGCGCGACGCCTGATTCGACCTTAAAGAACAGTTTGGTCAATGCGTCCAGGGAATCGCTGCCCTCAACTCCGAACAAGGAGCCCGTCAGCACTCCGTTGGTGACTTCGGTTGTTGAGCGGCCGCCCGTTGCATGCAGCCTTTTCGTAACCCCGACGCTCATCGTGCCGTACAACGAGAGCGTCGGGGGTGCTTCTGCCCACCCAGCCGTTGCCAGCACAAACGACGAGGCGGCGGCCAGACTGCGCGGCAGTGACGAAAAACGAACTGACAACGATTTCTCCTGTGCGATGGGCCGCTGCAGTTGGTTTTGCATGCGGGACCGAAGCGGTGCCGCGCGCATTTCACATGCAAATTAAGACCAATTCTATTGCCGTAACGCTGCATGAGGAATGGGGGCAGATCATCGTCGAACCCGGGCTGCCGGACCAGCACTCGCGTGTGGTGCAGCCACCTGAATCGGTGCTTGAGCAACAACCTGCCGAGCCAGTGTTCGCGGGCGCGAAATTTCTCGAACGAATGCTCCGAGGTGGTCTCGCCTCTCCTGTCAAAACCACGCCCGCTGCAGAGAGTCTCGACTCGGCTTCCGCCGATCACGCCCTTGCCCGCCTGGCCAGGCGGGTGCGTCCGGTAGGGGCCGGCGCGGTAGCGCCTCGGCCAGCAGGGCCGAACCCCGTAGCCCGGCGCAGGCATCGGCGGCGTGACGCCCTTTGAAGTGCGCCGGTTTTCGCCGCCTTCGCAGGTCTTGTGCCGACCTGGTCCGAGCGGCTGCGTCGCGTCAGTCCAGCGGCGGCGGGTTGGGGCCAAGGAGTTCGGCTCTGCCCTCCAGCAGATGAGCCATCGTCAGAGTGTCGACAGCCGCAATGGCTGGGCCCAGCGCCTTGATGACCATATTGGCCCAGCATTGCTCATGCGGGGCCAGCTCGATCTCGATCTTGCGGCCGTCGAACCTATAGGGTCTGCCTGGTTCAAGCGTGAGGGCCACGAGTGCCATCTCTTTAAGAGACTGGGTTTCGAGTGGACTGAGTTGGGGGGCGCTGGCGCGTGGAGTGATGTTGGGCATGGCCCATTTTCTGCGCTGCGCGTCGGGCCGGTCGAGCTGTGGCTTCGAAGGCGGCATGAGATTTTCGCGCCCGCGAAATTCCCTCCTGCCCCGACCGCGCGCAGCACATGCCCGAATCATCCGGCGCCCTCCCCTGGGCCGGCGCGGGAGCGCTTCGCGCTCTCCCGGAGCGGCCTGCGGCCGCAGCAGGCTGCGCCTGTCCCGGGCGCCTCGTCCAGCGCTTTCGCGGCATAACCGCTCCTGTCCCGGCCAGGCGGTTCCCGTCCGGGCCTTGGCACTCGCTCTTATTCCACGGTCGCTGGACGCACCAGGTGCGGGCGCCGGCAGCTTCGGGCATGCGCTGACCACCACCTGGCGCCTGCGCAGGACAGGACCCCCAAGGCCTGTCGCCAGATCCCTGGAGCAATTGGATGATGAACGCCCCTGCCCTCACCCCTGACACCCTGGCCCTTGGAGATTGCTGCGAGGTGCTGCGTGCTTTGCCGAGCGACAGCATCGACTTTTGCCTGACCGATCCGCCCTACCTGGTCGGCTACCGCGATCGCGCGGGCCGCACGCTGGCCGGCGATCGGCCGGAGGATCGGGACTGGCTGCGGCCATCCTTCGCTCAGGTCTATCGCGTGTTGCGGCCGCAGAGTCTCTGCGTGTCGTTCTATGGGTGGAATCGGGCGGAGCTGTTCTTGGCGGCCTGGCGCGCGGCTGGGTTTCGGGTGGTCGGGCACCTGACGTTTCCGAAGCGCTACACCAGCACGTCCGGTCTGCTGCGCTATCAGCATGAGAGCGCCTACCTGCTGGCCAAGGGCAACCCCTGCCCGCCAGAGCGCCTGATCGGCGATGTGATCGACTGGACCTACACCGGCAACCGGCTGCATCCGACTCAGAAGCCGGTTTCGGTGCTCACGCCCTTGATCGAGTCCTTCTGTCGGCCGGGTGGGCTTGTGCTGGATCCGTTCGCGGGGTCGGGTTCGACGCTGGTGGCAGCGCGTGAGTGTGGCCGGCGCTATTTCGGGATCGAGCTGGACCCGAAGGTTCACGCCGTTGGCCTTGCGCGCATGCGTGCGCAGGCACAGCGCTTCCAGCGCATGGTCGGCGGCGCCGGCGACCCCCTCCCCTTGGCTGCTTAAGGAGATGCCGATGCGCCCCCTTTGTCACCCGCGCCCTGTTGATGTTGCTGCTGCTCGCTCGCGCCTTGAGGACTATCTCAAGGGCTACGCGAAGGCTGGCGGCCATCTGGCCGACCTGGTGCTGACTCCCTGGCCAGCAGTCGCCTTGCAAGAGCTGCAGCGCCGGCAAGGATTGTTGCTGACGTTGATGGACGACGAGCTGCTTGCGGCGATCCTCGCCGGCACGGTCAGCGTTGCCGGCCAGGCGGCCGAGTTGGCAGTGCCGGCGGCGTTGTCTCCGCCGCCGGCGAGCTGCGGCGATTCGGCGCCGGCGGCGCATTGGGAGGCGGCATCCCTGGCTCTGCGTGGCCAGCTCCTGCAGATCGCGCGGGCGCACTTCGCTGTCGAGGTCCTGGATGAGCGCAATATGGACTCGCTGGACTTCCACAGTGTGGCGGTCTGGTCCATGCGCGAGGCGCTGCTGGCGGCGTATGCCGCCGGCTGCTTGGCCGGGCGGCAAGGGGCCTAATTGGGTGGGGCGGTCGCTCCGTGCGGCCGCCCTCGGGGCGGGAGTTCTGGAGATTGGCGGCTTCGCCGAGGCCTCGGCGCGCTCCGCGGGGGTGGGCGCCGCCCTTCCCCCTGGCCGCTGGGCCCTCCCCCTTCGGGCTTCGCCGATTTTCGCGGGCGCGAAAACCGGCCTGATCGGCGGCGGCCGGTAGTTCTTCAGCGCGCTACGCGCTACCGTCGGCGGTCGGATTGATTGGTTCGGGCGCCGCTGGAGCCGCCGCGGTTGGGTCAGGTGCCGACACCGGATGCCAATGTGTCGGCTTCTTGATTGCCTTCTTGTCCGTCGGAATCACCGCCGGCAGTTGGGCACTGGCAAGTGCTGCATCAGGGATGCTTCGACGTATCCAGTGCGCCTGGTTCTTGAGTCCCGACATGGGTCGCAGCGGCTCGTCACCGCGGCCGGTGCCACTCGCGTCCTGCAGGGGGATCAAAGGCGCGATCACGCCGATCACGACTTGCGGAAAGTCCGCGCGAATGGCTGCCAGCGCCGGCTCGGCGTCGGTGTCATTGCTGAACAAGACGATTTGCTCGCAAGCCCCTTTCGCCACGTCCCGGTACATGCTCATGGCCAGGTTTACATCGGTGAGCTTTTCCACGAGGCGCCAGACATGCACCTGATCGTCCTTGCTCGGTGGCTTCAGGGGATCGTGGCGCATCATCGGAAGCACTTCCCCCTGATGCCGCCCGTACACAGCGTCGAATCGTCCTGGATGCACGTGGCTCAGGGCGCGAAGGTACGTCTGCTGGGCGATCTGCGAGTCCTGCCCGCGCCGCGCGAACTTGGCGAGGATGGGCGCTGTGAAGTAGCGAACCAGCTCCACCGTTGAGCCGGGATCCTGCTCACCCACAAGCAGCTCCGCCAGCTTCACAACGTCCAGCCACTTGTGGATCGTGTTGCTCAGGCGGTTGTAATACAGGTTGTACCCGTCGATGTAAACGATCGTCTTCAAGGCGGTCCTGTCGAGGGCACAAGCGAAAAAGCCGCCCTCTCGGGCGGCCTTTTCTTCCTAAGCAGGAGCCAACTTAATGACACTGCGAAGGAGGGATCGGGGCGGATTCTGAGCACGACCGAACTCGCGCGCAACGCGGGGTACCATGACAACAATGATGACCGATAACTTAGAGAACAGTGGCACTAAGAGTACCAAATTGGCCATAACTCGTTGATTTGCAATATAGTGATGACACCGTTTGTTGTCACAATAGATTACTGTGCGCTTCATCCGGTGCCGAATTGCCGGCGTCTGACTAGCTTTTTGCTAGATTTGCCATGGTTGAAGTCCCCAAAAAAAGTAGCAATCGCTCTGCCAGTGACCGACGTCGGCATCTGAGGGATACGCTGTGGCCGGACATCGAAGAGTCACAGCTTTGGTTGCGCAGTCAGCGGGTTGGCTTCACGACGATCCCTCGCACGATGGCCCTGATCGGCCAGCTGCTCGACCAGGTGGCCGGAAAGGGTACGCCGGTACTGACCACCTACCTGACGCTTTGGTGCTGGGTCTTTGACGAGGGCATGGTCGAGATCCGCAATCAGCGGGAGTTTGCCTGGGAGTCTGGCTTCAGTGGCAACCGAGCAGAAGGCACCTGGCGCGCGCGCATGCGCAAGCTGGAAGAGCTGGGTGTGATTCGCACCAAGGCTGGGTTGGCCGGTGAGTTCCAGTACGTCCTGCTCTTGAACCCCATCAAGCGCCTACAAGAGCTGTATGCGGGCCGATCGGATGACGTGCTCTACACCGCCCTGCTGGGGCGGTTGGCGCACATCGGCGCAGACGATCTGGATGTTTGATCGCTGCGCGTGGCTTGATCCTTGCCAGCGCTTAGCGCTCTCCCGACGCAGATACTTGCCGCTCCGCGTCAATGCATAGCCCTCAACGAAGGGCCCCAGGGAGCCATGGCCGATCAGAAGCAGTTTGCAGTTCTCATTGACGCCGACAACGCGTCGCCGGCGGTGCTGCCGGACCTTCTGGCCGAGATTGCCAAGTACGGCTCGCCGACGGTGAAGCGTGCTTATGGCGACTGGACTACGCAGAACCTGGTGGGCTGGAAGGAGCAGCTGCACCGGCATGCCATCCAGCCCATGCAGCAGTTCGCGTACACCAAGGGCAAGGGGGCTACCGACTCGGCCTGCATCATCGATGCCATGGATCTGCTGTACGCGGGCAATGTGGATGGCTTCTGCCTGGTGTCCAGCGACTCGGATTTCACGCGGCTTGCCACTAGGTTGCGCGAGTCGGGCAAGTACGTGATGGGGATGGGTGAGAAGAAGACGCCCGAGGCCTTTCGGGCGGCTTGTGACCGCTTTGTGTTCGTCGAGCTGCTAGGGCCGAAGAGTGCGACGGCCGAAGTTGAAGTTCAAGAGGGCGGGCAAGCGGGCTTGCGCGAACTCTTGACGACCGCAGTGCGAGCAACTGAGCGAGACGATGGTTGGGCGGGGTTGAGTGCGGTCGGATCGCACATCAACAAGACGCACAACAGCTTCGATGCCCGGGCCTACGGGTTTGCGAAGCTCGGGGACCTGGTGCGCAAGCAGGCATTCCTGGAGGTGCGGGCGGTGCCCGATGCCGCTGGGCTGGCGCAGCATCTGCAGGTGCGGCTGAAGGGCTAGCTGGCCAGCGAGCTGTCGGGTGCTGGCTGGGATTTTCGCGGGCGCGAAAACCGCCTGTCTCGGCGCCTTGCGCTGCCCGGGGGCCTTGGGTTCGGCGCTTGGCCTAAAGGCCCAACTCCGCGTGCGTGCCGGCGCGCAGGAACTTGATGAGGTTGGTGGACTCGACCACTTCGTACATCAGCAGGAAGTCGCCGCCGATGTGGCACTCCCTGTAGCCGGCAAAGCTGCCCTTCAAGGGGTGATCCTTGTATTCGGGAGGCAAGGGGCCATTGGCTGCAATCAACAAGAGCATGGCCGCCTTTAAGGCGTTCATGTTGTAGCGGCCGGAGGCGGAAAGGCGGCCCCAGTCCTGCTGGAAAGGCTTGGTGTAGTCAGGGTTTCTGGGCAGCGCGGCGCGCTTGTCCTGGGCGGTTTTCTTTTTCGAGCTCATTGAACATCTCTTCGGCAGAGCCGAACCGCGCCAGCTTCATCGAACGAGCTTCCTGCATGGCTGCCAGGGTTGCTGCAGGCACCTTGACCTCGAACGGGAGGCCTTGGGTGGCGACAACCTGGCGCAAGAAAAGTCGGATGCCATCGCTCAGGTTCAGACCGATCTGATCCAGGATGTAGATGGCGTCGTCCTTCAACTCGGGTTCGATGCGCGAACGCACTTCGGCGGTTTTTGGGGAAATTGCGATGGTCATAAACGGCACTCCTGCGCCTCAATTGGGCGCGCCGGGTTGAGTCGGCGCACATCCATGAATTGGCATCTATTGCTTGCCTTGATGTAGCTACATTGCCGCTACACCGTGCCAGTCTACAGCAGGCCCTGCCAATGCACCAAACCGGGCCATAAGGCGGGGGCTGGCCGCGGTACGGCCACCGGCTATGTCGTGCTGCGCATCGAGCCCCGGCCGTTGGCCAGGTCTCGCCCCATGCGGGTCTCCAGCGCCTGCCCGCTCATAGGGCAGCCTTCGGCACCCCTCGCCGCTGGGCTACCCCGGGACTGGTCCAGCGCGGTGCGCTCGACCACCCGGGCCTTTTTCGCGGGCGCGAAAACGCCCGGGGTTCTGGGGTTGCACCGCCGCCAGGTGCGGCGGGTCTTCCCGGACAAGGCGTTGCTTTCGACCCTGCAGGGTGCCAAGGCGCGCCGCTTGCGGTCGTGTCCGGGCCAGCACCAGGCGGCAGGCCGTCCGGGTGCTGGCCAGGCACTTCCAGGGCTTTCGCGGCATAACCGCTCGGGTCCGGCGGCCGGCGGTTCCCGTCCTGGCCTTGGCACTCGCTTTTATTCCACGGTCCCTGGACCGCGCTGCGCGCCCTGGCCCATGCGGGCCTATCGCCACCCCTCGTCCCGTGAAGACCGATGCAGCCGCAGCCCGGGGGCTGCGTCGGTGCCACTGCGACTACGACTGCCACTGCCAGGTCACGCCAGCGGCGCCGCAGGCGCCGAGAGCTGCAGCAGCCGGCTTCGCTCCCCTGAGCCCTGAATCCCGATCGGCAAGGGGCATGCCAGGGAGGGTGGAATTTGGTCGATCTGCGGCCAAGAAAGGCAGATCAATTTTGTCATTGTGTACGGTTAAATGACTGGACATAGAGCCGGACATGCCTTAGAATTGCATCCATGGTGAGGCAGGGAGTGCAACACCAGCGGGACCCCTGACGCCCCCCGCCAAACACCGGGCGCGCTGTTCTCACTCAAGGAGCAAAAAGATGGCCTCTCTGAACAAGGTGACTCTGATCGGCAACCTGGGCCGCGATCCCGAGATCCGCTACATGCCCGATGGCACGCCGGTCGCGAGCGTGAGCCTGGCCACTTCCGAAGTCTGGAAGGACAGGGACGGTGAGCGGCAAGAGTCCACCGAGTGGCATCGCCTGGTGTTCTTCCGGGGCCTGGCCAAGGTGATCGAGGAGTACCTGGTGAAGGGCTCAACGATCTACGTCGAAGGCAAGCTGAAGACGCGCAAGTGGCAGGACAAGGAGGGCAAGGACCAGTCCTCGACGGAGATCCACGTGCGCGAGCTGCTGATGCTGGGGGGCAAGCGCAAGAACGAGGGCTCCGAAGGCCCGGCGGGGCAGCGCTTCCAGGATGACCTGGGCGATGACGACGTGCCCTATTGAGCCATTGCGCGCTTGTCCGTGATGCCCCGGCCGCTTGGTCGGGGTGAACTGCCCCAAGGAGTCGCTGTGATGCAACTGCAAGAGGGTCCCGGCTGGACCGTGGATCTGGAGGACGCACCTGTCTTCAAGAAGTACCGCTGCCATCTGCGCAGCGCACCGGGCATGTGGGCGTGCTACCAGGGCCATGTGGATGTGTTCTCGCCCACTGAGTCCGAGGTGTTCCGCCGCGCAGTGCACCAACTCGCGCACAGCAGCTTTCCGGATCGCCCCTCCCTGGAGTCGTGGGTGCTCGAACACATCGACCGCATTCCGATTTGAGGCCCGCCATGCGATTCATCGTGTCTCACGCTGGCGATTCATGCGTCGGCATCCCGGGCGAGGTCGCCACGCTGGATGTGGACGTGGAGAGCTACGCGGCCGAAGTGCAGGGCGACTACGCGCAGCAGATCCGCGATGGCCTGGCCGGCCTGTTCGGGCAGATCTGGGGAGCGCGCGTCACGGTTGAGATCGGCGCGCCGCGGCACTTGTTTGGCCCTGGATACCGTTAGGGTGGGGTTTTCATGTCCGGTTATTTGGTCGGACATGAAGCCACCAATTGATATAGTGTCGTCATTCCGGACGACGGTGCCGCTTTGCGGCGCATCCCCGTCACGTGCAGGACCATAGGGAACCTGGATCATGCGAATTCTGGCTATCGCGAATCAAAAAGGGGGGGTCGGCAAGTCCACGCTGACCACCCACCTGGCCTACGCTGCGGCCGAGGCAAACCTGAGGGTGTTGTTGGTGGACCTGGATCGGCAGGGCAATCTGTCGCTCTCCTTTGGCGCCGTGGCACCCCTCACCGAGTCGGTCATGACGGCTTCGGCCCTGTTCAGCACCGAGGCGCCGCAAGGCGCGCCGCTGCCGCTGGAGGGGGGGCTGTCCATCATTCCGGCCGATGACACCCTGGGGCTGTTGACCAGCGCGACCGATGACGTGGCCCGCCGGCCGCGCCGCCACCTGGAGGCCTTCGCCTCGCAGTTTGACCTGTGCCTGATCGATACACCCGGCACCATCGGCTTCAACCCGCCGATGACGGTGGGGGCGCTGATCGCTGCGGACGCGGAGGTGTGTCCGTTCTCCGTCGGCTTGTACGAGGCCCAGGCGCTGTCTGCGCTGTGGGGCTACCTACAAAGCATCAAGACCGGGGGCTACAACCCGCAGTTGCGGCTGTTGGGCCTGCTGCCGGCGCGCATCAACAGCAAGAGTCGCGAGGAGCGCGAGGGCCTGGCTGACATTCGCGCC
>Ga0207952_1001209_pt1 | contig 11976 bp, 15 predicted proteins | sample SubbioR12Aug_8Ca_FD_184831 | JGI IMG/M metagenome (GOLD analysis project Ga0207952, IMG submission 184831) | Serpentinite rock and fluid subsurface biosphere microbial communities from McLaughlin Reserve, California, USA - CR12Aug_8Ca (SPAdes) | ecosystem: Environmental > Terrestrial > Deep...
TTGATTACAATGAATCTACTGGTAGTAGTGATATTTTATTGAACGGTAGGAATGTTGAAAAGGAAATACGAGAAATGCGGGTAAGCAACTTGGTAAGTGATGTAGCTGCTAATCAATTTGTTCGTGAGTTTGGTGTGGCTCAACAACAAAAAATGGGTTTACAAAAAGGCATCGTAATGGATGGTAGAGATATTGGAACTACTGTATTTCCTAATGCTGAATTGAAAATATTTGTAACTGCAGATCCAGCCATACGAGTTGCTAGAAGGTATTTAGAATTATCTGCAAAGAATCCTGGTATCACTAAAGAAGAAGTTCAGGCTAATTTAGCCATGCGCGATGAAATTGATAGTACCAGAGAATTTAGCCCATTAAGGAAAGCAGATGATGCGGTTGTTTTAGACAATAGTCATTTAACCCGCGAAGAGCAGTTGAATACCGCTCTTCAATGGGTTAATGAAAAAATTAATTCAGTAGCTGTTCAGTAATTTTACCCGTTGTCTTATGTTTTAGGATAAGTTTTTTAGCACCATAATGTGTCATCTCTTCTTTTACTAAGTAGTGATCTTGATCATAGGTAACCAGATGAGATTCTTTGGACAACCCCGTTTGGCCTCTCCAAATATCCAATTGTACTGGCTCCCAAATTTTAGACTTGGCACTTTTATATGCGGCATCTAGTATAGCATTTACTACATAGCCATCATAAAAAGTTTCTTTGGGTGCAATACCTTTTTCTAAAGCATTGAACATATCCATGAACATATGGTTGTAGCCTAATTCATTTAGTTCATCTCCTACAGGGAATAACCAACCACTATTGCTTTCGGCTTTCTCTGCAATATAATCCCCGCCTTTCCCGGTAGTGAACATATCAAACCCAGTTCTCAAAAATGAATTAATCCAAATAGTTCCTTCGGTACCCATTACTTCATCTCTAAGATCTAATCCTCCTCTGAAAGTCCAACTTACTTCGAACTGGCCAATGGCCCCGTTTTCATATTTAACCAAACCAATGGCATGATCTTCGGCATCTATAGGTTTTACCTGTGTGTCAGCCCAACACATAACTTCAACTGGTTTGATATCTTTTCCTATATAACTACGCGTAATTTCTACGCAGTGACAGCCCAAATCTAATATACAGCCTCCTCCAGCTTGTTCTATATCCCAGAACCATTCACTGTGAGGGCCAGGGTGAGTTTCACGGCTTTTAGCCCATAAGATTCTTCCTAATGCCCCTTCTTGAACACTTTGATTGGCTTTGATGAATTTGGGTGTGTAAACTAAGTCTTCTAAATAGCCATTGAAAATACCTGCAGCTTCCACTGCTTCTAACATTCTTTTAGCTTCAGCCGCATTTCTGCCCAAGGGCTTGGTGGTCATTACCGCTTTTTTATGTTTGCAACAAAGCAATACTGCGGCCTCATGTAAATTATTTGGAAGTGCAATACAAACAATATCTACATCTTCTCTTGCAATGGCTTCTTCCATTACTGTAGTGTAGTGGTGACATTGATAATCTTCCGCAAATTTGCGTGCACTCTCCTCTCTTCTAGAATAAATACTTACAATAGTATCTCTACTTCTATAACCTTGTAAAGAGTCTGCATAAAAACGGCCAATAAAGCCAGAACCTAACATGGCAATGCGTTGCATGGAATTTATTTTAATTAAGTGGTGGTAATAGATTTTTTCTCTTTAAAGAAAATGATGAAGAATACTAAAACAGCTGCAGCAATATAGGCAGGAACCATCCAAATGCTCATCCAATTATGCCCCGTAGCAGTTTTAGCACCATCAACTACATACCCAGAGTAGCCTGTTCCAATAACCATTCCTAAACCATAAGTGGCAAAAGTAAATAAGCCTTGAGCAGCATTTTTAATTTTCTCACCAGCTTTTTTCTCTGTATACATATAGCCAGTCACAAAAAAGAAATCATAACAAATGCCATGTAATACTATACCTGCATATAACATCCAATTGGAATCGCCCGTGTTCCCGTATGCAAAAAATACATAACGCAAAACCCAAGCAAGCATACCAAATATGAGCATATTCTTGACGCCAATTCTATTAAATAGAAGAGGGATAGCTAAGATGAAAACTGCTTCTGAAACCTGGCCTAAAGTCATTTTAGACGCTGCATTGGGGAAACCAATTTCATTTAAGAAAGGATTGGCAAAACCATAATAAAATGATAGCGGAACGCAAATTAAAATTGCAGCTATAAAAAATACTAGGTAAGATTTATCCTTAAACAAAACGAAAGCCTCTGTGCCTAAAGCTGAAGAAGCATCGGCAGTTTGAGCCTTAGGAGGCGTGTTGGGTAATATAAAACTGAACAGCCCTAATCCCGCAGAAACAGCGGCAGCAATATAAAAAGTGTCTGCAGACTTTTCAATGCCCATTTGCCCAATCATCACACCAGCAACAATCCAGCCAATGGTTCCAAATACGCGAATCCATGGAAACTGTTTGCCTGGATCGGTCATTTGTGAGAAAGCAACACTATTGCTTAAAGCGATGGTAGGCATGTATAAAAGAGAGTAACAAAGTATGGTCCAATAAAAGATATTACTATCGGTAATTTTAGTAGCCATAAATAAGAGTCCTGCACCCAAAACATGTAATACCCCCATTATTTTTTGTGCTGCAAAAAAACGGTCTGCAATTAAACCCACAAAAAAGGGAGAAATCATGGTTGCGATGGCCAATGCACCGTAAGTGGCTCCAATCTGTATGCCAGATGCGCCTAAAGGGGGTTCACTCATATAAGTTCCAAGTGTTACATACCAAGCACTCCATATAAAGTACTGTAGAAACATCATCAACGATAATTTAATACCGGTAGTTGTATTCATATAGCAAGTTTTGAATGGACAATATAAATATTTATATTGTCTTATGAAAAAACCATTTTGGCCACTCACCATTCTTTATTTTGGTGCCATTATCCTGGGGATATATGGAATGGTTGAGGCTTACCAGCAAAAAAATGATTTTAATTTATTCTTTCGGGGAGTTTTGGTCTTTTTGTGGACTATTTTTTTGATCAATCGAATTCGAAAACATGTTAAAGAGTAAAATCAAGTTCCTATGATCAAATGTCTCAATAAAGAAGAAATAAGTGAAAGAATGAAAAATATAGATGCTGCCTGGTTTCTTGTAGAGAAATCAATCATTAAAGAGTTTTTGTTTAAAAATTTTAATCAAGCATTTTCATTTATGTCTGAAGTAGCATTAATAGCAGAAAAGCAACAACATCATCCAAGTTGGTCTAATACTTACAATAAAGTTTTTATTTCTCTCACCACACATGACGCTGGAGGCTTAACTCAAAAAGATTTTGATTTGGCCATTGAAATTGATAAGGTCAATTTGTTTTTTAAGAATACGACACAATAATTAGCAATTCGATTGTTTGAAGATTCATTAATTAATTATTTATTATGATTAATTAAGCCTACATTACAACTACAATTTTATCGGCCTCAATTGCCGGACTGACAATTATCAAATTTTTGTGTAACACAATTACAAATGTTGCACGAGACCCATTGGTCTATTATTAGCCTGAACTTTAGATGAAGATGCAATTATCAAACGTTTTGTTTTGATATCGGCGTAAAAAATATGCACTATAAACAGTGTCGCAGGTTCATGCTTAACACAAAATTTAATTATGAAAATTTACGTAAAAAACATGGCTTGTGTTAGCTGTAAAGTGGTTGTGACAGATGTATTAGTAGAATTGAAAATCCCTTTCTATAAAGTTGAATTAGGTGAAATTGATACACATCAAGATGTTTCCGAAGAAGACAAGTCTATTCTTAATGGAAAATTGCGTAAAGCTGGATTAGAGTTGTTAGAGAAAAAACAAGGAATACTAATTGAAAGAATAAGACAAATCATGATTGATTATGTATATAATTCTGATGGAAAGCCAGATATGAAGTTTTCAGTTCTGTTGCGAAAAGAATTAAATCTTACATATACCTATTTAGCAAATTTTTACTCCGAAGTAGAATCTACCACCATTGAGCAGTTCATGATTGCATTAAAAATTGAAAGAGTAAAAGAGTTGCTGATTTTTGGTGAAGACACTATTGCTGAAATTGCTTATAAGCTGAATTATAGCAGCGCCGCTCATTTATCAACGCAATTCAAAAGAGTAACTGGGTTAACCCCTTCTCATTTTAAAAATTTAAAAGAAAGAAGAAGGATTGCGATTCAGAATATTTGAGGTTACTGATTGATGTTTTTATAGACATATTGAAAGTTTTTTATATTTTTAGTCAAAATCTTTCTTCCCTTTATAAAAAGCTTCTCATGGATCAAATATGTCCCAATTGCAGTAATACAATTAAAGTAAACTTTTGTGAAAACTGCGGTCAAAAGAAATTCAAACGAATAGATAAAAAATACATTTGGGACGAAATTCAGTATACTGTTTTTCACACCAATAAAGGGCTACTTTATACGCTCAAGAAAATAATTCAAAACCCTGGTAAAACAGCTAAAGAATTTATTGATGGAAATCGGGTAAATCATTATAAACCCATCTTGTTGATTTTTGTACTTAGTGGTATTTCTACTTATATCTCTTTCAAAATATTGGATTTAAGTAAAATTCTAGGAGCTTATTTTGCTGATAAGAATATAAATTCAAAGTTTATGGGAGACCTCATGACTTTTTTATCTAGCTATACTACTATTTTAATGTTGGCCTTAGTTCCCTTTTTTGCTTTGACAACAAAAATCGTATTTAGAAAATGGGGACATAATTATTATGAGCATGTTGTAATGAATGCTTATATACTATCTTATTATACCTTGTTTAGCATTTTAGTAGTATATCCATTGATGTTTGTTCTTAGAGAAAGTTCTCCTACAACGCTTTATTATATTACCCAAATTTCTTTATTAGCAGTTCCTTTTATCATTTTTATTTTTTTCAAAGGATTCTATGCGGATAAACCTACCCTTTCCATCATTGGTAAAACTTTATTGGTTCTACTTCTTACTATACTAGGATATATCTTGTTTATAGTAATCGTTAGTATAGTAGGTATTATTATAGCAATGATTATGGGTCCTGAAGCAATGAAATATATTAAACCAAGTTAACTTCGGATTTTTTTGAACATCAGTAGTTTGCCATTAACAACACATTTACGATTTTATTTTAAACAAAAAAGTATAATTAAAAAACTTAACGATTTGATAATATAGTATAGATATATTCATATACTTGCGTTTAAAATCATTTTGATGAGGCTTTTAATGCTTGTTTTCTGTTTGTTTCCTATAATTTCTTATGCACAGTTAGATTTACAGCTACGAAAAGAAACTCCTTCTAACCCTAAATGGTATGAAAGTTTCTCCATTAGGGGTTATAGTCAAATTAGGTATAATAGATTACTGGAAACTAATCCAAATTTAAATTGTGAACAATGCGACCGCTCTTGGGGTAATAATGGCGGATTTTTCATGCGACGTATGCGGATCATTTTTTATGGACAAATTAGTAAAAATGTATATTTCTATGTACAACCTGATTTTGCGAGTAGTCCTGCATCTGATAGATTGCATTTTGGTCAAATTAGAGATGCGTATTTTGATATAGGTGTTGATAAGGACAATGAATTTAGATTTAGAGTTGGACAAAGTAAAGTGCCTTATGGTTTTGAGAATATGCAATCAAGCCAAAACCGAATTCCATTAGATAGAAATGATGCATTAAATAGTGCCGTTTCTAATGAGCGAGATATCGGAGTATTCTTTTATTGGGCGCCCAAGGAAAAACGCAAATTGTTTTCGAGTTTAGTAAACGACGGTTTAAAGGGTAGTGGTGATTATGGTGTTTTTGCCTTAGGATTTTACAATGGTCAAACTGCCAATAATCCAGAGTTGAACAATAAATTGCATGTGGTATCAAGGTTTAGTTATCCTTTTGAATTGAATAATCAAATTGTTGAATTAGGAGTACAGGCATATAAAGGGAAATATGTAATTCCTAGAACCAATTTATCTGCTGGCGTTAAATATAATTCAGATTTAAATTATACAGATGAACGAGTAGCTACTTCTTTTATATTGTATCCTAAACCATTTGGTATTCAGGCTGAATATACAATTGGACGTGGTCCTCAGTTTAATAAAGTAACAGATTCTATAGAAGTTAAAGGTTTGAATGGAGGGTATATTACATTGAGTTACTTAAAAAAAATGCAAAAGCAATCAATAATCCCATTTATTCGCTATCAATATTATAATGGGGGTAAGAAGCATGAGAGAGACGCTAGAAGTTATGTCGTGAATGATTTAGAGATTGGTGCAGAATGGCAGTTCAACAAAAACTTTGAATTGGTTTTCAATTACACCATCTCAAAAAGAAGATTTGAAGATTTTGTAATGCAGAATAATTTACAAAGTGGAAATTTACTTAGGATTCAGGCTCAAGTCAATTTTTAATATGTTTAAAACAGATAAGCCCCTTGTAAATAAGTTGTATATACTTGAAAAGTTTCCTGGTAAAGGCGGGTGGACTTATGCTCAAATTCCCGAGATACTTCCCGATAAACATACCCATTTTGGTTGGGTTAGAGTAAATGGGTTTATTGATGATTATGAAATAAATCATTATCATCTTATGCCTATGGGAAATGGGCGATTATTTTTGCCAGTTAAGGCTGAGATTCGAAGAAAAATACAGAAACAAGTTGGTGATTATGTTAATCTAGTTCTATATGCTGATAATCTTCCAGTTGAAATACCAGATGAAATTTTGTTGTGCTTTTTAGATATGCCAGGTAGTTTGCAGTCTTTTAAGAATCAATCAGAAGCAGAACAAATTGCTCAACTACAATGGATTTATGCTGCCAAAAAAGAGGAGACTAAAGTAAGTAGAATTAATACTGTTATTGAAAAACTTGTTATTAATTTGGAATAGCTACCTTGTTCATATTTAATTCATTCTCATGACATCTGCTATCATAATCACTTTCTGTTTTTTATTGTTAATAGCTTATGTATTTGATATTAGTTCATCAAAAACAAAAATACCTTCTGTTATTCTGCTATTGCTTTTAGGTTGGGGTGTAAAACAGGTGTCGGTTTTTGTTGATATTTCTTTGCCAGATCTTTCCCCCTTTTTGCCCGTTTTAGGTACTGTTGGATTGATACTTATTGTTCTAGAAGGTTCATTGGAGTTGGAATTAAACAAAACAAAATTGGGGTTAATCAAAAAGTCTTTTTTTGGCGCCTTCTTTCCAATGTTGGCACTTGCATTTTTATTGGCTTTTCTATTTAATTACTTTGGTGGGTATGGGTTTAAAGCTAGTTTAACTAATGCTATACCATTTTGTGTCATAAGCAGTGCAATAGCCATTCCAAGTGTGAAGAACCTAAATGCCTATAATAAAGAATTCGTAATTTATGAAAGTAGCTTGTCTGATATAATTGGTGTTGTTCTATTTAATTTTATTGCTTTTAATGAAATTATTAATTTGAATTCTTTTGGAAGTTTCTTTTTACAACTATTGATCATTTTAATTGTCTCATTTCTTTGTACAATTGCATTATCATATCTTTTAAATAAAATAGAGCACCATGTAAAATTTGTGCCTATTATTTTGCTAATTATATTAATTTATGCAGTTTCAAAAGTATATCACTTACCTGGCCTAGTTTTTATACTGCTTTTTGGTTTGTTTATTGGGAACTTAGATGAACTCAAGCATTTTAAATGGATTGAAAAATTTAAGCCTGAAGAGCTTAATAAAGAAGTACATAAGTTTAAAGAGTTGGTTGCTGAATTCGCTTTTTTGGTAAGAGCTTTATTTTTTTTGGTATTTGGCTTTTTAATGGAGACTTCTGAAATACTTAGTACTGAAACCCTGCTTTGGGCAATCTTAATTTCTTTTTTGTTATTCTTTTTTAGGGCAATTCAATTAAAGTTGTCTAAACTACCTTTAAAACCATTATTATTTATTGCACCTAGAGGACTAATAACAATATTGTTGTTTTTATCTATTTTGCCAAGTAATTCTATTGGTCTTGTAAACAAATCTTTAATTATTCAAGTAATCATAATTACTGCATTTACAATGATGTTTGGGTTGATGACGAATAAAAAAATTGCAATCAATTAATTATGAATTATTATAGTGAAAAGAGATTTTTTAAATCAGATATTTTAGTTCAGCCTCTTACTACCGGGGAGTATGAAAATTGTCAATTTGATCAATGTGATTTTTCCAACCAAAATTTCTCTAATTGTAAGTTCATCGATTGTGTCTTTTCTAATTGTAATTTGACATTAGTTAAATTACAAAGTACTGCTTTGCAAAATGTGCAGTTTATTGATTCAAAGTTATCCGGAGTTCAATTTGATACTTGTAATCCATTTGCTTTATCGTTTACTTTCAAAAATTGTATCATTCATCATGCTACTTTTTTTCAATCAAAATTGAGCAAAACGGTATTTGAACAATCCGATTTAACAGGCACGGATTTCACAGCTGCAGATTTAACTGCAGCTAATTTTGACCATTGTAATCTTGCTCAAGTTATTTTTGAACGAACTATTCTTGATAAAGCAAATTTGACAACTGCTTATCATTTTTTAATTGATCCAACAGCCAATAGTGTCAATAGAACAAGGTTTTCAATAGATGGATTGCCTGGTCTTCTTAATAGGTATAATATTGTTATTGAGTAAAAAATAATTATAAAACATAAATAATTTATTGTTATTCAATAAATTTACTTAGTTTTGTTTTATTATTTACTTATTCAAACAGATATTATGGAAATCAAAATTGGCTCTAAAGAAATGCTAACATTCTTACATATTATAGCATGGGTAATTTTTATTGGAATTTGTATTGAAGCAGGAGGGCTTATTTTTAATACTTTCTTTGCTTTGGTTATTAACCCAATAGGTGCAAAAAATTTTTGGATGCAAATTGACTTATCTAATTTGATAAGCTACGATAAGGGCTATTTTTTAGTGGTAACGGCTATAATGTGTATAGTTGCACTAATGAAGGCGTTAATGTTTTATTTGATTGTTAAACTCTTCCATAATAAAGTATTTGACTTTAGTCATCCATTTAATTCAACATTAAATAAATTCATTTCTAATTTAGCTTACCTGACTTTTGGAATTGGATTGATGTCGATTTGGGGATTAAAATACGCTGCATGGTTAAGGTTAAGTGGTATTTATATACCATCTGTTGAAGATTTGCACATGGGCGGAGCAGGTGTTTGGCTTTTTATGAGTGTTATCTTATTTGTGATTGCTCAAATATTCAAAAGGGGAATTGACATTCAAACTGAAAACGATTTAACTGTATAATCATGCCAATAATTGTGAATTTAGACGTGATGATGGCAAAGAGGAAAATGTCATTAAATGAACTTTCAGATAAAGTTGGGCTTACTTTATCTAATCTTTCCATTTTGAAAACAGGAAAAGCCAAAGCTATTCGCTTTAGTACATTGGAGGCAATTTGTACAGTTTTAGATTGTCAACCTGGTGATATTTTGGAGTATATTGATGAATAATAGTTGTTTGCTTAATCAATATTCTAATTTTACATTTTGCTGACTATTTATTTAATGATATAGCTCAATTTTGTTTTTACAATTGAGCTATGAAAAACCTTGTAGAATATATTCCTATTTTCACCACTTTGTTTTCCATTTATTTTTTTCAAGAAATTTATAAGCACTATCAAATAAAGAAAAAAGATTATTTACTCTGGTGGGCCTTAGGTGTATTGACTTTTGGATTGGGTACATTATCAGAGAGTATTAATATTTTATTTGGGTGGAGTGAAGGCAATTTAAAGTATTGGTATATAGTTGGAGCTTTATTAGGGGGATATCCTTTGGCTCAGGGGAGTGTATACTTGTTAATGAATAAGAGATTTGCTCATTTCACCACTGTGTTTTTTATTGTTTTAATCATAACGGCTTCCTATTTTGTTATTTCAACCCCAGTAGAATTGCCTAGTTCTTTCAACAATAAGTTAACAGGAAGTGTTTTTGCTTGGAAATGGGTTCGCTATTTTTCTCCATTAATAAATATTTATGCATTTCTTTTTTTGGTGGGTGGAGCTATTTATTCAGCGTATAAGTATTATAAACAAGGAATAAAAGAAGCGCCATTCAAGGGCAATATTTTTATTGCAATCGGGGGGCTACTTCCAGGCATTGGTGGATCTTTTACAAGAGCAGGATATGTAGAAGTGCTTTACGTTACAGAATTTCTTGGATTAGTTGCTATTTATTATGGGTATAAAATTATAAAAGAGAATAAGATACAATTATTTAAAACTGGTCACTCCAGCTAAAAATAGTTTTAGCAACTTTATTTTTTTCTTGTTTTATATATTTCAGATAAGCATCTGCAACGGGTGAATGTTTCTTCCCCTTTAACCATATTAAACTCCAAGTTGTTTTTATGGGCATTCCTTTTGCAGGAATGATAAAGAGTTGTTTATTGATTACTTCATTCTTTATTCCAATGATTGGCATTATGGAATAACCTAATCCAGCAATGATTGCTTGTTTAACAGCTTCGTTGGTGCTCAACTCCATTTTCTTTTGAATCAAAAGTTTATTTTTTTGGATGAATTGTTCCATTGCTTGTCTAGTTCCAGAACCTTTTTCACGAAATATGAGTGGCAAATCCTGAATAGAAGCTTTTGTTTGACAATTTCCTATCAAAAAAAGTTTATTGGGCAATAAGTCTATCTTTTCGATATTTATTGCGGCAGGTAAAATTGATACTAAAGCAAAATCGACTTCATTTTTTTCTAAACTTTCAATAACCATCGACTTATTTGTTACATCCATGTTTAATTGAATCCCATTATTGCTATTCATAAAACTATTCAAAAAATAGGGCATTACATATTTTCCTGTAGACACCACTGCAATTTTTAGTTTCCCGGTTAATTGACCTTTATAAGTTAATGTTTTATTATTCATTGCATTTACTTGCAACATAATATTCTCAGCCGAGGTTGCAATTTCTTTACCAAAATCTGTTATATAGATTTTTCTTCCTACTACTTCTGTTAATGGGATGTCAAATTGGTCTTGAAAGTTTTTTAATTGAATAGAGACCGCAGGCTGACTCAAATGGAGTTCTTCTGATGCCTTAGTTACACTCTGTGTTTCTACCACTTTTAAAAAAATTTGCAATTGATTTAAAGTGTAATTCATAAATATATTTTATGGTTAGTATATTAAAGATAAATAAAAACTTATGAAAATATATTTCAATTTTGCATCCGTTGGTTTATATTTAAAACACTTGAATTCATGAGTAATATACTCTTTATCGTCTGCCCATTTTCAGTGATGGAGAACACGCTCAAACGACAATTTGGTTCAAATAGTTACTTTTTATCTTGTCCTGGTGCAATTATTCCTTACAACGATCAATCATTCATAGATGTAATGAAGGAATCAATAATTATTAATAATGTTACTAGTATTTATTTAGTAAATGATAGATCCTGTTCGATAATCAATAATGTAATTCTGCATCAGACTTTGCATGGGCTTGAAGCTGAATATTTAATTCAATCATTGTATGTTGAAGCCTACAAGAAGGCTTTTATAGGACGTAGTCTTATTTATCAGCAATTTAGATTGGCAGAATTGAATGTTCAGTTTCAAAAAAATGAAATTTTAACTAATGGTGTTTTCACTAATTTGATTCTTGATGAGAAAATCACAGTTAAATCATTGGTGACTGATAAAGCGCTCCGAATTTTTAAAGAATCTAGAGTCTCTTCTTTTGTTAAAACAACCTATGAATTATAATTTATTATTAGATAATTTAACAAATCCAGCTTTATTATTTTTTGTTCTTGGAATTTTTGCTGTTTATTTAAAAAGTGACTTAGAAATTCCGCCTAATTCCTCCAAATTTATTTCTCTTTATTT
>Ga0207952_1001210_pt1 | contig 11967 bp, 9 predicted proteins | sample SubbioR12Aug_8Ca_FD_184831 | JGI IMG/M metagenome (GOLD analysis project Ga0207952, IMG submission 184831) | Serpentinite rock and fluid subsurface biosphere microbial communities from McLaughlin Reserve, California, USA - CR12Aug_8Ca (SPAdes) | ecosystem: Environmental > Terrestrial > Deep...
AAGCCCCTCGAGGTCGCGCGGCTCGAGCCGCACATAGAGGCGATGAAGCGCGATCGCTTCGCGGAGCTCGTTGTTCCAGGACTTGAGGACGCCCAGCCGGTACACCGAGCGCGACGAGGCGGCAGAATCGGCGCGGACCACCGAGTCGTAGGCCGCGAGCGCCTCCGGATAACGCTTGGCGTCCCAGGCCGCGTCGCCGCGGGCGATGAGTAGAGCACCCTGCGCGCGCGCCAGCGTCGGAGCGACGAAGGCAGCCACGAGGATCCATCGGGTCCATCGCAGCGTCGGCATCAGATCTTCTCTCCGGTTAGCGCTTTGCGCACGAGTTCGGCGGCAACAACATCCTCAATCGCCATGCCGAGCGACTTGAACCAGGTCACGTCGCCGGAGGAAGTGCGTCCGGCATGGCGTCCCAGCAACACTTCGCCGATCTCAGCGTCCATGCGTCCGGCAGCGATCACGTCACCCGACTCCACCGGCGCGGCCGCGCGTGAATCCACAAAGACGCGCGCCTTTTGTACAAAGGCATCGTCGAGTTCCCGCCATTCGGGGCGCGAGGCGCCAACACTGTTCACATGCGTCCCGCTGGCCACCCAGTCGCCGTGGAGTACCGGCGTGGGCGAACTCGTGGCCACGACGATCACGTCGGCGCCGCGCACGCAGGCTTCAGCGCTTGCCGCCGCCGTAACCTGGTGTTCACGGGCAAATGCCGCGCCGGACTTCGGACTCCAGACGCGCACGTCCGTGAAGGAGCGAACCTGGCGCAGGGCAGCCAGATGACTGCGGGCCTGCACGCCGGCACCGAGGATTGCCAACACCTTGGTGTCTTTCCGGGCCAGCGCGCCGGTGGCGACTGCGGACACCGCAGCCGTGCGCATTTCCGTGATCAGTGTCCCGTCGAGCGAGACCAGTGGCTCGCCCGTCGCGGGATTGAACAGCTGGATTGTGGCGTGGTGCGAATGGACGCCGACATTCTTCGGGAAGTAACTCACGAGTTTCGCGCCCAGCGACGGTGCGCCCGGCGCGTAGGCCGGCATCACGAAGAGAAACCCGCCCCTGTCGGCGACGGGAATCGTTGTCCGCACCGGCTGCACAGTCTTGCCCGCCGTGTAGTCGGCGAGTGCCGAAGCCATCGCGGGAATCAGCGCTTCATACGTCAGGACTTCGCGGACCTGCGCGTCGGTGATGTGCACCCGTGCAATTCCGCCACGCGGCGGCCGGAAAGCAAGCGCGGCGCACCGGGCGACTTCATTCGCCCGATGCGCCGCGACCTGCGGGAAACGGTCAGTCCCTGCGGGAAGCCACGACTACCGTGTCACCCACCACGAAAGTTCCCCTGCCGTGCGAGTAATCAACGCCCGGTTTGAGGGTGATGAAGAGGGCGTTGTTGCTGCCCACCCGCTTCATGTTCGTCTCGAAGCAGTCGCGGTAGTTCATCTCGGCAATGTGCTCAGGCGCGATCTCGGAGAGGATCGTCATGTTGCCACCGCCAATCCGCTGCACACCCTTTCCGGCGGCGCGCATCCGGGCCACGACAAACGGGTCGGCGATCGTGAAGGCACCGAGGTACCGCTTGCCGTTCACCCAGACGTTGGAGAGCGGCGGGCACACGGAACCCTTGCCGCTCCACGAGCCCGACCGGCTCACCAGCATGTCGGGACGCAGGCGATAGAGAATGTCGAGTGCGTCATTCACCGGCACCTTGGCGCCGGCAATCTCGTCGGCGTCGATGTGATAGCTCTCGCGCTTGAGATCGCGCACCGTGACGTTCACCGTGGGAAGTGTGTTGGCATCGAACTGGCGCATCGTCACGAGCGCATCAATCGCATTTCGCTCGACGGCCACGAACCGGTCGCCACGGGAGAACCCGATCTTGCGTGCGACCACCGAATAGTCGGTGGAATCAAGATCCACGATGAACTCGTGCTGCCCCGCGGCGTTGCTGCGGCCCGATGCGACAACGGTTTTCAGTCCGCGCATCAGAGAGACCTCGGCGTTGTCGATCGCCCTCCCAAGGGAATCGGCAACCTGCACGCGAATGATGGCCGGCGTCCGTCGCGCGTCGGTGGATTGCGCGTGGAGCGCGCCCGCCGCGAATGCCATCGCCGCAACTCCCATGGTGAACCGCATCGTCTCCGTCTTCATCTGGCCTCCTGTCGCATCGCGACATCCTGCGCCGCAAACTGAACCGATTGTGCTCCCTCTTTCGGCTCGTACACCGACAGGCGCACTTCGGTCCGTTGTGGCCTACTTGCCGGCCTTGGTCGTCTTGCGAACGGCCCGGTATTCCTCGACGTAGCGCTTCATTGGCAGGGCCTTGATGGCAGCGCGCACAGCCGGAATCACGAGGTCGTCAATCTTCTTGAACCTGAGGCAGGCCTTGCCCATGTCGAGCTTCTTGCCTGCCGCCTTGTATGCGGCCTTGAACTTCGCCTCGCGCTCCTTGTTGCCGTACACCGTCATCAGGTAGAGCGAGAGGTGCGCTTTTGATGATGCCAGGGCGACGTACCACAACGGCTGACCGTTGTAGGTGTCGGGAAGTACGCTCAGCGGAACGGTCCAGACGATCATTCCGTAGGCCATCGACTCTTCATAGCCCTTCGGCATGTTCTTGCGCACGAGGGCCAGCACCTCGGCCGCCACTTCCCGCCGGTCAGCGGGCAGGGCGTCGAGGAACTTGGCAACAGTCCTGGATTTCCCGTCGAACATTCCCATCGTATAGCCCCTACCGAGGATCGAGTTTTCGCCCGGCCTTCAGGTTGTCGTGGTGCATTATGGCGTTGAAGACAAAGCCGTAGCTGGCGTGCGTGTAGCCGCGCCAGACGGGATTGCTGGCAAACAGGATGACGTGACCGCGATCCAGCGGCGCGTCCACCACCACCGGACGCTGCGCAATGTCGCCGCCTCCCTGCAGGAGTCCGCTCACCAGCAGTTCATTCTGTGCACCCCATCGCGCAACGACCCGCGGCCGTTGATCGGGGGGAATGACATTGATGCCGTTGCGCAATTGCGCCTCGGCAACGGGCGCGTACTCCCACGGCTGCACCGTGGGCTGCGGGAGCGGAAGAAACCGCGCTTCCAGCTGCGGGAAGCCTTGCACCTGGTCGCGTTCATCCGATTGACCGCGCCCCGTTTCGCGTGCCCCGGCACCGCCGCCGCCACCGCCTCGTCCGCCGCGCAGTGCACTGACACTCATGCTGCCACCATCCTCACTGTACAGCGAGAGGTTGTCCGCCATGCCGTAGGCGAGCGGACTTGCGTCGTCCACGATGCGCGACCGGAGGTAGCTGCCAACCACCGAACGTGCGGCTGCCGAGTTGGCCGTGACGCCGTTCGTGAGCCCGACCTGGATGGCCCACTCGCTCGTGCTGGCCGCCGTGATGAGGACGCCGCCGTTCTTTACGAACGTCTTCAACATTTCGAGGCCGTTGTAGCCGAGGCCCGGTCGCATGTCGTCGGTCTGCGCCCAGGTCGGGATGTTCGGCGTCTCGGGCGTGTTCTTCCACGGCATCGCGTTCCGCCACATGGGCATGCCGTCCACGATTGCGGCGCCGCCGGGCCCCGGTGCGAAGACGATCACATCCCACTTCGCATTGAGGTTTGGCGTCTTCGCAATGTCTTGCGTGCTGATGTAGTCGTACGGGATCCCCACGTTGTCGAAGGCCATCCGCCACCAGCCTTCGGTCTGCGTGGTTTGCCACGTGTGCATCACGGCGACGCGCGCGGCACGCACGGGGTGCATGCGAACAGCCGGTGCCGCAGCAAGGGCGGTCGCACGGAGTCCGAGTTCCTTGGTCGCACGGTCGAACTCGGCCTGCGCGACGCCGCGCACCACGAACGACCCGCGATTGAAGCGCGTGCTTCCGACATCGAAGCTGGATTCTGCCGCTTGTATGTCCGCATCGCGGAGCTTGTAGCGCAGTGACGCCAGCGCATTGTCGCCGTTGGCATTGATGGCGAAGATCGCACCCGATCCGCTCACGCCGCCGGGCGCCACGATTGATCCGGTCACCTTTTCCACCGGCACATCGAGAACCTTCAGGTCCGTGACGCGGATGGCCTGCGTGCCAAACGTCTCCGGCAGTGTCCAGCCGGTGTCGTCGTACGGCGTGCGCTGTGGGTCGTTCGGCGCCCAATACTGGTAGTCAAGCAGCGCGTCGGCCGCGCGCGAATACGGTTGGTCGAGCCGGATGATGTACGAACCCGCCGGAAATTCGCGCGGCTCGGTCTGTGGCATGATCGGCTGCGCGCTCGTGCCGCCGGTGACTGGCGCCGCCGCCTGCGCCGGCTGTTGCCCAGCCCCTGTTGTCCCCCCACGTCCCGCATTTCCCCGCCCAGCCCCGCGCCGAACTGGCACTTGCACCGTAAACGCGGACGTCGCCTTGTGAACTTCGACATGTTGTCTCTGCATCACGGCAAGCAGATCGGCCTGCGCGCCGAGCCGCGGATCGTTCGCGGGCAGCACATACGCCGCCGGACCCTCGACTTTCGGCTTGGCCACCGACCGCTTGCTCTTCTCCCAGAAGTTGCCGAGGAAGGTTGTCTTGTTGTTCGCGAAGTACGCGAGTGATGTCAGGATGCCGGTCTGCTGGTAGTTGTTGTTGTTCCGCAGCGACCACCGCACGCGCGGCAGCGGCGGATTCTGCCGGAACCAGGTGCGCGCCGTGGCGTTGGGCGCGATCTCGCGTTCGAGTGTCTCAGCGGTGCCGCCGTTGCCGAACGTTTCGTAGAGGCGGCTGATGCCGTTATGGAGTGCCGCATGAAACATCAGGTAGCCGGGGCTCCAGGTATCGAAGCTCCCGAAGGCGAACACGCCGGGCATCCCCATCCGCGTCATTTCGTTCACATTCTGCCAGCCCACCATCTGCCATTCGTTGGTGAGGATGGGGTCCACCCAGGCGTTGTAGGGGCCGTCACCGATCGTGTTGTCGTACAGGAAGGGCACCGACTCGTGCAGGTCGTGCAGCACGATGGCGCGCGTGTCCACGTACGTGTTGAGGATGTTCCGCGAGAGGGCCAGCGTCATGCCCATCGCGTCACGGTTGTTGTCGTGCGCGACGTACTTGCCCCAGTAGATCAAATTCGGCCAGGTCTCGTTCGGCCGCGCCATATGCCACTTGAAGATGTCCACCATCTTGTCTCGGCCGTCCACTTCCACCACGGGCGTGATCACCGTGATCACGTTGTCGCGGATGTTCCGGATGTACGGACTGTCGTCCACGGCCAGACGGTAGGCGAGCTCCATCAGTGCCGTCGGCGCACCGGCCTCCGTGGAGTGAATCGTCCCGGTCAGGTAATAGACCGGCACCGACTCCGCGATCAGCCGGGCCGCCTGCGCGTCATCATGATTGATCGTGCGCGGATCGGCGAGCTTCGCCAGGCGTGCTTTGTTGGCCTCGTACTGTGCCATCAACTTGTCGCTCGCCACGGCCACCGCGATGTGCTCGCGCCCTTCTTCGGTTTTGCCGATGGACCAGACTTTTACCCGCTTCGGCGCCGCAGCGGCGAGGCGCCGCATGTAGTCGTACACCTCGCTGGAGTACGGAAGCTTCGTCGGGCTGCCGGCGATGTCGCCGAGCACGGCCGTTGGAGTCGGGACAGTTTTCGAGGCGGGGAGGTAGTCCACGAGCGGCGACAGGAAGAACGTCTCGGTGGTGTATTCCTTGATCTTCGCCGTGTAGGCGGAATCAATCGGCTGCCTGGGATCGCGCCCCGGCTTGATGGCCTGAGGATTGAACTGCGCGGCGGCGACGGCAGGAATCAATGCGACCAAGGCAAAGAGCAGCCGACGCGCGAGAGCGAGATGCGACATCATCAGACCTCTATATGGATGGATTTGTACCGTCGTGAATCTAGTCCATCCGCCTGGGTCTCGGCGCCAGCGGGACGTGTCTCGGCGCTATCGCGGAAAATCATCAAGCAAGAACGAGAACATCAAACCAATCATTGCGCGAATGCGTGTGATTCTTCGTTTGATGCTCTGGGTATTGCCTGATGATACATCCCTTCCCGACGAGACCTTTCCGCACAAAGTCGGAGTCCCTAGTCCTCCGAACTCGGCGCTCCGCCGCTCTTGGCCACCTGATCGGCGCGTACGTTGGCGACGTTGAATTTCTTCGCCGCCTTCAGGATCGTCGCCATCGTATCGTCGAAGTCGGGATGCTTCTCCTTCACCCAGCGCAGGTGGTTCACGCGCGCGACCACGAACGCCTTGAGGTACGGGCTCTCCAGCCCCTTGGCCTTGAGTCCCTTCACCGCTTCGTTCACATACTCGTTGAGTTCGAGAAGCTGGGCGGCACGGGCCCGGCGAATCTCCAGCGCCTTGGGCAGCTTGTCGCCAAGGAACAGGTCGATGCGTTTCAGGATGGAGTGGTACGCGCCGCCGGAGAATCGCCCGTTTTCCTGGTAGCAGAAGCCGAGCGTGATGAATGCGGCCTCCTCGAACTCGAGCGCGAAATTCTTTTCCGGGCCGCCATCGAGTTCCGCCAGCGTCACGGCCAGGCGCGACACCTCGAGCGACTTCTCCCGGAGGTTGTGGGCTTTCTCCGTGTTGAGCGCGAGAATCTTGTGCGCCACATCGGGCTCAGGAACAACCAGCGCCGTGATGGATTTCGCACCGAGTTGCTTCATGGCGCCGAGTCGGTGATAGCCGTTCGGTGACCAGTATTTCCCGGCGTCGCCTGCGGGCACGGCGATGATCGGATCGAGAAAACGGTCGAGCTTGTCGATGGCAATGGAGAGCTTGTCGACGTGCGTCTCGGAGAGATCCCGCTGGAACGGCGTCGGCTCGACGATGTCGATCGGCAGCGCGGCGAACACCTGCCATTTGCTGCCGAGGGGATCACGGTAGGTGGCAAGCACCGCGCCGCCGTCCTTCACGATTTGCCGCTTGAGTCCCTCGACGGTCGCCGGAAGCGTTCCGCCCTCGAGCTTGGACGCCTCGAGGCCACGTGCGCCCTTGGCGCCGACTTTGCGCTTCTTGGTGGAGCGCGTCTTTTTGAGCGGTTTTTTGGGTGGCATAGGATTCAAAGAATGCGCGTTCGAGGTCCGGAGAGGAAGCGGCAGTTGGCGCCAGCAAGACGAGAGGGGTGGCCGTAGAGTCTGGTGCGCCCCTGCCTGCCCGGCGGTACATTCTACCGCCCTCCCAAATAATTGCATCCGACTCCGAGACCATGACCGCATCGACACAATCGGCCACGATCGAACGCCCGCTGCTTCCCTTTATGGTGATCCTCTTCATTGGAAGCGGATGCGCGGCGCTCATCTATGAAGTGGTCTGGCTGCAACTCCTCTCGCTGATTGTCGGCTCCAGCGCGATCTCGATGGGCGTCATCCTCGGCACCTTCATGGGCGGAATGTGCCTCGGCTCGTTCCTCCTCTCCAAGTACGTCAAGCGTGCCGAGCATCCACTGAAGGTGTACGCGTACCTGGAGTTCGGCATCGCGGCGTTCGGCATCCTGATTCCGCTCATTCTGCCGCACGTTGGCGGGCTGTACACGGCGATCGGCGGCAGCGGGTTCTTCGGCATCACCGTCCGCGCCATCTTCTGCGCGATTGCACTCCTCCCGCCCACACTGCTGATGGGCGCCACGCTTCCCGCCATCGCGCGCTATGTGGAGACGACGCCCTCGGGCGTCTCGTGGCTTGGGTTCTTCTACGGCGGCAACATCTTCGGCGCCGTCATTGGATGTCTCCTGGCCGGGTATTACCTGCTGCGCAACTTCGATATGACGACGGCCTGCCTGGTCGGCGTCGTGTTCAACGTCACGGTCGGACTCATTGCGCTCGCGCTCGCGAAGAAGACCAAGTACGCACCGCCGCCGGAATCGGAGGCCACCGTCGGCCCGATGGCTGCGCCGGGCGCCAAGTTAGTCTACGTGGCGATCGGCCTCTCGGGCATGGTCGCCCTCGCGACCGAAGTCGTCTGGACCCGCCTCCTTGGCCTCTCGCTCGGGCAGACGACGTACACGTTCTCGATGATCCTCGCCACGTTCCTCTTCGGCCTGGGCATCGGGAGCAGCGCCGGTTCGTATCTCGCCAAGAGCGGAGAGTCCGCGCGCACCGCGCTCGGATGGTGCCAGTTCCTCATCGTGCTCGCACTCGGATGGGCGGCGTGGTCGGCGACGCAGGCCATGCCGTACTGGCCGATCAACCCGACGATGACCAACTCGTTCGCGACGATCTTCCAGGTGGATCTCGTGAAGGCGCTGTGGATGGTGCTGCCGGGCGCAATTCTCTGGGGCGCCAGTTTTCCGCTCGCACTCGCGGCGGTCAGCGTGAAGGGACAGGACCCGGGCCGCGTGGTCGGCACGGTGTATGCGGCCAACACGGTGGGCGCGATCGTCGGCGCGATGGTTGCGAGTCTCTGGCTCATCGCCGCCATCGGCACCCAGAATGGCCAGCGCGTACTCATCGCATTCGCAGCGGTCGCAGCGGCGCTGATGCTGGTACTGAAGGTGCGCGCCGACGGCTCGACGACGATCACCAGCAAGGGCGCCGGGTTCGCGGTCGCCATCGCCGCCGTCACCATCTGGGTGGGCACGACAATCATCCCGATTCCGCCGCTGCTCGTGGGTTACGGCCGCTTCTCTGCGCCGCGGATCAACGACCACGGCGAGTGGATCTATGTCGGTGAGGGAATGAACTCATCGATGGCCGTATCAAAACTCTGGAACGGCGTGCTCAACTACCACAACGCCGGCAAGGTGCAAGCGTCGAGCGAACCGCAGGACATGCGGCTGCAGCGCATGCTCGGCCACCTCACCACGCTCGTGCCGACTAATCCGAAGCGCGTGCTCGTGATTGCCTGCGGCGCCGGCGTGACGGCGGGTGCGGCGAGCATCGACCCGATGGTGGAGCGACAGACCATCGTTGAGATCGAACCGCTGGTCCCCAGCGTCGTGTCGAAGTACTTCGGCAACGAGAACTTCCACGTAGTGGACAACCCCAAGGTGGAAGTCGTCATCGACGACGCGCGCCACTACGTGCTCACGACGAAGGAAAAGTTCGACGCCATCACCTCGGACCCGTTCGACCCGTGGGTGAAGGGTGCGGCAACGCTGTACACGAAGGAGTTCTTCGAACTCGCCAAGGATCGCCTGAATCCGGGCGGAGTCGTCACGGTGTTCGTGCAGCTCTATGAGAGCAACCTCGCCGCGGTGAAGAGCGAGATTTCCACCTTCCTCTCGGTGTTCCCGAACGGCATGGTGTTCGGCAACGAGTACCAGGGCGGCGGCTACGACGTCGTGCTCCTCGGCCAGAAACAGGATGGGCCGATCAACATCGACCTGATCGAAGAGCGGCTCGCCAAGCCGGAATACGCTGCCGTGCGGCAGTCACTTGCCGAGATCGGGTTCTACTCGGCGACAGACCTGTTCTCGACGTTTGCGGCGCAGGGCCCGGCACTCGCACCCTGGATGGCCGACGCGCAGATCAACCGCGACAAGAACCTGCGCCTGCAGTTCCTGGCCGGCGTAAGCCTCAATCACTATGACCAGGGTCCGATCTACGCCGACATCATCCGCTACCGGAAGTATCCGGAAGGATTGTTCACGGGAAGCCCGGAACGGCTGAACCGGATCCGCATGGCGACAATGGGAATGCGGTAGCGCACTGCACGGCAGTCTCGGGCCCGCGCCGAACGAACACTCGGCGCGGGCCCGTGTCGTTTCAGGGTACGAGCACCTGAACGATGCCGCCCGGCTCGAGCACGAATGGTGTTTTGGCGACGCCTTCGCCGTTGACGTGCGCTTCGATGGCGCGACCATCTTCGCACTCGACGCGCGCCGATCGCAGGCGCGCCGTGCGGACGTCATGAAGCTTCAGGGGTCGGCCTCCCGGCGTGGTCATCAGTGCCCAGAAGGCGAGCAGATGCAGCCGGGACTTGGATTCGAGCACGACTGCGTCAATGAAGTCGTCGGTGGGATCAGCCTGTGGAATGCCGGTGTTACCGCCGGCCCATCGCTTCACCGTTGCCAGGATCACTGATGTACCGCGCATTGTCACGGTCGCGCCGTGTTCATCGACGCCGGTCAGCAGGAGCGGCGGAAATTCGTAGTTGGCGATCTCCCGCAACCCGATAAGCGCCACACCCGTGCGCCCCGTCCGCTGTTTGAACGACTGCGGCGCGTTCCACATCACGCGTGCATCCCAGCCAACGCCGCATCCGAGCACCGCCGTGTGTTCGCCTACCCGCCACGTGCGCAGGCGCGCCGTCCGATTGCTTGCCTCCAGCTGCTCCACGGCCCGCTTGGTCCGCATCGAGATCCCGAATTCGCGCGCCAGCACATTCGTCGTCCCGCACGGGATGATGCCGAGGGCAACATCGGTGTCCACAAGTGCCGTGGCCACGTCGCCGACAGTGCCGTCGCCGCCAATTGCATACACGCGTCGGACGGCAGGCGTGAGATGATCGTGCACTTGTCCGGCGACGGATCCCCGCTCCGTAGCGACAATCTGGGTGCCCGGAATGCGCACGAGTCGCTCAATGGCCCGCATCGTCCGCTCGGCAATCCACGCCGAGCCCGATGCAGGATTGAAGAAGACGAGGCGGGTAGTGGGCACGACTCAAATCTGCTCGCCGCGACTAACAGGCGCCCGCGATTTGCGTCAACTGTTACATAGCGCGCGACGCCACCAGAGACCACACGGCAACCAGGAGAGCAGACCATGCACGACGATGACAAGCCGGTAGGCCGCATTCTGAGTCGCCGCGAGGTGCTGGCGCTTCTGGGCACCACCGGGCTCGGGCTCGCGGCAGCGCGAGCCGCCGCACAGACCGACCCCTTCGTGGCCAGCCCGGCAGTTCGCGGACACACCATGCTACAGGCGCCGGCCTGCGTGGTGCGTCCGCAACAGACTGAGGGCCCGTACTTCGTCGATGCCAAGCTGGACCGCTCCGATATTCGCAGCGATCCGGGCACCGGCGTCGTGAGTGTGGGCACGCCGCTGGCGCTGGGTATTCGCGTTTTTCGCGTGGGAACCGGAAGTTGCGCGCCCCTCGCCGGCGCGATCGTGGACGTGTGGCAGTGCGATGCGGCGGGCGTGTATTCCGACGTGCGCGATATGAACAACCTCTTCAATACGAGCGGGAAGAAGTTCCTGCGCGGGTTCCAGAAAACCGGTGCTTCGGGCGAGGCGAAGTTCGCGACGGTCTATCCGGGCTGGTATCAGGGGCGCGCCGTGCACATCCACTTCAAGATCCGCACGTCAGGTGCTGCGCGAGCGCAGGAGTTCACGTCCCAACTGTACTTCGATGACGCGCTCAACCAGAAAGTCCTGGCGCAAGCGCCATACGCAACGAAAGGGCTGAGCGGACTCGTACCCAACGCACGCGACGGGATCTTCCGCAGGGGAGGCCAACAGCTGCTGCTTGATGCCAAGCCACAGGGCGCTGGCTATACAGCGACTTTCGATATCGGGCTCAACGTCGACTGATCACGCCAAGAATCGGCTGGCAGTCGATCTCCGGCTGCCAGGCGTGTCATGCCCTTGCGTGTTCGGCGTTTCTTCGGTATGCTATCGGCCCTTCTATTACTACGGACTGCAACGATGATGGCGAACGCACCAACCGACATGGGCATCCAGTATGTGGAGTTTGGCGTCGACAACATTCCGGCGGCCAAGAAGTTCTATGGCGACGCATTCGGCTGGACCTTCCAGGACTGGGGGCCGACCTATTCCAGCTTCACCAACGCGGCGCTCGACGGCGGGTTCAATGGCGAAGAGAAGGAGATGATCGGGCGACCGCTGGTGATCCTCTACGCCGTGGACCTTGAGGGCATGGTGCTTCGTGTTGAACGCGCGGGCGGGCGGATCGTCAAGCCGATTTTCGCTTTCCCCGGCGGCCGACGCTTCCACTTTGCGGACCCGGCCGGCAATGAACTCGCCATCTGGTCAGACAAGTAGTTGTTTAAACGTCGCCCGCGCGGGCGGAGTCCCATGCTCGACCCCAGCGGAGTTTGCAAT
>Ga0207952_1001211_pt1 | contig 11941 bp, 13 predicted proteins | sample SubbioR12Aug_8Ca_FD_184831 | JGI IMG/M metagenome (GOLD analysis project Ga0207952, IMG submission 184831) | Serpentinite rock and fluid subsurface biosphere microbial communities from McLaughlin Reserve, California, USA - CR12Aug_8Ca (SPAdes) | ecosystem: Environmental > Terrestrial > Deep...
CAAGAAAAGTAAGCCAAAGAAGGCGACCGAGGCGTCGCTGCCCCCTGAAGGGGGTCCCCTTTGCTGCAAGTCAAAAAATGGGAAATGCCCGAAACTCGCCTGCGGCTCAAACAACGGTCATTTCTTCTTCCATTTTCTGCCTTGCATCAAAGGCATCGACACATCGGAACGGCGAAGGTCAAAAACAACGTCAATACAACCAAAATTCAAATTGCATTAAATGTGGTTGATCAACGAGATACGGGGTTGGGGTTGACTTTCGCAGTCCCCATGTGTAGCCGCCGTTTGTGCTGTACAGAAAATGGATTAAGAAGGACCGCTGTCTGAGCGTAGCGAGTTTCGGGCCTTCCCATTTTTTGTACTGCACAAATGGGGACCCCGCAGGGGCGGTTACGCCTGGGTCGCCTTCTTTGGCTTACTTTTCTTGGCGAGACAAGAAAAGTGAGTAGCCGCCGGTCTACCACCGGCCTGCAATCTTAAATGACGTGTGAACGTATTTAAAACTACCAATACACAATCACGATGAATCTGAAATTAACTCACGCAATAGTTTGCTACGAACGCCTCTGGATTTCAGCCAAAACCACGCTGGAATGACGTAGCAAAGAAACAGTTTTATTATCAATTCAGGCTTCGATATGTGCCATCCGTGTGATGTCCAGCTCACGACCAGGCTCTGATCCTAGATCACAACCCCAACCGAATATAAGTAAACACCGCCATCCCAAAAAATATCGTCTGCAACATATTTCGCCTCACCAAAAAGAAGGCTGTTGCCAGCAAACCCGCCAGCAAACGCGGGTTTTGCAAACCCACTTCGACCTGGCCATTGGTCAGCAACAAGTCAGGCACGATAATCGCAGCCAGCGCGCAGGCAGGCGCGTAGCGCAAGGCCTCCTGCACGCGCTTGGGCAGGCTGATGTGATGGCCGACCAGCCAGAAGCCGCTGCGGGCGATGAAGGTGGCGAGGGTCAGCAGGGCGATGACTAGCCAGATTTCCCAGTCGCTCATGACTGCTCCTCTTGGTTTTTGTCGGTGGCAGGTTCTTTTTTACCGTCCAGGTATTCTTCCAGCATCATGGCCGTACCCATGCCCAGCAAGACAGCCAGTAACAGGCCCAGTTTGTAAGGGAAATTAACCGTCAACAAGGCGCAGATACCAGACACGACAACACCCGCAAAGGCGGCACGGTTGATGATGAGGGGCAGCATGATGCACAAAATGGCCAGGGTGCCGGCAAAACCCAGGCCCCAGCTGGTGGGCACCTGGCTACCCAGCAAAATACCGATGATGGAACCAATTTGCCACGCTGCCCAGTTGGGGAAGACCAGAGCCTTGAGGTAGGCCAGCTTGCCTTTTTCCTCGGCAAACTCCGGATAGCGCTGCATGAACAGGCCGACAGAAATATCGCCCGTCAAAAAACCCAGCCAGGCACGAGTACGCCATGGCAGGTGTGAAAAATGGGGAGCAAGAATGGCAGAAAATATCAGGAAGCGCAGGTTCACCACCAGGGCAGTGGCAAAAATCACCCAGACCGGGGCATGCACGGCAATCAGGGGCAATGAGGCGAGCTGGGCTGATCCAGCGAAGACAAACAGGGTCATGCCCAAGGCTTGCGGCAGTGTCAGGCCCACCTTGATCATGGCGATGCCAACCACCAGTCCCCAGGCACCAACACCAAACCAGGTGGGTGCGCCTACTCTCAAACCTTCCTTGAATGCGGCCTTGTCTGATTCAAATGACATGAGAGTGTAGATAGAGCGGGAAAGTGCATCATTGTAACTTGGAAACAAAAAGCTTGCCTGCGATGCTGAATTGGTGAGCAGATTGATAAATACGACATGAACCCATTTACCCTTGAAGCAAAGCTGGCAAACCTTCGAAAACAGCCCAGCCACCCCAGAATCCGTTAAAATCCCGTTAGCAATGCTTATTTGGAAGTAATCCAGCGTCGCCAGCATGGCGACCGAACTTCCTGCGCCACTTTTATTTACGGAGTTTCCATGTCCACCACAGCCAGCACAGCCACCACCAATAACATCGTCGAACTGCAAGCCAAGGATTTGCCTGCGCACTGCCCTAACCCGGCCATGCCTTTGTGGTCATCCCACCCACGGGTTTACCTGGATTTGTCACATGGCGGCACGGCCACTTGTTCGTATTGCGGCACGCAATACAAGCTGGCAGCAGGCGTAGTACTCAAAGCCCACTAATCCACAATCCCCATCATGGCCGCTAAAAAACAGTTGAATGGCAGCGCCGACGAAGTCGAGGCAGCCTTTTATGATGCACTTAGCCGTGCCGATCTGGATGGCATGATGGCCCTGTGGGCTGAAGATGAAGAGATAGTCTGCATACACCCTGGCGCTGGCAGGCTGATAGGCCATGCTGCCATCCGCAGTTCATGGGAAGGTATTTTTGAGCGTGGCAGCGTGCAAATCCGCCCTGTGCAATTGCATGCAACCCACAATATGCTGACGGCAGTGCACAGCATAGTCGAAGAATTCCAGCGCCCCAACGACAGTAGCCAGGATGTGCATATCCTGGCCACCAATGTCTATGTCAAGACCCCGCACGGCTGGCGCATCACCATGCACCATGCCTCGGTCGCGTCTGGCAAACCACCGCTGGATATGTTCAAGGCCAGTATTTTGCATTAATTAAGTTAGCAACTTGGTTTCTACATCAAGTTGCGCACATCATTGTCACTGCACCACCGGATCATCCACACATGAAATACTTGTCCCCACGCTGGTTACCCGGTGGCCATCTGCAAACCATCTACCCGGCGGTGTTTATCAACAAGCCAGTGACGCCACTGCGGCGTGAACGCTGGACCACACCAGACAATGATTTCATCGATATCGACTTCCTTGACGGTGAAGCAGGCAAGCCCTTTGTCGTGCTCTTCCACGGCCTCGAAGGTTCCAGCGACAGCCATTATGCACGCGCCATGATGGCTGCCTTGCGTGAACGCGGCTGGTCAGGCGCGATACCGCATTTTCGTGGGTGCTCTGGCGAGCTGAACCAGGCACCACGTTTTTACCACTCTGGCGATTCACACGAAATAGGCTGGATCATAGAACGCCTGTACCAGCAATTCCATCACCGTCATGATGGTGGCAAATTTTATGCAGCCGGTGTCTCACTCGGAGGCAATGCCCTGCTGCGCTGGCTGGGTGAATCACAACACCATGCCGAGATCGTCAATGCCGCTTGTGCCGTCTCTGCCCCGCTCGATCTGGCACAGGGTGGCGCTTCGCTGTCCAGCGGTTTCAATCTGATCTACACGCGCATGTTTTTAAAGACACTGAAACCCAAATGTTTGAAGAAGCTGGAGCAATTCCCTGGTCTGTTCAATAAATCTGCCATGCTGGAAGCCAAAGATTTATACGAGTTCGACAATGTCGTCACCGCACCCCTGCATGGTTATCTTGATACCGATGATTACTGGCACAGGGCCAGCGCCAAGCATATACTGGGGGATATTACCGTACCTACCCTGGTGCTGAATGCCAGGAATGATCCTTTCCTGCCGGGCCAGCATTTGCCTACCCATGCGGCCAAATGCGTGACGCTGGAATACCCTGATCATGGTGGCCATGTTGGCTTTGCGGCAGGCAGCGTGCCAGGTCATTTAAACTGGTTACCACAAAAGATGTTGAATTTTTTTGAGGCGAATAGCTGATGGATGAAATCGTCAAGGCAGCGATGGCCAAATGGCCCAATGTGCCGCATTGCTATGGCTGGCTGGCACTTGATGCTCGTGGCAACTGGCGCATGCGCGACGAGCGCAGCCAGGCCTTGGACCTGCCCGGCGACATCATCCGCCACCCCACCCTGCTGGCTTTCATCACCCGCAATTACCTGTGTAATGAAGAAGGTTGCTGGTATTTCCAGAATGGCCCGCAACGCGTCTATGTAGACCTGGCAGCCACGCCCTATATCGCCAACACCACGGCAGATGGTGGCTTTTCCCTCCAACATGGCGAACAGGCTTTCACGCCAGAGCTGGCCTTTCTTGACCCGCAAGGCAGGCTGCAACTCAGCAGCGGCACCACCCTGGCCCAACTCGATGACCGCGACCTGGCTCTCTGCCTGCCCTGGCTGACGCTGGACCAGCAAGCCGTCAGCGATGAAGCCTTATTGCAGTGGCTGGAAGATGCCAGCACACCGGGCGAATTACACTTGCGCCCACCTGGCTTGTATGGCCTGTGTCTGGACGTACAGCGCTGTGAAGAAGGGCAATTGATGCGGGAATTTGGCTTTGTGGCAAAACCCAGAGCCGAGGATTGATAGGCCGTGCATTAATAAAAACAGCCTTTACGGATCAAATTATTCAACTTGCGGCAAGGTAGCAGGATGCAATTCTGCACGACGTTTCAATACTGCCGCAAACACTTGCGCCAGTTCCATTGCATCTTCACCAGCATGGTGGGTATGCGGCAAGCCTTCAAGATTAAGCGCGTACTTGATCTTGCCTTTACGGCTTTCCACCCATTCGCATCCGGTGAGACCCATCCAGTAACTGCGCAAATCCACACCAGAACCGGTAGAGCCAAACGGGCTGGCACCAACATAGCGCATGAAATACCAGTGTACAAACATGCCATCCCACACTGCGGGTGCGGCCAGAAATACCGGCCTGCCTATCTTGCGCAAGGAATTCACCCAGTCATATGCTGCCCGTATGGCTTGCGCGGCATCTGGCGCATTGCGGATCAAATGATCCCTGTCCAGCCCTGACACAGCCAGGGCCGCCGGATCAAACTCCTCCGATATGGGTTTGATCTCGGAATAAAAACTCAGCTCAGGATGCCCCGCCACGGCCATGCCCAAAGAGATCATGCTATACGGGCCAGGGATGGGGCCATCTGCCTCGACATCAACCGCGATATATATTTCTGGCAGTTCTTTGATTTTTTCTGTCATGTTTGTATCCTCACGTCATCAGGACTTACACAAAATTGTACCCACACGGGGTAGCGGCAAAGACAGTACTTAAACTATGCGACGCCCAAGAGATGAACTATAACGCAGCAGGAGCAGTTTCGCGTAAATCCTAAATCAACGCTTGTGGCCCATCCGCAGGAGATGCCTCTTCTTGCCAGGGGCCGTCGTCCCACCATTCCTGTGCCAGGATGATGTCGATGTCATAGCTTGCATCACTAATTGCCTGATACATGGACAAGCCCAGTTGAGCCGCCAGTTCCAGATCATAAGACCTGAATGCAGCTTTTACTTCTTGCGGAATCTTTTCAGGATAAACCGTAAAGCACACCAGTTGATCTGCCTCATCAATTGCCAGCAACTGGCGCCCCATCACTTTCCCATCAGCATTACGCGCATACAAGACTTGTTTGTTGGCATCCAACAGGCAGGCAACGGCAGAGTAATCACACAAGCCACCTATTCCAAGACAAGTACTGGCGTAGCTACCCATCATCAGGACTTCAAAAGGATCATGTTCAAACCCCAGCGTCAACTCCCCTTGCGCCGTTCGCACTGTAACTTGCAGACCCGCTTGCCATATCACCTGTTGTACACGCGGGTGTCTGCCATACCAGGCTTGATTGAGTGGATGCTGCCTGTAATCCAGCGCCTTACCATCCCTGGCGTTGATCAAGAACCGTCGCAAACCCTGACGGTTAGGTCCAGAAAAACTGCCCATGCCAGCCAGCAAACGCAGGGCATGCCTGGTAGCGGCAGAAATCTCACGCAACTGGAATCGGCCATCCATTTCTATCCAAAGTGCTGCCTCTACAGCACGCAAACGTAAAGCCGGCAATCGTGACAGGCTGAGCTTGCAATGCCTTGCTATTTGTGCGGGCGACAAATCCAGTTTGCCCTCAAGGTGTTCACGCAAGCGCCGTGGCAAGGGGCTATCGAGTCCTGTGGTTTTGCTCAGCGCCAGCAGACGCTGGCAGGCAAACAATGGTGGCATCGCATGCCAGTCCAGCGTGAACCATTCTGCATTTACCTGTTTTTTCATGAACAACTGGCGGCGTTCGTAGTGCAGACTGCCGAGCAAACAGGCTGTTTTAAAAAACCTGGCTGGCGCTGCCAAAAAGGAGGTGCGCAACACAGACGGGGTTACATTGGCAAGAGTACAGGTGCCGTAAGTCAGTAAATTGACATTATCTGCCCTACGACATGCACGTTCGAATTGCCGCCAGACACGATCATCGAGCGCAAGAATTTCATGTCTTCTATCGTCAGGCCAGGATTCGACGATGTTCACAAAACTATGTCCATAATCGACTTCAATAGAAAACGGCGGCAGACATAATTGATGCAACAGCGGCAAAAAATCATGCACGGCTTTTGGCAAAGTTTGTGTGTCGTCCCAGCCATCGACAAAGTTCTTCCACATCAAAGCCAACTTGTTTTGTCGGTCAGCAGGCAGGCCTATCAGCACATCATTGCAGACAGAAAACAACTTCAAATAAACCAGCCACTTTTCCTGCAATTTTTCCTTTTCATCTTCATCAATAAATTGGTAGAAAATATTGAGCCAAGTCTCAGCAGCCTGCTGACTGAATTTTCCCCAGCAAGTTTCACGCAATAGCTGAGCAAGGCCAGGCAATTCTGCACAATAATCCCATAGGGATACCAACGAATTAATACCCGCAGCGTCGCAAGCTCTCACTATCGCGTCTACAGGTACATCCTGACAATCATGTTTGGCGGTCAGCATATAGTCGCGCAATTCGCTCATATTGCTTGACTCATACAGCAGGCAACCATCCAGACTATATTCCGCGCTCACCTGCCTGCCCAGGTTGCTCAGAATATTGCGCAGGTAGAATTCAAAACGTGCATCATCTTCTGACAATCCATGCAAGCGCATGAGCTGCCCGGCACTCATCTGCTGTGCTGACAACTGCCCCTGCGCTTCATGTATCAACACGCGCAGGAAGATATTCTGGCGAGTGGCAGGCAATAGTTGCGCCAGTTCGGCTGCGTGACATTGCGCCGGACTCAGAGCACACAAGCGTGCCAGCAAGCCCAGGTTTTCTGCACGGCATGAGGCCTCTGCATACATGCTCTGATGCCTGTGCCATATCTGTAGCCAGGCCAGTTGCTGATGCACACTGCTGGCGCGCAACTGCCACAAGAAGTAGCGGCGAAAGCCATCCGGGAAAACCGGCAAGGCTTGCACTGGTGTTTGCCATTGACGGAAAAACAGTGAGGCACTGGTCGGCGGTAACTCATCTGCGGCCAGCACAATAAGCTGCCCTTGTGAATCCAGCGCAGGCAAGGCGGCAAAATCATGCTGCGCAAAAAAAGCATCGAGCAAACGCTGGTCCGCCAGCCAGGTGCACAGATCCAGGGCAGGCGATGCAGTCTTGCGCGGCTGGAATTTGGTGCCACGAAATGCGCGAGGATGGGCAGCCGTGGCAACTGGCTTTTTAACTGCCACGATGTGCGGCATGGCAGGCGTCACGGTATAGTCAGTATCAGGCACAGTCATCCAGAACACGCGCCAGAATGCAGGCCATACACTGGCGAGATCATGTACGTTTTGCAGGCTACGCCAGTCATCCAGCAAACTGGCAGACTGGGGGAACAAGCTGTTGCCCAGTTCAGCCAGACTGACCTGGCGCAAGACAGGCCGCAAGACACCGTCAACTTCATCACCCAGCAAGGCAATGAGTTGGCCAGGCTGGCGTAGCAGGCTAATTAATATGGATTTAATGACAGACGCGTTAACTGCGTGAGGCGCTGTCCTTGCTTTGACAGAGTGAGCTGATGGCATATGAATAAAAATGAATATCCGGATGACAAAGAACAGGCACTGCCAGCATCACGCACAAGCGCGTAGCCACCTGCAATGGACATGCCCTTCGTTTGGCTGAAACTCGTCCATATTTGACGAGCCTCATTTCATTTTCTTATTTCACATACTGTTAATTTTTTGATGTCAAGATGAATCAGGATGATAGCTTTAAACACGATCAAGTTTCGAGATTATAAATTAATCAGCGACCGATTGTGCTTTATCTTTTTTCAACTTTTCCGCTGCCACTTTCCACCATTCCATTTCAGGATGCAAACCAATGCCATTGATCAAATTATAGAAACCTCGCATGATTTCTTGAGGGGGCGCGTGCTTGGTGCCATCCCATTCCTGGGCTCCACACTTGAAACAAATCTGTAGCGTGCTCAACAAGTCATCTTGCTTATAGAATTTGATTGTGTGGTGTGGTTCAAAAATACAGGCTGCGCTCATATATTGAGTTCTACCAGGAACCACCCTGACAAATCGTTTAAAACTGGCTGTTTCTTGCTGACTCAATATCACCGTTTGATAAACAAGCTGTTCCTGCTCAAGGAATACATGATTTTTACTATCAAAAAAATCATATTGATCAGAGTGCTCTGTCACGACAATTTTATCGGCCTTCTCAATTGCCCTGATCAAATCACGCTTGTAGGCCGCACCCTCGGATAACTTACCGGCTTGCACTGAGACCGCACAGAATGCAGCACATAAAAAAACAAATATTCTGAGCATGGGATTCATGATTTTTTCGTGATCAGGTCTAACCATTCCCGTTCAGCTTGCAAACCTGTCGAATGGATAAATTTTGCAAGGCTTCCATAAATGGAGGATGGCGGCGTATTCTTCGTGCCAGCCCACTGTTGCCGGCCACATTCAAAACAAATATCAAGCTTGCTTGCCAGCTTGCCCTTGGTATAAAAATAGATAGTGTGATGGGGATCAAAAATACATGCTGAGAATAGCTGCTGTGTTTCGTCAGGGGTTTTTTCTATCAGGTTGATAAAATTGTCCCGGTCGCTTTTGGTCAGCGTCACGGTTCTGTAAACTCTTTCCTTCTGCGTGACAGTTTGTCCGGTCTGCACAAAATCCATCTCCGATGAATGTTCGGTCACCACGATTTTGCTGGCTTGCCGGATAGCCTTGAGCAAGTCCGCTTTATAGGCCGCTCCTTGTCCTGTTTCTTTCTTTTCAGAGGAACAGGACAATACCAGGCTGCACACCAGCAGCAAAAGAAATCCTTGAAAGATCTGTTGGGGTAAAGGAAAATGCTGCCTCATCCATTAACGCCGCTTCTTCTCATCCGCCAGTTGCTCTTTATGTTTCTCTTTCCATTCACGCTCACGGGCGTCGATGACAGACAATTCATAATACTGCGCATCTTTTTCGCGGCGGGCGATGTCCAGTTGTTGCAGGGCTGCGGCCAGGTTGCCTTCTATGCCGTAGGCTTCGGCCAGGGCGACGTGCTGGGCGGCTTGTTTGCCCTGGGCGGCGTAGACCTTGGCCAGGAGATTGTAGAGTTGGGGTTCTTGCCGGTACAGGACGATCTGGTCGCGTAAAAAGACGGCGGCTTTTTCTTCCTTGCTGTCGGCCAAGAGGGCTTCTGCATATTGCAGGGCAACGCCGCGTGACAGAGGCAAATCACGCATGCCTTTTTCTGCCTCCTTGACGGCGGCATCGGTCTGTTTGTCGCCGATCAGGATGTCGATGGACAAGTCCACATACATATTGCTGTAACTGAGTATGCCCTTATAAGTGCTGGACTGTTCCAGCATTTTGCGCGACTGGTCCAGCAATTTGCGGGCAGTGGCAAAGTCCAGGCGTTTATAGGCGACAAAGGCCTGGCCATATCTGGCGGTGATCTGGTCTTCCAGTTTACCGGACTTGGCCTGGTTGTCAAAGAAAGTGCTGGCATCCATCAAGCCCTGGACGGTGCTCTCCTGCAAGACCCTGACCCTGGCCTTGGTGAGTAAAAATTCCAGGCTGTCGGCATGCTGGCGATAACGCTGGTCCACCAGGCGCGACTGTATGTCGGCTATCCTTTCGCTAGTCAGCGGATGGCTGCGCAAATAGGGTGGCAGTGTGTCACTATAATTACGCGAGGCACTTTGCAGGCGGCCAAAAAAACTCACCATACCAGAGGTGTCAAAGCCAGACTCACGCAAGATCTGGAAGCCGACCCGGTCTGCCTCACGTTCTGCATCACGGCCAAAATTCAATTGTTTTTGTATCGCCAGACCCTGGCCACCGCTCGCGATAGCCATGGCGGCATCGGGGCTGGAGCGGGCTGCCAGCACAGCGAGCGCCAGTGCCGCCAGAGGGATGAGGGCGTCGCTTTTTTGGCTGGTCAGCATGCGGGCGATATGGCGCTGGGCCACGTGGCCTATCTCATGCCCCATGACTGATGCCAGTTCGGATTCAGTTTGCGCTGCCAGTATCAGGCCGGAATGAAAGCCGATAAAACCGCCAGGGAAGGCAAAGGCATTCAACACCGGGTCGCGCACGGCAAAAAATTCAAAATTGAAATTGGTTTCGCCGCGTGCATCTTGCCGGTTTTCCAGCATCTTGTTGCCGAGGCGGTTCAGGTATTCACTGGTAGGAGCATCGTCCATGAAATCAGGGTCGCGCCTGACTACGCTCATGATTTGCTCACCCAGCTTGCGTTCAGCGAGGGGCGACAAATCTTCACGAGAGGTATCACCCAGCGTAGGCAGGTTTTGCGCCTGGACTAGTCCGGTTGACAGAGTGGCACTCCCCAGACTGACTGCCAGCAACACTGCCAGACGCAGGGCAGACAGGCGAAAAGCGCGTCGTAAGGGATACTCAATGCTATGATACTTGGACACTAATAGTTTCCTTATTTTTCGGGAAGTACGCAAAACTTACTCAGGACGCTTTTGAATGCCTGCGCAATACTGTCCTACAGGCTTTTTATACAATTATGAGCACAGATACAAACAAACCCGGCAACCCTGAACTGACCAGCGAATTGACTCATTTCGACGCAGGTGGCCAAGCCCATATGGTGGATGTTGGTAATAAAAACAATAGCCACCGCATCGCCATCGCCCGCGGCCATATCCGTATGCTACCTGCCACACTGGCAATTATCCAGCAAGGCAATGCAAAAAAGGGTGATGTCATCGGCATAGCCCGCATCGCCGCCATCATGGCAGCAAAGCGCACCAGCGACCTGATCCCACTGTGCCACCCATTGGCACTCACGCGTGTCACTGTTGATTTTAGCATTGATGCAAGTAACAACACTGTTACATGCGAAGCCCAGGTAGAAACCGTAGGCAAGACCGGCGTAGAAATGGAAGCCCTTACTGCAGTGCAAGTCGGCCTGCTGACCGTGTACGACATGTGCAAAGCCGTTGACCGTGGCATGGTCATGACCGATATCCGTGTCATGGAAAAGCACGGTGGCAAGTCGGGCGACTGGGTGGCGGATATCGATAAGTGATGGATACAGCCTCTACTTTGCTGGCCGTCGATGTGCATTATGTGGGTGATGGTGCCGATGGTGCCTACGTTGCTGGTGTCGTGTTCCGCAACTGGGATGATGTCCAGCCAGAAAAAACCTCCATCAGCCACATTAACAGCGTGGCAGAGTATGTACCCGGCGAATTCTACAAGCGCGAACTGCCCTGCATCCTGCAGTTGCTGAAAGAGCATGATCTGCAACCAGACTGCATCGTCATTGACGGCTACGTCTATCTGGATGGCAACAGCCAGGCAGGCCTGGGCTGGCACTTGCATCAAGCCCTGGATGGCAAGGTCGCCATCATAGGCGTCGCAAAGTCCTCTTTCTCAGCCATAGATGCTTCCTTTGGCATTTGTCGTGGCGGCAGTATCAAACCGCTGTACATCACCAGCCAGGGTGTGGATGTAGCCACAGCCCAGGCCAACATTGCTGCCATGCATGGCAGCTTTCGCATACCGACCTTGTTGAAACTGGTGGATCAGTTGTGCCGGGAGGCAGCAGACCAGGCCTCATTGAAACTGCAAGCTTAAGTCAGCAATTTCTCTAAGAACCTGTTCGAGATCTTTTTGATCAATTTCGCCGCAAGAGCAAAGCGAGGAATGCCAAATTAACGAATTGCAAGCTGGTATTCAATTGTCGCTCACAGTTTTTCCAAAGACGATGGCATTTCT
>Ga0207952_1001212_pt1 | contig 11931 bp, 5 predicted proteins | sample SubbioR12Aug_8Ca_FD_184831 | JGI IMG/M metagenome (GOLD analysis project Ga0207952, IMG submission 184831) | Serpentinite rock and fluid subsurface biosphere microbial communities from McLaughlin Reserve, California, USA - CR12Aug_8Ca (SPAdes) | ecosystem: Environmental > Terrestrial > Deep...
GTCCCGATGTTGCAGTGCGGCTTGTTCCGCTCAAACTTCGCCTTCGTCATGGTCTTGGTCCCTAATCAATCGGTCCTGGTCAGATCGGCGGCTTCTCAGCCCGCCAGCTTGGCAACGACTTCGTCCGCCACGGCCTGCGGTACAGGCGCGTAGTGATCGAACGTCATGGTGTAGGCAGCGCGTCCCTGGGTCATCGACCGCAGCGTGTTCACGTAGCCGAACATGTTGGCGAGCGGCACCATGGCATCGATGACCTGGGCGTTGCCGCGCGCATCCATGCCGAGGATCTGGCCGCGGCGGCTGTTCAGGTCGCCGATGCAGTCGCCCATGTAGTCGTCAGGCGTCACCACCTCGACCTTCATGATCGGCTCCAGGAGCTTGCACTGCGCCTTGGCGAGACCATCACGGAAGGCCGCACGGGCGGCGATTTCGAAGGCCAGCACGCTCGAGTCGACGTCGTGGTAGTTGCCGTCGACCAGGGTCGCCTTGAAGTCGATCGTCGGGAAGCCGGCCAGCACGCCGGTTTCGCGCGAGGCCGCCAGGCCCTTTTCGACGCCGGGAATGAATTCCTTGGGAATCGAGCCGCCGACAATCTTGTTCTCGAAGCTGTAGCCCGAGCCCGGCGCACCCGGCTCGAACACGATCTTCACGCGCGCGAACTGGCCGGAGCCGCCGCTCTGCTTCTTGTGGGTGTAGTCGATCTCGGCCTTGCGGCCGAGCGTCTCGCGATAGGCGACCTGCGGAGCGCCGACATTGGCGTCGACCTTGTAGGTGCGGCGCAGGATGTCGACCTTGATCTCGAGATGGAGCTCGCCCATGCCCTTGATGACGGTCTGTCCCGTCTCCGGGTCGGTCGTGACGCGGAAGGTCGGGTCTTCCTGGACGAGACGGCCCAGCGCCTGACCGAGCTTCTCCTGGTCGGCCTTCGACTTCGGCTCGATGGCGAGCTCGATGACCGGATCGGGGAAGTCCATCTTTTCCAGGATCACCGGATGGTCCGGATCGCACAGCGTATCGCCGGTAGTGACGCTCTTGAGGCCGGCCAGGGCGATGATGTCGCCGGCGCGGGCTTCCTTCACGTCTTCGCGGTTGTTGGCATGCATCAGCAGCATGCGGCCGATACGTTCCTTGCGGTCCTTGGTGCTGTTGAGCACGCCGCTCGACGATTCGAGCACGCCCGAGTAGACGCGGGCGAAGGTGAGCGAGCCCACGAACGGGTCGGTCATGATCTTGAAGGCCAGTGCCGACATCGGCGCTTCGTCGTTCGTCGGCAGCGTGATGGGCTCGTCGGTACCCATCTTGATGCCCTTGACGTCGGCCACGTCGTTCGGCGCCGGCAGGTAGTTCACGACGGCATCGAGCATGGGCTGCACGCCCTTGTTCTTGAACGCCGAGCCGCACAGCACCGGAACGAACGCGTAGGAGATCGTGCCCTTGCGGATGCACTTGATCAGCGTGTCGTAGTCGGGCTCCTCGCCGTCGAGGAACTTCTGCATCGCCTCGTCGTCCTGTTCGACAGCCATGTCGATCAGCTTCGCGCGATACTCCGCGGCCTTTTCCTTCATATCGGCCGGGATCTCGACGACCTCGAACTTCGCGCCGAGCGTCTCTTCCAGCCAGATGATCGCCTTGTTGGAGACCAGGTCGACCAGGCCCTTGTACTCGGACTCGGAGCCGATCGGGAGCTGCGTCACCAGCGGCTTGGAACCGAGGCGATCAACGATCATGTCGACGGTGCGATAGAAGTTTGCGCCGGTGCGATCCATCTTGTTGACGAAGCAGATGCGCGGCACGCCGTACTTGTCGGCCTGGCGCCACACCGTCTCGGACTGCGGCTCGACGCCGGCCACCGAGTCGAACACGCAGACCGCGCCGTCGAGCACGCGCAACGAACGCTCGACCTCGATGGTGAAGTCGACGTGGCCGGGCGTGTCGATGATGTTGATGCGGTAGCTCACGTCCTTGTACGGGCCGGTCTCGACCTTCCAGAAGCAGGTCGTCGCCGCCGACGTGATGGTGATGCCGCGCTCCTGCTCCTGCTCCATCCAGTCCATGGTCGCGGCGCCGTCATGGACTTCGCCGATCTTGTGCGACTTGCCGGTGTAATAGAGGACGCGCTCGGTCGTCGTCGTCTTGCCGGCATCGATGTGCGCCATGATGCCGATGTTGCGGTAGTGCGCGATGGGGGTGGTACGAGCCATGGACTGGGCTTTCTGGGAGGGGACTTGAGGCGCGCTTACCAGCGATAATGTGCAAACGCCTTGTTGGCGTCGGCCATCTTGTGCGTGTCTTCGCGTTTCTTGACCGCATTGCCGCGGCGGTTGAAGGCATCGAGCAGCTCGGCCGAGAGCTTCTCGGTCATGCTGTGGCCCGAGCGATCGCGGGCGGCCTGGATGATCCAGCGGATGGCCAGCGCCTGGCGGCGCTCCGGACGAACCTCGACGGGCACCTGGTAGGTGGCGCCACCGACGCGGCGCGAGCGGACCTCGACGGCCGGCTTCACGTTCTCAAGCGCCTCGTGGAAGGCCGGGACCGGATCCTGCTTGAGCTTGGTCTGGACCTCGTCGAGAGCGCCGTAGACGACACGCTCGGCGACCGACTTCTTGCCACGCTCCATGAGCGTGTTCATGAACTTCGAGAGAACGATGTCGTGATACTTGGCGTCCGGCAGGACTTCACGTTTTTCGGCGGCGCGACGGCGAGACATGTGTGTTTCCTCCCGCCTTACTTCGGACGCTTCGCGCCGTACTTCGAACGGCGCTGTCTGCGGTCCTTGACACCCTGGGTATCGAGGGTGCCGCGAATGATGTGATAGCGCACACCCGGAAGATCCTTCACGCGGCCGCCGCGGATCATGACGACCGAATGTTCCTGCAGGTTGTGGCCTTCGCCGGGAATGTAGCTCACCACCTCGTAGCCGTTGGTGAGGCGGACCTTGGCGACCTTGCGCAGCGCCGAGTTCGGCTTCTTCGGGGTCGTCGTGTAGACGCGGGTGCAAACGCCACGCTTCTGCGGGCAGGCCTGGAGCGCCGGCACCTTGTTGTGCGACGTGAGGCCGTGGCGCGGCTTGCGGATCAACTGGTTAATCGTCGGCATAGAATTTCTGTTTCCTTAACGCCGTCTCGGGTCCGCCCGACATCAGCACCGTGGCGCAAAGCAAATACGCGGGCATAGCGGCAAGAGCGCAGCCCCGCGCGAAAGAAAAGCTTTGCGGCCAAAAGGCCTGACTTGTAGCGGTCCTCGACGTCAGGCTGTGTCTAGGCTTGTAGGCCTACTAACCAGCCCCCCGGCGAGGTGGCGCGCTTATATGATTGCTGCGCTTGGGCGTCAAGCACGCTTCTTATTGATATCCTTGGCTATTCTCCACCCACGCCGGACGACTCGTTCCTGACTCGGAGTCACACAGTCGCGCAAGAATCTGATAACCACATCTTGTGGCCCGCCACACCACGGCCACAAGTTTACTTCGCACGCCAAGTGCGCTATGTCCGCGCCATGTTGCGCCAAGACCCGCGTATGACCTCGGCTACCAAAGGTACCTCCTTTGGGGCGGGGAAGTTGTGCGTGTTCGTCTGATCTAGACGCCGACTTGAAAACCCCGACCCCGCCGAGACGGTCGGGGTCAAGCGCAACGGGTCCCGCCCTCCGGCCAACGGAAGCGAGACCGACGATGCCACCCGCCAGCCTTATGCCGCCGACGCCCGTGCTCCAGACGCCGCGCCTTGTCCTGCGTCCGGTGCGCAGCAAGGATGCGCCTGTTATCCAGCGCCGGTTCCCCAAGTGGGAGATCGTGCGCTGGCTGGACGCCAAGATTCCCTGGCCCTACCCCTCAGACGGCGCCGCGGCCTATGTCGCGGCCTGTCTTGAGGACATGGCCCGGGGCGAGAAGTTCCATTGGGCGATCATCCCGAAGTCGGGTCCGGCCGACCTGATCGGCATCATCGATCTGTGGCCCGACGACGGCATCAGCCGCAGCCAACGGGGCTTTTGGCTCGATCCGGAATTCCAGGGCAAGGGCCTGATGACCGAAGCCGCGGAACGCGTGACGGAATACGCCCTGTGCGAGCTTGGCTGGCCACACCTGTGGCTGACCAACGCGCAGGATAACCACCCCTCCCGCCGCATCAAGGAGAGGCAGGGCGCCCGGCTGGTCGACCTGATGATCGGGGAGCATGTCGGCGGCCGGGGGCCGCGCATGGTCTGGCTGCTCAGCCGCGAGGACTGGCTGGCAGGGCGCGGCCATCTGAAAGTTGCAGCTTCAACAGGTTTGGGCTAAGATTTCTGTCATGATGGGAGACGCCCGACGGAGAGATCCGCCGGGCGTTTTCATGGTCCACTTTCGACGCTTCCGGCGATCTTTTTCCGGCACACTCATCCTGCGAAGCAGCCGGGCTTGGTGGCACAGTTCGTCAGGGGGCGATCGGCCAGCCGGATCAAGGACTTGACCCGGGTTTCTGGCACAAGGTGCGGTACACCGCGTGGCACAACGAGGTGTGCCGCGGAATGGTCCACGCCAGGCCGAAAAAGGTCAGGCCAAAAAGAAAGGCCGTCACCTTGCGGTGACGGCCCTTGATTGTGAGGCGTCCAACGATCAGTCGGCCGCGCGTTCCTCTTCGAGGGTCGGAACCGGCCGGTCCTCGCCGTCCGCGCCGGCGGCCAGGATGGCCCGGTCGCGCTGCGCGGCGATCGCCTTCATGCGGTTCACGACTCCGCCGGTGCCGGCCGGGATCAGACGGCCGACGATGACGTTCTCCTTGAGACCCTGCAGGGTGTCGACTCGGCCGCTGACGGCCGCCTCGGTCAGCACGCGCGTGGTCTCCTGGAAGGAGGCCGCCGAGATGAACGACTTGGTCTGCAGGCTCGCCTTGGTGATGCCGAGCAGGACCGGATCGGCCTTGGCGAGCTTCAGCTTCTCCGAAGCGAGCTTGGCGTTCTCCATCTCGTATTCCTGCTTGTCGATCTGCTCGCCGATCAGGAACGTCGAGTCGCCGGCGTCGGTGATCTCGACCTTCTGCAGCATCTGACGCGCGATCGTCTCGATGTGCTTGTCGTTGATCTTCACGCCCTGCAGTCGATAGACCTCCTGGATCTCGTTCACCAGGTACTCGGCCAGCTTCTCGATGCCCAGCACGCGCAGAATGTCGTGCGGTACCGGGTTGCCGTCGATCAGGAGGTCGCCGCGCTCCACGAAGTCGCCCTCCTGGACCGCGATGCGCTTGCCCTTCGGGATCAGGTACTCGACGGGCTCGGCTTCGCCACCCTGCTCGTTGGCTTGCGGCACGATCACGACACGGCGCTTGTTCTTGTAGTCCTTGCCGAACTCGATGCGGCCCGAGATGTCGCAGATGATTGCGAAATCCTTGGGCTTGCGCGCCTCGAACAGCTCGGCCACGCGCGGCAGACCGCCCGTGATGTCGCGGTTCTTGCCGCCCTCGCGCGGGATGCGCGCGAGGATGTCGCCGGCATGGACCTCCTGGCCGTTCTCGACCGACAGGACCGAGTCGATCGAAAGCAGGTAGCGGGCCTCCTGGCCGTTGGCGAGCACGATGGGCTTGCCCTCGGCATCGTGAATGGCGATGCGCGGACGCAGGTCGCCGCCGCGCGACTGGCCTTTCCAGTCGACGACGACGCGGTTGGAGATGCCGGTCGAGTCGTCGATCACTTCGCGCATCGACACGCCTTCGACGAGGTCGACATAGACCGCCTTGCCCGCCTTCTCGGTGATGATGGGAAGCGTGTAGGGGTCCCATTCGGCGAGCTTCTGGCCCTTGTGCACGGGCACGTCGTTGTCGACCAGCAGGCGCGCGCCGTAGGGCACGCGGTGCTTGGCGCGCTCGCGCTGGGCGCCGTCGATCAGCACCAGTTCGGTGTTTCGGCCCATCACGACCGGCACACCCTGGCTGTTGATGACGACGTTGCGGTTGCGCACCTGGATGCGGCCGTCGTGGCTCGCCTCGATGGCCGACTGCTCGGCGCCGCGCTGGGCGGCACCGCCGATGTGGAAGGTACGCATGGTGAGCTGCGTGCCCGGCTCGCCGATCGACTGGGCGGCGATGACGCCGACCGCCTCACCGATGTTCACCGGAGTGCCGCGCGCCAGATCACGGCCGTAGCACTTGCCGCAGACGCCGATCTTGGTGTCGCAGGTCAGCACCGACCGGATGCGCATCTCCTCGATGCCGGCCTTGTCGATCTGCTCGATCGTGACCTCGTCGATCAGGTCGCCGGCCTTGCAGATCACCGTGCCGTTCAGCGGATCGACGACGTCGTCGAGCGCCGTGCGGCCGAGCACCCGCTCGGACAACGGCTCGATCACATCGCCGCCATCGACGACCGCACGCATCGTGAGGCCGCGCTCCGTGCCGCAATCGGGCTCGAAGATGATGCAGTCCTGCGCCACATCGACCAGTCGCCGGGTCAGGTAACCCGAGTTCGCGGTCTTGAGCGCGGTGTCGGCCAGGCCCTTGCGCGCGCCGTGGGTGGAGTTGAAGTACTCCAGCACCGAGAGGCCTTCCTTGAAGTTCGAGATGATCGGCGTCTCGATGATCTCGCCCGACGGCTTGGTCATGAGACCGCGCATGCCGGCGAGCTGTTTCATCTGCGTGGTCGATCCGCGCGCACCGGAGTGCGCCATCATCCACACGGAATTCACGGGCTTGCCGGGAAGCGGCGTCGAAATGCCCTTCATCATCTCCTCGGCCACGCGATCGGAGCAGCGCGACCAGGCGTCGACGACCTTGTTGTACTTCTCGCCCGAGGTGATCAGGCCGTCCTGGTACTGCTGCTCGTATTCCTTCACTTCCTTGGTGGTCTGGGCAACCAGCTTCACCTTGGCGGCGGGAATGACGAGATCGTCCTTGCCGAAGGAAATGCCGGCGCGGCAGGCGTGATAGAAGCCCAACCCCATCAGGCGGTCGGCGAAGATCACCGTGTCCTTCTGGCCGCAGTGGCGATATACCGAGTCGATGACGTTCTGCAGGTCCTTCTTCGTCAGAAGCCGGTTGATCAGCGAGAACGGCAGGTTGGGATGCTTGGGCAGGATCTGCGCCAGCAGGATGCGACCCGGCGTGGTCTCGACCACGCGGTTCGCCAGCACGCCCTTGTCGTCATAGGCTTCGAGGCGCGCCTTGATCTTGCTGTGCATCGTGATCGAGCGCTTGTGGAGCGCGTGCTCGATCTCGCCGATCTCGGCGAACAGCGAGCCCTCGCCGACCTCGCCGTCGCGCTCGAGCGTGATGTAGTAGATGCCGAGCACGATGTCCTGCGACGGCACGATGATCGGCTTGCCGCTGGCGGGCGAGAGGATGTTGTTGGTCGACATCATCAGCACGCGCGCCTCGAGCTGGGCTTCCAGCGACAGCGGCACGTGCACCGCCATCTGGTCACCGTCGAAGTCGGCGTTGAAAGCGGTGCAGACCAGCGGATGGAGCTGGATCGCCTTGCCCTCGATCAGCACCGGCTCGAACGCCTGGATGCCGAGACGATGCAGCGTCGGCGCGCGGTTCAGCAGCACCGGATGCTCGCGGATGACCTCCTCGAGGATGTCCCAGACCTCGGGACGCTCCTTCTCGACCATCCGCTTGGCGGCCTTGATGGTGTTGGCCATGCCGTAGGCCTGGAGCCGCGAATAGATGAACGGCTTGAACAGCTCGAGCGCCATCTTCTTCGGCAGGCCGCACTGGTGCAGCTTGAGCTCGGGACCGACCACGATGACCGAACGGCCCGAGTAGTCGACGCGCTTGCCGAGCAGGTTCTGGCGGAACCGGCCCTGCTTGCCCTTGAGCATGTCGGACAGCGATTTCAGCGGCCGCTTGTTGGCGCCGGTAATGACGCGGCCGCGACGACCGTTGTCGAACAGGGCGTCGACCGACTCCTGCAGCATGCGCTTCTCGTTGCGCACGATGATGTCGGGCGCGCGCAGTTCCATCAGCCGCTTGAGGCGGTTGTTGCGGTTGATGACGCGACGGTAGAGGTCGTTGAGGTCCGAGGTGGCGAAGCGGCCGCCGTCGAGCGGCACCAGCGGGCGCAGCTCGGGCGGGATCACCGGCACCAGCTCGAGGATCATCCATTCCGGGCGGGCGCCGGACTCGATGAAGCTTTCGCAGAGCTTCAGCCGCTTCACCAGCTTCTTGCGCTTGGCCTCGGACGTCGTCTCGCGCAGCTCCTCGCGCAGCCGCGGCCGCTCCTCGTTGAGGTCGATGACCTGCAGCATGGCGCGGATCGCCTCGGCGCCGATGTCGGCCCGGAACGAATCGTCACCGTACTCGTCGAGCGCGTTGAGGTACTGCTCCTCGTTGAGAAGTTCACGGTACTTGAGCGGCGTCAGGCCGGGCTCGGTGACGACGTAGTTCTCGAAGTACAGGATGCGCTCGAGATCGCGCAGCGTCATGTCGAGCAGCAGCCCGATGCGGCTCGGCAGCGACTTCAGGAACCAGATGTGGGCGACCGGCGAGGCCAGCTCGATGTGGCCCATACGCTCGCGCCGCACCTTGGTCAGCGTTACTTCGACGCCGCACTTCTCGCAGGTGATGCCGCGGAACTTCATGCGCTTGTACTTGCCGCACAGGCACTCGTAGTCCTTGATCGGTCCGAAGATGCGGGCGCAGAACAGGCCATCACGCTCCGGCTTGAAGGTCCGGTAGTTGATGGTCTCCGGCTTCTTGATCTCGCCGTGGCTCCAGGCGCGGATGCGCTCGGGGCTGGCGATCGAGATACGAATCTCGTCGAAGGTCGGAGTGCCCTGCGGCTGGCCCAGTACGTTGATGAGGTCGGTCATTTATATGGTCCTACGGTTTCGTTGGACTTAATTCGCGAGGGAGTAGAGGTCGGCCACGCTCACGTGGCCGACTGGTTCAGTTCGACGTTGAGGCCGAGCGAGCGCAGCTCCTTGACCAGAACGTTGAAGGATTCGGGGATACCCGCCTCGAACGTGTCGTCGCCGCGCACGATGGCCTCGTAGACCTTGGTGCGGCCGGCAACGTCGTCCGATTTGACGGTGAGGATCTCCTGCAGCGTGTAGGCGGCGCCGTAGGCCTCGAGCGCCCAGACTTCCATTTCGCCGAAGCGCTGGCCGCCGAACTGCGCCTTGCCACCCAGTGGCTGCTGGGTGACGAGGCTGTAGGGGCCGATCGACCGCGCGTGGATCTTGTCATCCACGAGATGGTGCAGCTTCAGCATGTAGATGTAGCCGACCGTCACTCTGCGATCGAACGCCTCGCCGGTGCGGCCGTCGACCAGGGTGACCTGGCCCGACTTGTCGAGACCTGCCATCTCCAGCATGTCGACGATGTCGGGCTCGTGCGCGCCATCGAACACGGGCGATGCGAACGGCACGCCCTTGCTGAGGTTGCGCGCCAGCTCGAGCGTCTGCTCGTCGTCGAGATCGGCGATGTCGGCCTTGAACGACTTCTCGCCATAGATCTCGCGCAGGGTCTTGCGGACCTGCGCCATCGACGCTTCGCGCGCGCCGTTGATCATGTCGCCGATCTTCCTGCCGAGACCCGCCGCGGCCCAGCCGAGGTGGGTTTCGAGAATCTGACCGACGTTCATGCGGCTGGGCACGCCTAGCGGGTTGAGCACGATGTCGACCGGCACGCCCTCTTCGAGGTACGGCATGTCTTCCAGCGGCATGATGCGCGAGATGACGCCCTTATTGCCGTGACGGCCGGCCATCTTGTCGCCCGGCTGCAGCTTGCGCTTGGTGGCGACGAAGACCTTGACCATCTTCATCACACCCGGCGGCAGCTCGTCGCCGCGCTGCAGCTTGTCGACCTTGCTGTCGAATCGGTCCTGCAGGCGCTTCATCGACTCGTCGAACTGCTTGTTCGACGCCTCGAGTTCGGACTGGCGCTTGTCGGTCTTGACGGCAATCTGGCGCCACTGGCCCGGCGTGTGCTCGCCCAGCACCTTGTCGGTGATGCGCGTGCCAGGCTTCAGGCCCTTGAGCCCGCCGGCTACGGTCTGGTTCATCAGCATTTCCTGGATCTGGCTGTAGAAGCTGCGTTCCAGGATGGCCTTTTCGTCGTCGCGATCCTTGGCAAGACGTTCGATCTCGTCACGCTCGATGGCGAGCGCGCGCTCGTCCTTGTCGACACCGCGGCGGTTGAAGACGCGGACCTCGACCACGGTGCCTTCGACACCCGGCGGCACCTTGAGCGAGGTGTCGCGCACGTCGGCGGCCTTTTCGCCGAAGATGGCGCGCAGCAGCTTTTCTTCCGGCGTCATCGGGCTCTCGCCCTTGGGCGTCACCTTGCCGACCAGGATGTCGCCTGCCTTCACCTCGGCGCCGATGTAGACGATGCCCGCCTCGTCGAGATTCTTGAGGGCTTCCTCGCCGACGTTCGGGATGTCGCGGCTGATTTCCTCCTGGCCGAGCTTGGTGTCGCGGGCCATGACCTCGAACTCCTCGATGTGGATCGAGGTGAAGACGTCATCGCGCACGATGCGCTCGGAGAGCAGGATCGAGTCTTCGAAGTTGTAGCCATTCCACGGCATGAAGGCGACGAGCACGTTGCGCCCGAGCGCCAGCTCGCCGTCGCGGGTCGACGGACCGTCGGCCACGATGTCGCCCCTCTTCACCTGGTCACCGACCTTCACGAGTGGCTTCTGGGTGATGCAGGTGCTCTGGTTGGAGCGCTGGAACTTCAGCAGATTGTAGATGTCGACCGCGGGACGGTCGGCGCCGAAGTCCTCGGTGGCGCGCACCACGATGCGCATGGCGTCGACCTGGTCGACGATGCCGGTGCGGCGCGCGGCAATGGCGACGCCGGAGTCGCGGGCCACGACCTCTTCCATGCCGGTGCCGACCAGCGGCGCTTCCGCCTGGATCAGCGGCACTGCCTGGCGCTGCATGTTCGAGCCCATCAGCGCGCGGTTGGCGTCATCGTTCTCGAGGAACGGGATCAGCGCGGCGGCGACGGAAACGATCTGCTTCGGCGAGACGTCGACGAAGTCGATCGTCTCGGGCCGGCCGAGGATGTACTCGCCGCCCTTGCGGCACTGCACAAGCTCGGACACGAACTTGCCGCGCGCGTCGATCTCGGCGTTGGCCTGGGCCACCGTGTAACGGCCCTCTTCCATCGCCGACAGGTAGACGACCTCGTCGCTGACGCGGCCGTTCACGACCTTGCGGTACGGGCTCTCGATGAAGCCGTACTGGTTCACGCGCGCGTAGGTGGCGAGCGAGTTGATCAGGCCGATGTTCGGGCCTTCCGGCGTCTCAATCGGGCAGATGCGGCCGTAATGCGTCGGATGCACGTCGCGCACCTCGAAGCCGGCGCGCTCGCGCGTCAGACCACCCGGTCCAAGCGCCGAGAGACGACGCTTGTGCGTCACTTCCGACAGCGGGTTGGTCTGGTCCATGAACTGGCTGAGCTGGCTCGAGCCGAAGAATTCGCGCACCGCTGCCGCCGCCGGCTTGGCGTTGATCAGGTCGTGCGGCATCACCGTGTCGATGTCGATCGAGCTCATGCGTTCGCGGATCGCACGTTCCATGCGGAGCAGGCCGACGCGGTACTGGTTCTCCATCAGCTCGCCGACCGAGCGGACGCGGCGGTTGCCGAGATGATCGATATCGTCGATCTCGCCGCGGCCATCCTTCAGGCCATGCAGCACCTTGACGACGGAGAGGATGTCCTCACGGCGCAGTGTGCGCTGCGAATCGGGCACGCCCTCGAAGTCCAGGCGCATGTTCATCTTCACGCGGCCGACCGGCGAGAGATCGTAGCGGTCGAGATCGAACAGCAGCCCCTGGAACAGGGTCTCGGCCTGGTCGAGCGTCGGCGGCTCACCCGGACGCATGACGCGGTAGACGTCGAGCAACGCCTCTTCGCGGTTCGAGTTCTTGTCGGCGGCCAGCGTGTTGCGGATGTAGGGACCGACATTCACGTGATCGATGGCCAGCGTCGGCAGCAGGTCGATGCCGACCTCTTC
>Ga0207952_1001213_pt1 | contig 11900 bp, 9 predicted proteins | sample SubbioR12Aug_8Ca_FD_184831 | JGI IMG/M metagenome (GOLD analysis project Ga0207952, IMG submission 184831) | Serpentinite rock and fluid subsurface biosphere microbial communities from McLaughlin Reserve, California, USA - CR12Aug_8Ca (SPAdes) | ecosystem: Environmental > Terrestrial > Deep...
CAAACGGGACAGTTTCAACCGAGCATCCGCGTGTAATCGTGGCAGAAGCAAACACCCCCGAATCCCAGCGCAAATGCGACTTCCAAGCAGGCTCCATGCCGAATTGTGCGACTTGAAAATAGCGCCCCCGAGGATTAAGCAGCACCACCGCACCACTCGGCTCCACGGGCAAATCACGATAATCGCGCAATATTGCAAAAAGACGCTCAAGCAGCACATCCAAATCCGAAGTCGTGGTGCTGGTAACGGTTAACTCTAACACTCGTTTTCTGATGGCCCGCAATGCTTCTTTGTTCATAAAGACTTCCGTCGAAGGTAATAATAGTTATAGGATAGATTGACCAAGAAATCCCATCCTATCGAGCTGAAATACAGGCCTTGCAAACACGGGACAGAGCGCGTGTGAACGAGGAATAAATTTAACTTTTCGTCAATTCTGCTTCCCAATCATCATCCAGAACTTTGTCGTAAACCTCGCGCAGGCTGAGTACGCAGCCTATGCTTTCCAACGGAACAGTAGCTTCATGTCCTATCGCTTCCGATAATATCCAAACATCCTTTTGCCGCACATAGCGTTCGATAGTCGGCTGATCTTGCACCACCAGCAGATATTCGCGCAGCGTGGGCATTTTACGGTAATGAGCGAACTTGCCACCCCGGTCATAAGCCTCGGTCGAAGGCGACAGCACTTCAATCAGCAGCGTAGGGTTGAGCAAGGTATCGATATGCGCATCCTCAAATTGCGGTGTGCCGCACACAGCAACGATGTCCGGATAATGATAGCTATGCGCTTCGGCTGCCTTGACGCGCATATCGTTGATATAGGCTTCGCAGGGGCGTTTTTTGAGTTGCACACTTAGTTCTCGTGCAATATTAACCGTTATCAAATTATGCTCCCGGCTTGCTCCGGTCATCGCATAAATTTGACCGTCATGAAATTCACTTTTACAAGACGCGCTACGTTCCAGCGTTAAATATTCTTCGGCGGTGTAGTGAGTTTGTGTAAGTACGGCGGACATGAAACACCTTATTTGGGGGTGGCTTGCTAATAAACACTTATATTACAGCGTTTAACGAGCATGTGAAGTCTATTTTTCGCCTGATTTTCCAGGCTTATTCGTGGGTATCAATTGCAAAGCCAGCTTCGCGACTCCAACAATGCGCTGTTAAGCCAAGGATACGCTGTGTATACCATTGAACGCCGAAAGGTACGCACAGCGTACCCTACGAGACTTCCATAAGCTCATTCAAAATGGCTTTTAGGTTTATCTGTGCTTATCCGTCCAATCCGTGTCATCCGTCGACTGCATGGATGCAGGAGGTAGAGCAATGCAGGAGCAATTGCCGAGTGCTATTTCTCTAACTGCTGAATTATCACACCCCATAAATCTTACGCTTACGCCAGAACGTTGCCCTGCTCATACCCAGTGCACGAGCGGCCTGAGTAACCCTGCCGTTGCTCTGCTCCAGCGCCTGACGGATTGCGGCGGATTCCTCGCCCGCCGACAGCGGCGTGTTTTGCACAGCTTGCGGCTCAATAGTGCGCGGCTCCCTAAACTCAGGCGGCAATTCCGACCAGCGTAGAGTCGTCCCTCTGCCTACCGCAAAAGCGTATTCCACGACATTATGCAGTTCCCGGATATTGCCCGGCCATGCATAGTCCAGCAAAACACGCATGGCCTGAGGATCGATTTTCTCAATTTTCCTGAAATTGTCCGCATTATGCATCTGGATAAAATGCCAGATCAACAAGCTTATATCTTCCCGGCGCTCCCGTAACGGCGGAATAAAAATGGGCACGACCCTGAGCCGGTACATCAGATCTTCACGGAATCGCCCCATTTTGACTTCCTCCCGGAGTGAACGATGGGTTGCGGCGACGATGCGTACATCGACATCAATTGAACGGTCGCCGCCTACCGGAATATAGTTTCTCTCCTGTATCACCCGAAGCAGCTTGGCCTGCAATTCAAGCGGCAGTTCGGCCACTTCATCCAGAAACAGGGTTCCGCCGTGCGCGCGCTGGAACAGGCCACTATGATCCTTGATCGCACCGGTAAACGCGCCGCGCACGTGACCGAACAACTCACTGTCCAACAGACTGCTGGACAAGGCCGCGCAATTGATCGCCAGAAAAGGTGCGTTACGACGGGCGCTTAGATCGTGGATTGCCTTGGCAACCAGTTCCTTACCGGAACCGCTCTCGCCTCTAACCAGGACAGTCGCTTCTGTTTCTGCGGCATTTGCAATTATCTGAAAAACGTCCCGCATGGCCGGCGAACGGCTTATTATGCCGTGGAAATTCTGGCTCCCAAGCTCCGGTTTGGCAGCCTTAGATGCGGTTTTCGGTAAAAGACCATTTGCCGCAGGTTCTGATATAACAGCAAGCAGGCCTATGCCGCAGGCAAAAACACCTTCCTTGTCATGTAAAACCTGAACAGCTTTTTTTACCTCGATTTTGCTACCGTCAACCCCTGATATTTGGACAAGCTGTTCTTGATTATTGTTGCCAACATCAGTAATCGCATATTCGCTTAAACAGAAGTTTCCAACAACATCCTCTTGCCGTAATCCTGACAATTCTTCCATCCCATGGCTCCAATAAAGAACCTGTTGAGCACTATTCACTATATACACAGGTATCGAATCACACAGATCGAGAATATTGAGTAAAAGCGTTGTGCTGTCGAATTGCGTAAGCCCAATGGGGTTGTTTTCGGAAAATAAAGCTGTTTGTTTCATAAGTATCTCAGTGAATCATTTGTCTGTTTCATTGAAACCATACGTGAAACAGACAAACAAAAGAAATTAATATTTATTATAAAAATCTTCATTTAATATCAATCGATTAAAATATTTTACATCTCTTGGCATGGTTATGGCTATATCAATACCGTGATAGTTACGAAGGCTTGGCTTTCATAATTATAAATACAACAGTTATCCTTGGGAGGATCAAATGAAATCAAAAATATTACTTATTGGCAGCTTGTTATCGTTAACGGCAGGTTGTGCAACTACGGCAACGACCGGGACTGAGCACGGACATGCGATGACACCTGTTGCCGGACAGCCCAAACTATACAATGAAACATTAAACCCGCGTCAAATAGAACACCCGGATCATTTAGGTTTCAATGACTTGCATATACAGGCTATCAGACACCTTGTGCCCGATACGCACAGTGTCCATGACCCTAAATTACAAGTCGTGGTGCATCATCACTGCAAAGCCTATGATGACGGTACTTTTGTCTGCATGATGTTCCCTACCGGCATGAAAGATCAGGATAAACCGATAGGCTACGAATACATCATCACCACCGCGCAATTCAATACCCTGCCGGAAGCTGAGAAAAAATACTGGCATTATCACAAAATCGAAGTGGCAAGAGCGCACGCTACGTTTCCCGACCTGACCCAGGAAGAAGCCGCTAAAATCTTGCCTGCCGTGCATGAAACCTACGGCAAAGTCATTTATTTCCAAAAGCCTGAAGACAAATACCCTATAGGCGAACCGTATGTAGTGATTGTTCAGCAAATGCCTGAACAGGATTAAAAAGTTACCTCCTCTTGTGTATTTAAAAAATGCACAGCTTTGACAGTCAGCGGGATAAAGGTTTTCACAGCCTCCGCTGGCTTTTTTTAAGGAGCTTTATGCGATTTTTTTTAACATTATTGATAGGGCTGATTTTTTCAAATAGCGCATTCGCAGACAAAACCCTGGGGCTACCACCTTTAACTATCCCTAACGATAATCCGCAAACGGTAGAGAAAATAACCTTGGGACGCTTGTTGTTTAATGATAAACGTTTTAGCGCGAATGGCTCGGTGAGCTGCGCCAGCTGTCATCATGCCGATAAAGCCTTTACTGACGAACTGCCGGTGGCAATAGGCATAAACGGACAAGCGGGCGCTCGCAACGCCCCAACCGTTGTCAATGCGGCTTTTTATCAAACGCAGTTTTTGGATGGCCGGGCCAACAGCCTGGAAGAGCAGGCATTAGGCCCTTTTGTCAATCCCATTGAACACGGACTGACAAGTCACCAGGCCATTGCCGATGTCATCCGGCAGGATGCTGATTACCTAAAGCAATTTAATAAAGTGTTTAATATTCAGGCGGATGAAATAACCATTAATCATGTCGTTAAAGCCATTGCCAGCTTTGAACGGACATTGATTGCCGGTAACTCGCCTTTTGATCGTTATTATTTTGGCATGGATCAAACGGCAATATCGATGAGTGCGGCTCGAGGCTCCAGGATTTTCCGGCGTAAAGGCAACTGCGCCAACTGTCATGAAATATCCTTGAATAATGCCTTATTGACCGACAACCGTTTTTATAATATTGGCGTCGGTTTTAAGCGCTTAGCGCCGGTTTTAGAGGCGTTGACTGCGGGCAAAAATCCTAATGCTTTGGCTTTAACCGATACGCAACGTTCTGAACTGGGGCGATTTAATGTCACCAAAGTGCTTGCCGATCTGGGTAAATTCAAGACGCCGACTCTCCGTAATATTGTGTTAACCGCGCCTTATATGCATGATGGCGGCATAAAAACGCTGGAAGAGGTCATCGACCATTATGACAAGGGCGGCGATAAAAACCGGTTTATTGATGCCAAGATTTTCCCCTTGCATCTTACGCCACAGGAAAAAGCCGATTTGCTGGCCTTTATGCAAGCATTAACCAGCCAACAGTAGTCCATTATTGGCCAATTCGGCCTACGAATTAATCAATAACATCATGAACATTAAAGAAACCACTCTGGATAAATTACTGGCGTTATTGTTGCTTCCAGCGCTAATACTGTTTCTGTTGGGTTGCGACAGTCAAAATATTAAAGAAAGCAACACGCAAAACACAAACCCTGAAAGCCGTGCGCAGGATTCTCTTGCGTACAGCCTGCCAGGTTCTGATCCCGGCGCACATCAGTCGCCTATCAATATTTTTACTAACAGAACTAAAGAAGAACATGAACAGCATCAATTTGTTGTCCATTTTCAGGATGAAATTACTGCCGTTGAGAATCTGGGACGGACGATACAGCTGGATTTTAAGCAGGGAAGTACCGTTAGCGTTGGCGGCATCACCTATACCTTTAAACAAATGCACTTTCATACGCCATCGGAACATCTTATTGATGGCATCACTTTTCCAATGGAACTGCACATTGTCAGCGCTACTGAAAATCCAGCTTCGCCGCAATATTTGGTGATTGCGATTTTATTTAAAATGGGTGAAGAAAGTAAGTTTATTAATGAGTTTTTAAACAGCATTCCTGATCATGAGCATAGTAAAACAGACATTAAAGTTGGCAGTATCAGGTTCTCTGACCTTTTATCGTTGAGCCCCTCCGGCGAACTCGGTCATCATTATCATTACAAAGGTTCACTGACTACGCCGCCCTATACTGAAAGCGTCAACTGGTTTGTTTTAAAGCAGGTTTTTGAAGCATCACCCGAGCAAATTAAAGCGATTAATAAACTTGAAGGTGATAACGCACGACATATTAAAGACAAAAATAACAGATTAGTTGAGGATAATTAACAATATAGTTACCCAGAAACACTTATTTTTCGCTGATACTCGAAAAGTCTATTCCGGCCTACACACTATTAAGAGTCCTTTGTCATTCCGAGCAAAACGAAGAATCTTAAGCTTTTACTCGTGCTTCAACGTTTAAGATGTCTCCCGTTGGTCGAAATGGCAGCACAATCAAGCGCCTTGTAAAAAAATGCTGAATAATTGCAAAAGCTGTTGCATATGTTTCATAAATACTAATTGAAACATATGTCCGTTTCAATGAGACGCAACATGAAACAAAAAACCAAGATCAACACTATTTTAAAGCTATAAAATTAACACTGAATCACTGACTTTCATTGGTTGTTTTATTTTGGCACGAGCATTGCTTTAACTAAAATAAACAACCTCATTCAACAACTGGAGAGACATCATGCTATTCAAACAATTATTCGATCAAGAAACTTGGACTTACACTTATTTAATTGCCGATCCGGTCAGTAAGGACGCCATCCTGATCGATCCGGTCAACACCCACATTGACGAGTATATCGAGCTGCTGGCAGTACACGGCCTGCAACTGAAATATTCGCTGGAAACGCATGTCCATGCCGACCACATCACTGCAAGCGGTCTGCTACGCAAACGCTTGGGAGCGCAAACGGGAGTGAGCGGGTTGTGCGGGGCCGAGTCAGCCGACATTCAAATTCAGGACGGCGATATTTTCGAATTCGCAGGCGACGAACAGATCAAGGTAATTGCCACGCCGGGACATACGCGCGGCAGTATTTCTTTTTTATGGCGCGACCGGCTGTTTACCGGCGATTCGTTATTGATCGGCGGCTGCGGGCGCACCGATTTCCAGGGCGGCGATGCCGGTGCGCTTTATGACTGCATCACCCAGCGCTTGTTTACCCTGCCGGATGAAACGCTGGTCTATCCAGGCCACGACTACCAACAACGCTGGGTCAGCAGCATCATACAGGAACGCACGACTAACCCTCGTCTGGCAGGCAAGACCCGCGAGCAGTTTATCGAAATCATGAACAACCTGAATTTACCCAAGCCCCGCTTAATTGACGAGGCCGTGCCCGCCAACCGTTATTGCGGCCTGGATGAGAATGAGCGTCAGGATGCGGTGGCGCTTAGGGACGAAACGCTGCCGATTCGCGTCACGACTAGAACCGAAGACTTGGTAATGGCGGCCAAACAGCACATTACTGAAATCGATGTCGACAAATCGAAGCAATTGCTGGCACAAGGCCATATCGTGCTGATCGATACCCGCGAAGAAAGCGAATACGCCGCCGGACATATTGACGGGGCGTTATTGCTGCCGCGCGGCATGCTGGAGTTTAAAATCGGCAACATGCCAGAACTGGCCGACAAATCGAAAGCGATACTTATCTACTGTCGCCTGGGCAATCGCTCGGCATTGGCGGCGCAAACCCTGCAACAATTGGGTTACACTAATGTACTGTCTATGGCCGGTGGATTTGAAGCGTGGAAAAAAAGCCAATAATCCGGCTGATAAAGAAAAATAAGTAGATGACAAAATGTGTGTTGTTTTACACTCTTTGTCGTGTACCGGAATCTTCCACTAACTACAGGCCTGAGAGGAATTTATGTCAAACAAACACCATACCTTACTGATCATCGGGGGCGGAGCCGCCGGCGTTACCGTCGCCAACACCATGCGCCGCCAAAACGCTGAGATTGATATAGCAATTGTTGAGCCGTCAGAAGTCCACTATTACCAACCGGGCTTCACCATAGTCGGCGGCGGCGCTTATACCTTAAAAGAAACCATCCGCAATGAAGCCGATTTGATCCATCCGACCGTCACCTGGATCAAGGATTATGCGGAAACCTTTCAACCGAATGACAACAGCGTCAGTTTACGTTCCGGCGACACCCTCAGTTACGACTATCTGGTGGTTTGCCCCGGCCTGCAACTGGATTGGGACAAGATTGAAGGCTTGAAAGAAACGCTGAACAAAAATAATGTTTGCAGCAATTATTCCGCTGAGACCGTGGAATACACTTGGGAATGCATCCAGGCTATTAAGGAAGGCACGGCGCTGTTTACCCAACCGCCAATGCCTATCAAATGCGCAGGCGCGCCGCAAAAAATCATGTATCTGGCAGCGGATCGCTTCCGTAAAAGGGGCACGCTGGACAAATTTAATATTGAATTTTTCAATGCCGGTCCTGTCCTGTTCGGCGTACCGTTTTTCGCCAAAGCATTAAGTAAGGTCGTCGCTGATTACGGCATTAAAACCAATTTCAACCACAACCTGGTTGCTATTGACGGCCCGGCCAAAATCGCCACCTTCGAAACCACCGACAGCGAAGGCAACAAGCAACGCATCAGCAAAGCGTTCGACATGATTCATGTTACGCCGCCGCAAAGCGCGCCGGATTTCATTAAAAAAAGCCCGCTGGCCAATGCCGCCGGCTGGATTGATGTCAATCCCAAATCCCTGCAACATAATCAATACAGCAATATTTTCGGTCTGGGCGACGCCGCTGCTACAACCAATGCCAAAACTGCCGCAGCGGTACGCAAACAGGCTCCAGTCGTGGTTGACAATATCCTTAGCCTGAAAAACAGCACTGATCTAAGAGAAGGCTACGACGGTTACGGCTCCTGCCCATTAACCACCTCGCTGAATACCGTGATGCTGGCCGAGTTTTCTTACGACGGCAAGGTAACGCCTTCCTTCCCTTTTCTGGATCCAAGAAAAAGCCGCTTTATCTGGTGGTGGGGTAAAACTACCGGCTTTCCTTGGCTGTACTGGCATTTGATGCTCAAAGGCTATCGCATCGATATTCCTCATTTGGAATGTTATGCCAAAAAGTTTATGAAAGAGGATTAAATTATTAGGCGAAAGACAAAAAGCGAAAAACCCGCTTTACATCCTTCACCTTTCGCCCTTTACCTTTTTTCTCCACGCGCCGCGCTCGTTGTTATACACAAGTACTCTAAAACACGTCATTCCGGCAGGGATTGCCGGAATCCAGAGCACATGGATGTGAAACTGTCGGCTGGCACATCGCGTTGATCAAGCACCTGAAACCGCCAAATTACCATCCATGGCACGGATACCGGCGTCAATGCCCGGTAGACGACTCTGGAACAAAGTTGCGTATAAAGATGTGGGCACCGCCTGAGAACCAGTACAACTCTCACAAGATGAAATGACTCCCTCAAATCACCACGACTCACGATTAACACAGTTATTTCCCATCGTAGGCTGGCTAAAATCCTACACCCGCGAGGAATTTAACAGTGACTTGTTCGCCGGCATCATTACCGCCATTTTGCTGGTTCCGCAAGGCATTGCCTACGCGATCCTGGCTGGTCTGCCGCCGCAACTGGGGCTTTATGCCAGCATCCTGCCGCCGGTACTGTATGCCTTTTTCGGCACCAGCCGCACTTTGTCGGTCGGGCCGGTGTCGATTGCCGCAATCATGATTGCCAGCGCCTTGACCGCACCGGAAATCAGCGTACTGGGCAACCCTGTGCAAAGCGCACTGATTCTATCCGCAGAAAGCGGCATCATCATGTTACTGATGGCGCTGTTGCGCATGGGCGGGCTGGTAAATTTTATCAGCCATCCGGTGCTTACCGGTTTTACCAGCGGTGCAGCGCTATTGATTATCGGGAGTCAATTACCGCAACTGTTCGGTTTAAAAACGCCATCATGCGGCTTTGATGTAGCCTGTTACAGCAGCTATCTTCAGGCATTTAATGCAACCACATTATTAATCGGTTTTACCGCGTTGGACTTGCTGGTGTTTTTTAGCGGGCCATTAATTTATATGCTCAAAAAAACAGGGTTGCAATCTTCCGTAATCACTGCAATCAGCAAATGCGGCCCTTTATTGACCATCATGCTGGCAACTCTGGCAGTCAGTTATTTTAATCTGCCCGACCAACACAATATAGCAATTGTAGGCAAGGTTCCATCCGGCTTCCCGGAGCTAAACATTGATTTCATCGCCATAGAAAAATGGCGATTATTACTGCCCTATTCCGGCTTTATCGCGTTGATTGCCTATGTGGAAAGTGTCGCCATCGCCAAGGTCACCGCCAATTTAAGAGGCGAGAAAATCGCCCCCAATCAGGAGTTGATTGCACTGGGCGCGGCTAATCTGGCCGCCGCCGTTTCCGGCGGAATGCCGGTGGCCGGTGGATTCAGCCGCACCATGGTAAATTTTGCTGCCGGTGCGCGCAGCCAAATGGCCATGCTGATCGCCGCAGGAATTCTTACGCTGGCGGTTATCTTCTTTAGCCCGCTATTTGAAAATATCCCCAAAGCGGCGCTGGCTGCGATCATTCTGGTTGCCATCATTCCTTTGGTGAAACTGAATAACATCCCGGTCACTTGGCGTTATGATCGCGGCGACGGCATCGCCGAAGTCGCCACCTTGCTGGGCGTTTTATTCTACGGTATTGAAGAAGGCATTACCTTAGGCATTATCCTCACTCTGATCAGCCACTTGCGCAAAACCAGCCAGCCGCATATCGCCGTGGTCGGGCGCATACCCGGTACCGAACATTACCGCAATATCAAACGCCATCGTGTGGAAACCTGGCCTCACCTGCTGCTGTTGCGTGTCGATGAAAGCATCACCTTTGCCAACATCAATTATATCGAGGAGTTCATCAAATCCGAGCTGAAACAGCTGCCAGACACCAAGCATATTGTGCTGATTTTCACCTCAATCAGCGACATAGATACCACGGCGCTGGAGGTTCTGGAAAACCTGAATCATACCCTGCAAGCATCGAAAATGACCTTGCATATCTCGGAAGCGAAAGGCCCGGTACTCGATAAGCTTGAAAAAACCGACTTCCTCAGCCAATTGGAACCCGGCAAGGTATTTTTCCATACCGAAGATGCGGTTAGGGAACTGGGTAAATATGGCGAAAGGCTAAGGGCTAAGGGCTAAAGTTCGTACCTTTCGCCTTTCATCTTTTGCCTTTTTAGTCACTATTTCGAAAATGCAATAAAACGCCGATATGGAGAGCCCTGCTTCCAGGTAAAGGCCTCGGTGTAATAATGCATTAACGCCAGATAACCCAACAAACCTAAGGTAATCGCTTTGCGAATCTCCACGCCGAAAAAGAACTCGGTGACTACATTGAGCGCACTGTCCCCGTATGACTGCAACAGATACGCCAACAAAAACGAACACATCGGCAACACGACAAATACAGGCAGATGACAACGCGCCGCATAACGATACATGAAATTCTGCGGTTGCCGGTGGTGCTTGTTGTAATCATGCACTACATAGAAAATATAAGCTGTAGCATCATGCACCAGTCTTGGCACCAAAATAGCAAGGAAATAATACTGCTGGACAAAAAGATAAAAACTGCTCACTACCAATAAAACATTGGACCACAAAAACCACTTGCCCAATTGAGTGGTCGCATAGCGTTGACATAGCAACGCACTGCAAACCAGTCCTGCGCATAAACCGCCCGCAACCAGCTTTATCCACTCCAGCTGTTGCACATCAAGGCTGTTTTTCAGGAATATACCGATGTACACAAAAATACCCGCCGTCACGCTCAGCCACAATAACAGGTAAAAAATCCAATCGGGCAAACGATACAGGCCACGACCCACGCCCAGCTGCTGTTTGAGCACATGGTATACGGTCCAGGCCGCTACTGTCACGTAAAGCACTTTATAGGGAATAAACAAACTGCCTACGCCGAAAATCGTGATAATGGCAACCGTCATCACCATGATTTTCAACTTATAAAATTTCAGATATTCGCTATTGCTCGCTAGTAAAATGGAGCTTGCGACTATATGCGGCGTTCCAAAAAGAATTTGAAACAATAAAAACTGCTTGGGACTGCTCGGTAAATTCTGCTGTAAAAACCCGTGCCAAAACCAAGTGTCAAACAACTGTAGCAATAAACACAAGGGAATGATTGCGTACAGCCCCAATAACAACCGGAACGAAACGGTCAGCGGGTTATCATTGGAACTATCTTGAACTGAAATGGCTTGGGCAGACATAAAACGATCCTCCTGTTATTGTCAGAATGTTATGTATAAGAATAAGAGCTTGTTTTGTATTAAAATTTTTACGCACCTAAGCATATGCGTTTACATGGTACACAATGAGATTGATTGATACAACAACGCAAAAAACCGGTACACAAATTTTTACATACAGCAAATGAGTTATTAGTCGCCCTCCCTATTGAGAAATGACATTAAAAAATTCAATATCAAAACTTAGGTCAAAAAAAAACCCAAGCGGTTAGGCTTGGGTTTCTGGTTTAAGAGCTTGGCAATTCCCTACTTTCGCATGGCAAACTGCCACACTATCATCGGCGCTAAAC
>Ga0207952_1001214_pt1 | contig 11886 bp, 10 predicted proteins | sample SubbioR12Aug_8Ca_FD_184831 | JGI IMG/M metagenome (GOLD analysis project Ga0207952, IMG submission 184831) | Serpentinite rock and fluid subsurface biosphere microbial communities from McLaughlin Reserve, California, USA - CR12Aug_8Ca (SPAdes) | ecosystem: Environmental > Terrestrial > Deep...
AGAAACGGCGCGACCAACCCGGGGCCTGCGTTGCCAGATCCCTGGCGACATTTTCGATGGTAACGCCGGCGCTCAACATGGCGGAGGCCAGCTTGAAGCCGACGGCCATGGCGCCATCGGAAAAAAACATGAGCACTCGTGTTGGCGCCGAGAGCTTGTTGATACGATAAATATTGATCATGGTCGCCAACACAAAAAACACCGTCAGCCCGATCAATCCGACGGTCAACTGCTCGGCGATGGCCATATCCGCCTCGTATTTCAGCAAGGCTTCGGGCGCTGTCGGCGGTGTGATGTGGTCGCGAATCCAGGGCAGGATGTCCGTATGCAGCAGAACAGGGGCAAAGGCGGCGGAGAACATCTCGTTGGCCAAAATGAAAATCACCAAGGCATGTTGCCGAAACCAGGCTTGCTTGAGGGTTAAATGCGCCGCCGCGGTGCTGATTGCCTGCCGCATGCCGGAGCGTTCGCCCGAGCCGAGAATGGCCAGCACCGTACTGTCGAAAAGACCAAGTTTGCCAATGGCCTGGGCAACGGGTTCGCCTTGTTCCAAAGCATCCAGCGCCGGGGCCATATCCCGTTTTTTGGCCGCATTGGGTTCGGCACTGACCACGGCCTTCAGGGCGCGTCCGGCCGATTCGCCGGCTTGCAGGCGCAGGTTCATGGCATTCAGGAAGGCAATTTTGTAAGCCTGCGAGAAATATTCACGCTGCCATGGTTTTACCGCAACATTGGCTCTCATGCTCTTGGGAAGTAGATGCAGCCGGAAAATGTCGACGGCTTGGCGGCTGGATCAAACCAGGGAAGCGGCCCGTCATGCTTCTCGACAAAGATGGCTTCCATCGATAGCTGGCGGCCATTGGTGGTGGGCAGCAATTGCTGATTGATGACAGCATGCAGGCGGGTCTGAAGGGTAAGTCGGCCAAGTTCCTGATAACTGGCCGGCAACAGGCTGGTCAGGCGATAAATGGTTTCAAGCACCGAGCCGGCATGGACGGATGCCATCACCCAGTGCCCTGTTTCAACAGCGCGCAGCGCAATTTCGGCAGTTTCCGGATCACGGATTTCGCCAATGATGATGATGTCCGGGTCTTGTCGCAGCACAGCACGCAGCAAGCGTGCAAACCCCAGGTTTTGTTCGGCATCAACCTCCAGGTGATCGACGCCCTCGGTACGTATTTCAACCGGGTCCTCAATCGCCACGGCTTTTAACCGTTCAAGCGGCAGGGCCGCTGCCAGTGCGGCAAGCGTGGTGGTTTTGCCGGCACCGGTGGGGCCGGATATCAATACCAGCCCGCCCTGCTTGGTTTCAAGCTGCACCAGGTTTTCCAGGCAACGCCCCAGGGCTTCGTTGGTGCTTAAGGCTCGGAGCGACAGTTTGCGGCGTGGATCAAGCAGGCGGATCACCATCGTTTCACCATCGGTCTGGCCGGAACAGCTGACCCGGAATTCAATAGTGATGCCGTGCGTGGTCAGTGAAAATCGCCCTTCCTGAGGGTGAAGATGCTCCGATGAATCAAGGCCGGCTTTTTGTTTGGCCCAGGTAACAAAACGTCTTGCGATGGCTGGCTCAAGAAGAATCGGGTCCTGCAGATATCCGTGGACTCGTCGGCGAAGATGGCATGGCTCCCCATTCGTCAACAAGCGGACATGCAGGTCAGAGGCATGCAACTCGATCGACTCAAACAGGATGGAGGAAAATCTGGCAGCAAAATCGTCGGCAGAACCGGTCGCAAAAACCGAACCGGAGATGCTTTTCAAATACATCAACACTTCTGCCCGATCAACCGGTTCTTCGAGAATCGGCAATCCGTTGAGCAAGGACGACAGTTCAAGGCATTCCGTCTTGGTCAATGGGTACAAAGGGGCAACCAGGATATTCCCGTTACTGATTCCCAATGGCTTCAACTGGAGCGTGCGCTGTAATTCCAGTGAGATATTCATGCTATTGCGACCCTAATGACCTGATTACGGGCTGGCTGGTTGCTGGCATTCCACCGCTTGTCGGACCTCCGGACAGCGCCCTGTTTTGCAGGCCCGGATTCACGCCTGCGGACAGGGGAGGAATGTATTGCATCTGCGACATGTCGACCTGAACGGTTGATGGCGCCACGCCGCCTAGCGAACCCGTCCAAACCAGGCTTCCTTTTTGGGCGGTGTAAAGCCTTATTTCCATTGCCGTCACTTGAACATAGTAATTCTGGCCGGCGATTCGCACCGTTTTACCGCTGGCTACCGGAATGGAAAGAAAGCCGGCATCAGTACTGCCGAGCAGGCCGTGGCCTTGATCGCGGATCAGTATCACGCGCAGGTTTTGCGGCAGTTGTTGCGCCACCTTGGGGAGCGTTGCGACGGGCGGCAGTTCTACGCCGGAAGGCTTGAAGGCAGGAAGCGGAGGAAGCTCGAGCTTTGGACTGGCTGCAAACGGGTTGGCCATCGGATTGCTTCCCGACGTATCGACTGTTTCCAGCGTTTCCGCCGCCAGATTCAGCGTGGACAAGATGAACGTGACAAAAAAAACAAGGCGCTTCATTGCGAATATTGATCGGGCAAGCGTTCCTGGACGAGATACGGCACTGCTTTGAGCGCATTGAGTCGATCGCGTTCTGCTTCAACAGCCTCTTCGAGCAGTGCCTCTTCCTTCATGCGCCAAATTTCTTTCCGGTTATCGCTGTCTGGCTCCGATGGGTTTCCGGAGGCCACCCGCCTTTTGTCGATTGGGTTTGCCTGTATGGCATTGGATGCCACAGGCGCTGACCGGGAGAGAGGCAAGGTAGTCGGCGGTGGCAATACCGGGACAGGCGCTGCAGCGGGTGCTTTTGGTACAGGCACGCTGGCTGCGCTTTCCCTGGCAACAAAGTGCTTGATGCGCGGCTTCATCACGATGACCAGTTCCGAGCGCTGAACGTCGGCTTGGGCAGATCGCAAAACCCCCAGCCCGGTGTTGACTGTGCTGTTTAATTTGTCGTACTGGATGCCGGCAAGAAGAATGGTGTCCCCGGGTTTGGCCCGAACATGTGTTTTGACTTCACGGCTGGAGGTTTGGGGCAGTGAAATCGTGCTGCCATTGACGGTTGCCGCCCCCATTGCCATGAGATCGGAGACCCGGATTGCGATATCCGAATAAATCGTGCCATCCGATACGTCGCCGGCAACTTCCAGCGTCACACCTGTTTTTACCTGGCTTGTTTCGACCGAGCCGGCAACAACCGCTGCTCCTGAAATGGTAGGACTGCCAACGCGCGAAACATAAGTCGTTGCTATTTCGTCCTTCAGGGTGGCCCTGCCGCCGGACAACATCTGTATCTTGGGTTGTGACAGGGAGTTGATATTGCCTTGAGAGCGCAGGAAGTCGATCAGCGTGTTGATTGACAGCCGTGAGCCCGCGAAACTCAGCGAAAGCCCCGTACCGCCTGAAACGGCATTAACCAGACCGATAGATCCCAAGCCGGTTGCGGCAGGCAGTGCAGCGCTTGGCCCCATGGTAAGGGCTGTCGCTGGAACCGACCCCGCCAAGGCGCCCCAGTCAATACCCATTTTTGAACCATCGTTCAGCACAACCTCCCATATGTAGGTGTCGTAAACGATAAGGGAGCGGTTTTCGCGAAGGAGTTCAAGATAGTTTTTGATCTTGTCGAAGGATTGCGAGCCGGCACGGAAGGTAATCATGCGCGCGCTCCTGTCCAGAAACACATCCGTTCCGCCCAGGGTTTTGACCATGATCGGCAATGACTCGAACAGGTCGGCAACCGGAGGAACAGGCGTAACGTATTGGCGATCGGAGGCGATGTGGAGCATGCCGTCCTTGTGTCGCCAATAGAAGCCGTAGCTCTCGGCGAGTTTGTTAAGGACCGTCGCCAGGTCACCCGAAAGATTATTCATGGTGACACTGCTGCGACTGATTTTGGCCGCCGGGTTATCCCAAACGACAGCCAGTGAAAGGCGTGCATCGGAGGTCACGGTTTGCAAGACGTCTTGCAGAGGTGCGTCGACGAATGACATCCATGGAACGCGATGTATCGGCAGCGGGTCGGATTTTTCAAGCGGGCTGGCGACCAGAACCGGGCGCCCAAGCGTTGAAATCACATCGTCGCCACTGTCGTCGCCTGCGGCCTCCATGCCTAGTACTTTTCCTGGCATGGCCAATGGCGCGAGCTTGGGAACGCGCGGCGTTTCAGATAATGGCTCTCTTACCAAATGGCCGGTACAGGCGTTCAATGCCAGGGTTATCGAGATGAGGCAGACGATTCGCCGTAGGCAGTAAATCGCCCAAGTGTTCACAGGACGCGTCATATCCGCGGATCCAGATCGACGAAACCGGAATCAAACCTGTGCGGTGAAGGCGGAAGCCGCAAAAAAACCTCGGATGTAGGATTAAGCGTGGAGCATCCAGCAGAAAATTCAGCAAAGCCAATACTTGTTGAGGCGATGGTGCATGGCAATTACTGGTCTTGTTGCCCGGTCGGCTGAAGCCGGCAAATCGACTGCACAAAACTGCCGAGTGTACAGGAATAACGATTTTTCGTCGCGCCACAGCCCAGACGTACTGCCTTGCTTACGATGAGGGGATTTTTGGAATATATCCCAAGGTGCTCAGACGGCGATAAATTGACAAGGCATAACGATCACGCAGCACGGGGGTAGCGGAATGGTAGGCGCCGATCGCTTGCCAGGTATTCCCGTATCGCCCTAGGCTCATTGCCAGAATATGAGCGCCGACATTGAGATTGATGCAAGGATCAAGGAGATGCGAAGGAGTAATGCCGAACTTGTTGAGGTAGGGCAACCACCTGCTGTTGATTTGCATCAATCCAATGTCGTGACTACCGTTGGTGTTTTTGTGAATCGCTCCCGGATTGAGACTCGATTCCTGATGGGCTATTGCATATAAAACTTGTGCATTGACGCCATAACGCCCGGCAACTGCCTCCCAGGTGCAAATATCGGCTGCCCGCACTTCCATGGAGATGACAAGCAAGGCAAGCACAACGCCTGCCTTCTGAAGAGATGCCTTAAGTCGAATCATCGAACGAAACCAAAGGCGGCAGTCATGCAACGTGGAACAGGGGCGACGGGCGCCTGATATGGTAGCCCTGCGCGTAATCGATCCCCAACGCACTGACCGCCGCCAGAATTTCGGCGTCCTCGACAAACTCGGCAATGGTCTTGATTTTCAGTTCCTTGGCCAGGGTCACGATACTCTTGATGAAGGCCAGATAAACCTCGTCATTCAGCATGTTGCGGATGAATTCGCCTTCGATCTTGATGTAATCGACCGGGAAACGCTTGATGTACTGGAAGGACGAATAGCCGGAGCCGAAATCGTCGATGGCGAAGCTGAAGCCCTGCAACTTGACGTCGAGGACGAATTTTTCCAGTAGGCTCAAATTGCTGACCGTTTCGCGCTCGGTGATTTCAAAGACGATGCGGCTCGGCGCGATGTCGAATTGCTGCGCCAGATGGGTGACCCGGGCGACAAATTCACCGACGATCAGCGCTTTTGGCGACAGGTTGACGAACAGCATGCCCTGATAGCCCTGCTCGGTGATCTGGATGAAGGCTTTCTCGATCAGCTGGTAATCCATCTTGTGGGCAATGCCCATGCTTTCGGCCTGCTCGATGAACTCGTTGGCAGCGACAATCTCGTCGCCGAGCCGGATCCGCATCAGCAGTTCATGAATCACGACCTCGCCGGTGCCTGCATTGCAGATCGGCTGGAAGTAGGGAACGATGCTGCCCTGGTCCAGCGCATTCTGGATCATGATGCTCTTTTCCCCTGCCTGCCGGAAGACTTCCGCCATTTCATCGGCACTGGGAATGGCAATGGCGTTTTTGCCCGATTTTTTGGCCTTGTACATCATGTTGTCGGCGACCAGAAACAGGTCCTTGGGGTTGTCGCCGTGCTGCGGACTGATGGCGATGCCGATCGAGGTGGTGGCCTTGAGCTTGTGGCCATCCGGGGTTTGCATCGAAAAATCGCCGAGCAGCTCGGTGATCCGTTGCGCCACCATGTGCGCCTGGGTGTCGGCCGCTTCGGGCAGGATGATGCAGAATTCGTCGCCGCCGTAACGCGCCAGCAAATCGCCATCACGGACGGCGCTGTGCAGCACCTTGGCGAAAGCCTGCAGGAACGAGTCGCCGATGTGGTGGCCAAAGCGGTCGTTGATGGTCTTGAAGTTGTCGAGGTCGAGCATCAACACGGCAAACGACTGCTTGTGCCGTTTGGCGCGCCCCACTTCATAACCGAGCAGTTCCCAGAACATGCGCTGGTTATAGAGGTCGGTCAGCGGGTCGCGGGTGGCGTAATGTTCCAGATCCTTGGTGTATTTGTAGATGGCCTTGACCGAGCCGACCAGATTGATCAGGGTTGTCAGAATGCTGCCGATCACCATATGCCGCACGTTGTCCTGCGCCATCACCGATTGCACGCCGATCCCGACGATGCCGCCGATTTGCGGCGTCTCCAGCAGCAGGGTCTTGGTTTGCAGTTCGATGTCCGAGATGCTCAGTTCAGGCAGCGCATTGTTCTCGTCGGCAATATTGTGGGCGATCTGGACCAGCGACGAGCCATGGAAAAACGGATGGTCATGCAGCTGTTTGCGGAGGATTTTCTCGAATAGTCGGGTGGTTTCGGCGGACGGCGGATTGCGCCAGAAAATCTCGCATTCGTAAGCTTCTTCGTCGATGCGGAAAATCGTCACCAGCGCATAAGCATCGATGATCTGGTTGATGTCGAGGAGCAGGGTCTTGATGAATTGGCGCCAGTCCCGCACCACGTTCGAAGTGATGATGAATTTCTCGAGCAGATTGATCTCGAATTCCAAGACCCCCTTGTCGACGGCAACGTCCTTGATTTTCTCGACCAGCAGCGCAACCTTGTCGAAAGTCTGATTGAGTTCCGTGAAACTGAAATCGACCTTGCTGATATCGAGATGCTCGAAATCCTTGATGTTATTGAACGAGTCGACCTTGTCGCTGAACAGTTCGAGCGAACGATCGAGTTTCCGTGTCAGGAAGGTGGTCAAGGCGGCAGCCACCAGCAAAACCAGCAAACCGAGGGTCAGAAACAGAGCGACATAATAAATCCGTGCCGTCGCCGTGACTGTCTGCAGCTTGTGCTGAATCGCAATGACGCCGAGCACCTCTCCCGCCCGTGCTTCGGCATGGCATTGCAGGCAGGCCGCCTCGGCGGCGACCGAGTAGAAATAGCGGAGATGGCCGTCACTCTTGAGCACCGACGGCGTGCCGTCGGTCATGGCCAGCCCGGCTTCGGCCGGTAGCCCTGCCGGTGCCGGGCGGCCGTACCGGGCTTCGAGCGCGGCGCTACGATAGACGGTGATTTGATCCACGGTGCTGGGAAAGGCGCGGATGCTGTCCGCCGCAACTTCTTCCACCTGCCGGTGCCCCCCTCCCTGGCGCAAGACCTGGAAGATGCTGTCGAAATTCTGTTGGGCGATTTCCCCGGAGGTGGCCAGACTACGATCTCCCAACAGCTTTTCATAAAGCAGGGAAGAGGCTAGCGTCGCACCGAGAAAGACCAGTGCGGCGACACCGACCATGGCAATAAATACAAATCCCCTGAGCGTCTTGAGCAATCCGAGCGCATATTTGTACATACTTGGCATGTCCAGTCCCTGGCAAATCGTTGTGAAAAACAATCGTGGCACATGATTATTCCATTTTTTATAATTAAATTCGACTTTGCCAGATCCTGCTTCAACTCAATGTCCTCCACTTTTGCTCGGCGGAATCGAAGGCAAGCGGCTGTCGCCAAACGCTTCTGGGCCAAGCGCATCAGTGCCATGGTGATTTTTGCATTTTTTTCCGGTCGACCGCAGCAGGCCCGAAAGCATCTCCCATTGGTGCGCGCTCAGCCCGAGCAGGATCAAGCCGGTCCCCAGCCACAAGCGCAGGCCGACAATTTCGCCATTGAGCCAATTCCCCAGCAACAGCGCGATAACCGGTGTAATCAAAGTGATCAGCGAAACCCTTGAGGCATCCAGATGTTTGATCACATAGTAATAAAGCGAAAAGCCGATCACCGAGCCGAAAATACCGAGGTACACCATCGCTGCCCCCGAACGCGGCGGCACCATGGCCGGCAACTGGCCGTCGGTAAGCAGCCAGAGCAGTCCGAACAAGGGCAGGGAGACCGTGAGCGTGCCAACCGTGGTTGCCAGCGGCGGGCTATCGTCGCCGATATGCTTTAGCCAGACCAGGCTGCCGGAATAGATAAAGACCGCGACCAGCAAGGCCGCCAGCCCGGCCAGCGCATGCGCGCTGCCCAGGCTGTCGCCGTGGATGAAAATCGTTGCCAGGCCGAGCGCGCCGAGCATCATGCCGCTGAGTTTGCTCGGCGTCAGTGCCCGTTCGCCAAGCCAGATTGCCGCCAGAATGCCGGCCATCAGCGGCGATAGCCCGAACAGCACCGAAATCAGCCCGGAGTGCACATAACGCGCGCTCCAATAAGTCAGCGCCATCGCCGCGAAGAGGCCCAGCCCGCCAACCAGATAGGCACGGCGCGCCCGTTTGTGGCGCGGCAAACGGATACGCCAGATCAGCACCAGCAGGCTGGCGACAATGACGCCGATCAGCATGCGAACGAGGACGGCAAAGGCAAAACCGGCGCCTTGCGTGCTCCACTGAATCGCCAGCGGCGTGGTGGACCAGATCAGGATGATGCCGAGATAAGCAATGGGGATGGGCATTGGATACTCCGATTCAATTCGCTTGCGGCGATGGCGGATGCAAGGTGGCCTGAGCCGCCCGCTCCATGTCGATAAAGGCGGCGATCATGGCCCGCCAGGTAGCGTCGACCACCGCAGGCTCGGCCCCGGTTTCGCCGGCAAACGCATTCACCTTGGCCATTACCTCGGCAAAACGCTGCGGCGCCGGGACTTCGGCGGCAGTTTTCTTGAAGCCGGCAGCCTGCTTGACATAGGCACCGCGTTCGGCAATCAGCGCAACCAGCTGGCGATCCAGACGGTCGATGTTCTGGCGCACTTCGGTCAGCGAGGCGCATTGGGCAATCAGGGTCATGGCACTTCCTTTTGGCGAGGGACAAAAACAAAAAGGCCGCGGGTTTTAGATCCGCGGCCTTTGCTGAAATCGGGTTGAAAACTTCGACTACACCACCCCAGGCCCCGGAGAAACGGCAACGCGCCACGCGCGCATAACGCGGCGGCACGAGGCGGTCAGGGCGAACAGGGAAAAGATGGAAGTCATCGGCTTATTCTGAAGGAATATTGTGCGGTGCGTCAAGCGCCGGTCGCCACATTCCCTGTGGGATGAATTCATTGCGCTGGCGCAGACAGATGTTCGGAAAAGTCAGGGTGCCGGACATTCGCCGGCACGAGAACGACCAAGCCGCAAATCAAATCAGCGCCGGCCGAGCGCCACTTCGACCAGCACCGAAATCGGCGTCGTCGGGCGACCGATCAGCTGGCTCAACTGGTGGCCGTCATCGAACAGAGCGCCTTGGGCCGCACCGGCATCCGAGTCGGCCAGCAAGCCGGCAAAGCCCTCCGGCAACCCGGCGCCAAGCAACGCCGCCTTGAATTCGGCTTCCGGCAGATTCTGATACACCACCGGCTGGCCGGACTGCCGAGCCACCTCCGCGGCCAGCTCGGCCAGCGAATAGCTTTCATCGCCGGCCAGTTCGTAGACCAGACCGGCCTGATTGTCGCGGCTCAACACTGCCGCAGCGGCGGCCGCAAAGTCGGCCCGGGCCGCCGAGGCAATCCGCCCATCGCCGGCGCTGCCGATCAGCGCCCCGTGCTGCAATGCGGCCGGCACGCTGGCGAGATAGTTTTCCGAATACCAGCCGTTGCGCAGCAGCACGAACGGCACGCCGGATGCCTGCAGCAAGGCTTCCGTTGCCAAGTGTTCGGCTGCCAGCCCGAGTGGGGAAATATCGGCATGCAGCAGACTGGTGTAAGCCAGCAGCTTAACGCCGGCATGCTTCGCGGCGTCGATGACGGCGCGGTGCTGCGGCAAGCGGCGGCCGACTTCGCTGGATGAAATGAGCAGCAGCTTGTCGACGCCGCGGAAGGCGGCAGCCAAGGTTTCCGGCCGGTCATAGTCGGCCAGCCGAACCTGCACGCCGCGCGCCGCCAGGTCCTGCACCCGATCCGGGTTGCGGACGGCGGCAACGATCTCGCCCGCCGGCATTTTTTTCAGTAGCTCTTCGATAACAAGACGGCCGAGTTGGCCGGAGGCCCCGGTGATAGCGATCATGATGAAAATTCCTTGGTGCAGTTGAGAAGAGCTGGCAGACTAGCAATCAAACTAACTTTTAGTAAGTACGCACACAAAGGTAAGTATCAATGGACGAAAACAGCAACGGCCGCGCCAGCACACCGCTCACGCTCGCCGCACGGATGCAGCGCGGCGATTTGTTCGCCGAGAAATGCCCTTCCCGCGAGGTACTCAAACACGTCACGAGCCGCTGGGGCGTACTGGTGCTGGTCGCGCTGCTCGGCGGCACTCACCGTTTCAGCGACCTGCGCCGGAAGACGGCCGGAGTGAGCGAGAGAATGCTCGCCCAGACCCTGAAGTGGCTGGAAGGCGATGGCTTTGTGCTGCGCAAAGCCTGGCCGGTGGTGCCACCGCACGTCGAATACAGCCTCAGTCCGCTGGGGCGAGAAGTGGCGATGAAGGTCGAAGGGCTGGCCGACTGGATCGAAGAGAACCTGGCGCAAATCATCGAAGCACGGCCGGCTGCGGATATTTAAGCGCTGGCCGGCCATCCCGCCTGGGCGCCGGCATCGTCGACGGCCGCATTGGGCGCGGCCCGGCAAGCGGATTGCGGCAGGATTATCCGCTGCCGTTTTTGGGCTTTTTTCCCGGTCGACCGCAGCCGGCAGAAAACAACCGGCTTTCCCACGAAAACACCGAATCGTCATCCAGATAACGTAAAATAAGCATTCTCTTATTTTCGTTGGAGCCCACCATGAAATCACTACTCTCAATCAGCCTGCTGCTCGCCGCCCTGCCCGCTCTGGCTCAGGACATCGGCGCCCTGACCGCCGAAACCAAAAAAGCGGTCCTCCCGGTGGTGCCGAAGGTAGTCGCCGCCATGCAGGATGCGATCGCCAGCCAGGGGGTTGCCGGCGCGATTCCGGTTTGCAAGGAGCAGGCGCCGGCGCTGATCAAGGAAGTTCGCGACGGTACCGGCTGGTCGATCCGCCGCGTCAGTTTGAAAACACGCAATGCCGAACGCGGTACGCCCGACCTTTGGGAGGTTCGCCAACTGGCCGATTTCAACATTCGGGCCGCCAACGGCGAGAAGCCGGAAACGATCGAAAAGAGCGAAATCGTCAGCGTCGACGGCAAGCCGGTATTCCGTTACATGAAGGCGCTACCGGTCGGCGACGCCTGTCTGAAATGCCACGGCCCGGCCGAGACGCTGGATGCCGGCCTGAAGGCGAAGCTGGCTGAAACCTACCCGCAGGACCGGGCCACCGGCTATGGCAAGGGCGAGATTCGCGGCGCGCTGACAGTCAAACGTCCGCTCTAGTCTCGACGCTGCCTTTTTCGGCCAGATGGTCGAAAAGGGCGGCAGCGGCCGGGCTGAGCGCGGCGCGCGAACGGACGCAGAGCTGCAGGTCGCGCGGCGCCCAGGCGTCGTTGATTTTTACCGTTTTTAACGGGTTGACCGTGGGGCCAGCCGTTGTTTCCAGGGTCGCAGCAATCGATGAATTCGGCACCATGCCGATGCCGACCCCGGCCGCCACCATCCGGCACACCGCATTGAAGCTGCGCACCTGGATGCGGACGTCGAGGCTGCGCCCAAGCTGGGCGGCGGCGTTCATCATGAAAGTGTGGATGGCGCTGCCGGCATGCAGGCAGACGAAAGGCTGGTCGAGCACTTCGGCGAAATCGACC
>Ga0207952_1001215_pt1 | contig 11877 bp, 13 predicted proteins | sample SubbioR12Aug_8Ca_FD_184831 | JGI IMG/M metagenome (GOLD analysis project Ga0207952, IMG submission 184831) | Serpentinite rock and fluid subsurface biosphere microbial communities from McLaughlin Reserve, California, USA - CR12Aug_8Ca (SPAdes) | ecosystem: Environmental > Terrestrial > Deep...
ACTCGAATTGCTCCAAACCACCAAAGTTTTACATCTGTGCGAGTTACTTCATCTTTTTGCGTTACGCCGAAGCGTAATCATCCAGACCAAGAACCCACACCTATCGGTTGTCTAATTTTTAAAGAGCTTGCAAAAACAGCCACTTGGCTTATTTGCTGCGCCGCATCAGCAGCGAAGGGGCGAATTATACAGACGTTTTTTACTGCGTCAATGCTTTTTAAAAACTTCTTTAAAAAACACATTTTTGACCCGCCAGAACAACCCAACCCTTTGATTCCGATGCAGTTTTCGCCACTGCGTCAGCAGCGAAGGGACGAATTATACAGACGTTTTTTACTGCGTCAATGCTTTTTAAAAACTTCTTTAAAAACACATTCTTGACCCGCCAGAACAACCTAACCCTTTGATTCTGATACAGTTTTCGCCGCTTCGTCAGCAACGAAAGATGCGAATTATACAGGCCAAAACAGGGGCGTCAACACCTTTGCGTAACAAATTTGAAACTCTTTCGGAACAAACCGCCAAACCATTGATTCTATTGACTCAGCAAATCGTGACACGCGCAAATTTTCGCTTGCCAACTTGCAGCACAAACGTCCCAGGAGCGCCCAAGAGCAGGTTCTTGTCTTCAATTTTCGCACCATCGATTTTCACGCCGCCTTGATCAATCATCCTTAACGCTTCCGACGTACTTGCCGTCAAACCGGCCTGCTTGAGCACCAGTGCGATTGCCATGGGCTGGCCAGCCCCCTCCAGAGCAACGTCAGCGACGTCATCCGGAATTGCCCCCTGACGGAAGCGCGCCTCAAAATCGGCCAGCGCATCTACTGCAGCACCTTGCCCATGGAAGCGGGCGACGATTTCCTGCGCCAGCAGCACCTTGACGTCCCGAGGATTGCGCCCGGTCGTGGTCTCCAACTTAAACCTGGAAACCTCGTCATCACCACGAAACGAGAGCAAATCAAAGTAACGCCACATCAACTCGTCAGACACCGACATCAGCTTGCCAAATATCTCACGGGGAGGTTCGTTGATACCCACGTAGTTGCCAAGTGATTTAGACATTTTATTGACGCCGTCCAAGCCCTCCAACAAAGGCATCATCAAAACGCACTGTGGAGCTTGGCCATAGTGCTTCTGCAACTCCCGACCGACCAGCAAATTGAATTTCTGGTCTGTTCCACCCAGTTCAACATCAGCCTTCATGGCGACAGAGTCGTAACCCTGACAAAGAGGATAGAGAAACTCATGAATAGCAATCGGCTGACCGTTACTGTAACGCTTAGAAAAATCATCGCGCTCCAGCATTCGCGCTACCGTATGCAAGGCGGCCAAGCGGATCATGCCCGACGCGCCAAGCGGCTCAAACCAGGTTGAATTGAAACAGATTTCAGTTTTCTCCGGATCGAGAATTTTGAAAACCTGTTCTTGGTATGTTCTTGCGTTGTCCAGTATCTGCTCACGCGAAAGCGGCGGTCGCGTTGTGTTCTTGCCAGTCGGATCGCCGATCATCCCGGTAAAATCGCCGATCAGAAACATTACATGGTGGCCGAGATCCTGAAAGTGCCGCAGCTTGTTGATCAGCACGGTGTGTCCGAGATGCAGATCTGGTGCGGTCGGGTCAAAACCTGCCTTGATACGCAATGGCCGAGCACTCTTGAGCCGCTCCAGCAACTCTGACTCAAGCAATAATTCATCCGAGCCGCGTTTGATCAGCTTAAGACTATCTTCAACAGCAGACATACAGAGCCTCTATGTTTCTTCCCCCGAGGGTTCTTGCGGGAGTATTTTTTTGTTAGACTGCGGCAAGATTTTTTTCTTGCCGGCGGCCCATGGATAATCAGAAGAGCAGAATTCTAGCGCATTCCCATCCAGCAATCGAACGACTGATGCGCCACCGCTGGCTAGCCGCGGGCATTGGCGGGTTTTCCTTGCTCGGCATGGTGGCTGCATTCGCCATCGTTCCAACCGGAGAAAACAACCGCATCCAGCTACAAACTGTTCTCGAACAACTGGCAACACCAACAACAATCACAATCCAGTCCGGCGATGCCACTTTTCTCCGCGAGGAACGTGTTCAACGCTCCGACACTGTAGCAAGCCTGATGGGGCGTCTTGGCATCACCGAGCGCGAAGCCTTTGAGTTTGTTCACCAGAATACCGAAGCCCGCGCAGTTTCCCGCCAGTTGCGCCCTGGAAAGATTGTCACGGCAATTACGGGAGAAAACGGCGAACTTCGCTCGCTGTATTTCCCGCTCAACGGCAAGGATTCCATACTGATTGTCGAGCGACGCGGCAACAGCTTCGTAGCGAGCGAACAAGCGCTGAAACTGGAAGTGCAAACCGTCATCAAATCCGGGGAAATCCGCAACTCTCTGTTTGGCGCCACCGATGCAGCCGGTATCCCGGATGCTATCGCGACGCAACTGGCCGAAATTTTTAGTGGTGACATCGACTTCCACAGAGATCTGCGGAAAGGCGACCGCTTCTCGCTGGTCTATGAGATCCTCAATTACCGCGGTCAAGCGGTCCGTAGCGGCCGAATCCTTTCCGCAGAGTTCAACAATAACCAGAAGACCTTCCATGCGCACTGGTTTCAAACTGACGAAGGCAAAGGCGGCTACTACACGGCAGATGGCAAGAGTCTGCGCACCGCTTTTCTACGGTCACCGCTTGAATTTTCGCGCATCACATCCGGCTTCACCAACGCTCGCTTTCACCCGGTACTGCAAACTTGGCGCGCCCACAAAGGCGTCGATTATGGAGCGCCTACTGGCACCCGTGTTCGCGCAGTAGCCGATGGCACCGTTGAGGTTGCCGGGCGACAGGGGGGCTACGGCAACCTGGTAATTCTTAGACACCAAGGCTCCTACTCGACCGCTTATGGGCACCTTAACGGATTTGGCACAGGAATCAAAAAAGGATCCCGCGTCAGCCAAGGCGACACCATTGGCTACGTGGGGCAAACCGGGTTGGCATCCGGCCCGCATCTGCACTACGAGTTCCGTGTCAACAGCCAGCAGGTCAATCCTCTAGCCGTCACGCTGCCTACCGCAATCCCACTGGACGCATCCCAGCTCGGTCGCTACAAGGCATCCATCGCGCCACTAAAAGCACAACTCGAATTGGCCAAGCAAATTCAGATCGCCGCAATCGAATAACCTATTTACGCAAGCCACCGTCAGAGACAACAAAAAAGGCGACCGAGGTCGCCTTTTTTGTTGTCTCTTTACAAATCTATGCCGAGAAAGAGGACCCACAGCCGCAGGTTGACGACGCATTTGGATTCTTGATCACGAATTGCGAGCCTTCAAGGCCTTCGCTGTAATCGATTTCGGCACCAACCAGATATTGGTAACTCATCGGATCAATCAGCAAGGTCACCCCATTTTTCTGCATCGCCGTATCATCTTCGTTAGCGACCTCGTCGAAGGTAAAGCCGTACTGAAAACCCGAACACCCGCCACCCGTAACGAAGACACGAAGCTTCAGTTCAGGATTGCCCTCTTCTTCGATCAACTCTTTGACTTTGTTGGCCGCGTTATCGGTAAAAACAAACGGCAAGGGCATTTCGATTTCGGTAGCTGCATTCATTACATATTCCTCCACAACCCGTTATTCATTGCTGACCGCAATCGGAATCACTTGCTAGAAGCCAGCTTCAATTCAACCGTCTTGGCGCTTGTCTGATGAACCAGTCGTCCTTGGACAACCGCCCCCTGTTGCATTTCAAGCTGATGATATTCGACATCACCTGTGACACGCGCGTTCGGCAAGAGTTCCAACGATTCGCCCGCAAACACGGGGCCAATCACAGTTCCGTTGATCACTACGTGACCAACTGAGATCTCCCCTTCGACACTCGCCTGCTCACTGATCACCAGCGTGCCCGACTGCCCTTTGTCACTGCTGATGTTTCCGCGAATTTCGCCATCGACACGCAAGCCACCACTAAAGCTGACATTACCCTCGATACGAGTACCAACACCTATCAAGCTGTCGATACGATTTTGCGGTGCGCTGCTTTTCTTGCCACCGAACATGATTATCTCCGCCTAGATGGTCACGGACTGCCGCGCTCGCACTACACCATCCTGCAGCAAGCGCGCCTCCACCGCCTTTACCACTGCCCCTGCAGGCACCGAAAAAACCCCTTCAGCTCGCTGGAAGTACTTGATTTCAAAATTGAATCGCCGCAAACCCTGCTCGGCTTCAGAGGGAATTGTGATCATAACATCTTTGCCTGCCTGCTGCACTTTCACCAATAGCTGGAGAGTCCCTCGGAATTCCTTTGCTTGGCGCCCCCCGTTGTGAACAAGCAACATTCGATAACGATACTGCCCGCTGAGACTTTCCGGCTCGATACGCAAACGGCTGATTTTAACCCCGACCTCGCCAGCTGACTCCGAGGCAGGTATCAGCGCCTCGAAAAAAGACAGATCCTGTTTGAGACCGGCATTCTCGGACTCAAGTGATTTTACCTGTCGGGCCAATTGCTGCTGCGTTGCGCGCTCGATCTGCAAACTGCTTTCACCCGAGCCAGCAATGCTCCGTAATTTTCTCAATTCCTCATCAAGATCCGTGACACGCTCCCTAAGCGACTGGATCTCCCGATCGGACTCCCCGCTGTGGAAACCGGCGATACGCCGCCCAGCATCATAAATCCAGGTAGCAAACGCCAAAGAAACAGACAGGACAGCGACCAACGCCAGGACTCGCCAATACCAAGCCACATGCGTTCTGATCGAGAGCTTAGGCGCATTGATGCCGAAGCGTTGACGCAGACGCTTAAGTTTTACGGAAGGACCGGCAGTTGCCATAGACCGTCAGTTTCCGGCATTTCAAACATGATATTCATGCTCTGCACCGCTTGACCCGCCGCACCCTTGACCAAATTATCGATAACCGACAGGACCACCAATGTGTCGCCGCTCTGCGGACGATGCACGGCAATCCGGCAAAGATTGGCTGCCCGCACCGAACGTGTGTCGGGGTGTGATTTTGGCGGCAGCACGTCGACAAAAGGCTCACTGGCATAGCGCTGCTCGTAGATCGACTGGAAATCGGCATCAGTCTTGATTCTTGCATAAAGCGTCGCATGAATGCCGCGAATCAACGGCGTAAGGTGCGGCACGAATGTCAATCCAACAGGTTGATCTGCCATCCGCGACAACCCCTGCCGAATTTCAGGAAGATGACGATGACCGGGAACCCCGTAGGCTTTGAAATTATCCGAAGCCTCGGCAAACAAAGCCGGAATTTCGGCTTTTCTTCCCGCCCCAGACACGCCTGACTTTGCATCTGCAATCAAATGATCAAGATCAACCAGCCCCGCCTCGACCAAGGGCATGAATCCCAGTTGAACCGCAGTTGGATAACACCCGGGGTTAGCAACCAAACGTGCGGCGCGAATGTCCGCACGATTTATCTCAGGCAACCCGTAAACAGCTTTACTCACCCACTCAGGACAAGCGTGTCGCATCCCATACCACTTTTCCCACTCGCCAATATCTGTAATACGAAAGTCTGCCGCCAGATCAATCACGCGTACGCCATTATCGAGCAAAGTTGGCGCCTGTTGCATCGCCACGCCATTTGGCGTCGCAAAAAAAACCACATCGCACGCCTTCAGGTTGGCTGTGGCCGGATCTTCAAACTTCAGGCCAACCCGCCCACGCAAGCTCGGAAACATATCCGCGACCAGCGTCCCGGCATCGCCGCGTGAAGTGATGGCAGCGATTTCCACTCCTGGATGCTGCGCAAGCAAACGCAGCAACTCCACCCCTGTATAGCCAGTGCCGCCGACAATTCCAACCTTGATCATCAATTCCTCCTCGATAGCGGCGCAATCATAATCCCCGCACCGCAAAAACACAAAAGCCGCCCGAAGGCGGCTCTTGAAATACAGAGAACTCCGATTAGCGCTTGGAGAACTGCTTGCGGCGACGTGCCTTGTGGAAACCAACCTTTTTCCGCTCAACTTCGCGAGCGTCGCGGGTAACAAAGCCAGCCTTGGACAGGGATGGCTTGAGAGCAACGTCGTATTCAATCAATGCACGGGTAATACCATGGCGAACGGCGCCAGCCTGACCCGACTCGCCGCCACCAGCGACATTGACCAGAATGTCGAAGGCGCCGGTCTGCTCAACCAGCTCCAGCGGCTGACGAACAATCATGCGGCCCGTAACGCGGGAAAAGTACTCGTCAACCGGCTTGCCATTGACGACGATATTACCGCTGCCGCGTTTCATAAAGACACGTGCTACGGCGCTTTTGCGACGACCGGTGCCATAGTAGGAATTTTCAGCCATTTCGACCCCTTAGAGTTCCAGAACTTTCGGCTGCTGGGCAGCGTGCGGATGCGTTTCGCCCGCGTAGCACTTCATCTTTTTCAGCATTGCATAGCCGAGCGGCCCTTTTGGGAGCATGCCCTTCACAGCCTTCTCGAGAACACGCCCCGGAAAACGTTGCTGCATTTTGGTGAAGTTCGTTTCGTAGATACCGCCGGGATAACCCGTGTGACGATAGTACTTCTTGTCTTCTGCCTTGTTGCCGGTAACGCGCAACTTTTCCACATTGGTCACGACGATAAAATCGCCGGTATCAACGTGAGGCGTAAATTCGGGTTTATGCTTGCCGCGCAGGCGACGAGCAATTTCGGTGGCGAGGCGGCCAAGCACCTTGTCAGTGGCATCAACCACAAGCCAGTCGCGCTTCACCTCATGCGGTTTGGCGGAGAAAGTCTTCATTTAAAACGCCGTCCTTTTATGCCAGATCACGGAAAGCCGCGCATTTTATTGGAAAGCAGCAACACTTGTCAATCGCTGTTTTCAATGCGGGCAAAAAAAAGCGCGACTCGTTAGAGTCGCGCTAAATCCACACCAAAGGAGGAGGGTGGAGGAGACAAGCGGTAAAAGCACTGAACTGCAAAAAAGCACTTAAGTTAGACGGATTTTAACGTTCGCAACAATCAATGTCAAGCACCAATTGTGCATCGCATCAATTATTAACAAAACAAAAAAAACAATTACCATATTAATAATTTGATGTTCAATAACAGTACATTACAAAATAAAAAATAAACTTGTTTCACAATTCACAATTTCAATTTAAAGCCGAGCAAGATTAAATAACGGCATTTTTGCTGCGCCGCAACAATTGATCGCCTTCAAAACCTGACGGTGCTTCCAGCTAAAATGACGCCTTTTAAAAACAGGGGTGCGGAATGGAATGCAAGGTCAAATGGACAGGAGAAGGCATGTCGTTTTTGGCGGAGACCGGAAGCAACCATCTCATTGCGATGGATGGCGCACCAGAAGCTGGCGGGCGCAATCTGGCACCCCGTCCGATGGAAATGCTACTTGCCGGCACTGGCGGCTGCACCGCCTTTGACGTTGTACTGATTCTGCAAAAAGGACGCCAAGCGGTAACGGGATGCGAAGTTAGCCTGCACGCCGAGCGTGCAGAAACCGAACCAAAAATATTCACCAAAATCCACTTCCATTTCCGCATCAGCGGTAAGGATTTGAAACCTGATGCTGTCGCACGAGCAATCGAATTGTCGAAAAACAAATACTGCTCGGCATCAATCATGCTCGGAAAAACTGCCGCAATTACCCACGACTTCGAAATTATTGACGCCTAAAAATAGTAGGCGGTGCGCGTCATCAGCCGGGAGACGAGCTTCATCACGGTTTTCACAGGCGGCGGCAATTCGCGCGCACCAAGACGGATCGCTGTCTCGGCATGGGCGATTTCATCAAGCCTCATTTGTTCGACAACTGCGCGAGACTTCAAGTCCTGTACCGGCAGTTCAGTCAAATGACGATCAAGGTGTGCTTCAACCTGCCGCTCGGTCTCGGCGAGAAAACCCAGACTCCATGCATCACCGAATTTGCCGGCGAGCGCGCCCATTGACAGTGCGCCCAAGTACCAAAGGGGATTAAGGAGACTTTTTCGCCCACCCAATTCGGCAATACGACGCTCGGTCCAGGCCAAATGCTCGGTTTCTTCATCGGCCGCATGCTCCAGGATTTGCCGAATGCCGGAATCAATGCAGGTCAGCGCTTGCCCCTGGTAAAGGGCCTGTGCGCATATTTCACCAACATGATTGACTCGCATCAACGCAGCCGATTGCGCCCTCTCCCGCACGGATAAGGCCAAATCCAGACAAGCCTGCCCGGGCATTTCGCGGGAGATCGGCGCCCTTGCAAAAACCGTGCGCAAGGCTTTGTCAAACGCGAAAATGAAATGATCAGACAAGGATCGAAACGTCAGCGACGAGCCGTTGATGGATGACCGCCGGAACGCAGAGCCATCCTGGCTTCCTCAGCATCACGCACGGAATTTCCGTTGGCGCAGAAATACTCGAAATAAAGCGCAGCATGATGCCTGTTCAACGTGCTTTCCTGAATTTTTATCCACTGATTGCTGCGCGCCTTGGACCAGGTTTTATCTGAACGGCCAAATGCATAAAGCCGCCGCTCGCCGGTAGAACAGCGCATGCCATCGTAACTCACGTTTTGCACCCCCGACGAACTGAGCACGACGAGCGTGAAACGCACCACACCATCCGCGCCGATAGAAACCGAATCCCGATCAACCATGAATTTGTTGTCGGTTGTTGCACTGACAAAAAAAGGATCCAGGCTCTCGGCCTTTGGAAAGGCGGGGAGTTGCGCTTCAATCTCTTCCCAGCGTTTTTCTTCGTACTCGTTATCGAAGCCGGCCGCCAGCACTCCCGCGGAAGCAGATGCGAAAACAAAGCCCAGGAAGAATCTGAAAAGCGGACTATTGCTCATCGGAACCCGAATCCTGCATGGATGATGAAAGCAAACAACCACGCCATTCGTCTGCCGCATCTCCCGACGCAAGTTCACCGGGGCCCGGCTCACCTGAATGGCGTGAACGGCGGCGATCGGCATCGAGAAAACGTGCGAGTTCATTGAGCGCCTGCTCATAGACGCCACGTTTGAACTCAATCACCGCATCAAGTGGAACCCAGAAGTGATTCCAGCGCCAGGCATCAAACTCCGGATGATCGCTGGCACGCAAGGAGACATCGCTATCACGGCCAGTGAGGCGGAGCAGAAACCATATCTGTTTCTGCCCCTTGTAACTGCCGCGCCATTCGCGCTTGACCCAATGTGTCGGCACATCGTAACGCAACCAGTCTTTGGTTCTGCCGAGAATGCTCACATGCTCGGGCAGCAAGCCGACTTCCTCGTGCAACTCCCGGAACATCGCCTGCTCGGGAGTTTCCCCCCGCTTGATGCCGCCTTGTGGAAACTGCCACGAATGCTCGCGGATACGCTTGCCCCAAAAAACCTCGTTTTTCGCGTTACAGAGAATGATGCCGACGTTCGGGCGATAGCCTTCACGGTCGAGCATTTTGAGAACCTGCGAAATTGTTGGATTGAATGCATTCTTCCATATTTCAAATAGCTTGGAAAGGACGCAACGCTGGCAATCCGCCAATACGAGACCAAATCTGCTCGCAGTGAAACAATTGAAGTCGCACTCCGGCGATCCGTCTTGTAAAATCGGCCTTTTGGCTTACGAAAAACATTCTCATGCGTACTTCGCAATTCTTTCTGTCCACGCTCAAGGAAGCCCCTTCCGATGCCGAGATCGTCAGCCATAAACTGATGCTGCGCGCCGGCCTGATCAAACGGCTGGCCGGTGGCATCTATACCTGGATGCCAGTTGGCTTGCGCGTGCTGCGCAAGGTCGAAAATATTGTGCGTGAGGAGATGGATCGCGCGGGTGCGATTGAGCTGTTAATGCCGGCAGTGCAGCCGGCGGAACTATGGGAAGAGTCGGGGCGCTGGGAAAAATATGGTCCGGAGTTACTGCGTTTCAAAGATCGCCATCAACGGGGGTTTGTCATCGGGCCGACCCATGAAGAGGTGATCACCGACGTCGTGCGTAAGGAAGTGAAAAGCTATCGCCAGTTGCCCGTCCATTTCTACCAGGTACAGACGAAATTTCGCGACGAGATCCGGCCGCGCTTCGGCGTGATGCGTGGCCGCGAGTTCCTGATGAAAGATGGCTACTCGTTTCACACCAGCTTCGAGGATCTGCAGCGCGAATACCGAAACATGTTCGCGACCTACACCCGCATCTTTACGCGGCTCGGCCTGAAGTTCCGCGCGGTTGCGGCTGACACCGGATCGATCGGCGGCACCGGCTCGCATGAGTTTCATGTCCTCGCCGACTCCGGCGAGGACGCACTGGCTTACTGTCCGGACTCGGACTATGCCGCCAACGTCGAGCTGGCTGAGGCGCTGGCTCCATCGGCGGCGCGCGGCGCGGCCGAGGCCAGGATGGAAAAAGTGGCAACGCCGGGAAAAATCAAGTGCGAGGATGTTGCTGCTTTCCTCAGCGTTCCGATAACGAAGATGGTCAAGGCCATCGCCATCGTCCGGGAGCAACCGGAGAGCGACGCTGAACGCTTTGCACTGATCCTGCTACGCGGCGACCACGACCTGAACGAAATCAAAACGCAAAAGATCGTCGGCGAATTCCGCTTTGCGCGCGACGAAGAAATCGTCACCGCGCTCGGCTGCAAGCCGGGCTATATCGGGCCGGTCGGCGCTTCCGGTGTTGCCGTTTTTGCCGACCGCAGCGTCGCTGCGATGAGCGATTTCGTCTGTGGAGCCAACGAAGCCGGCTTCCACTTGAGCGGTGTCAACTTCGGCCGCGACCTGCGCGAACCCGGCACGGTCGCCGACCTGCGCAACGTTCTCGCCGGCGACCCGTCGCCGGACGGTAAGGGCGCGCTCGAACTATGCCGCGGCATCGAAGTTGGCCACATTTTCCAACTGCGGACGCAATACGCTGAAGCGCTCAAGTGCACCTTCCTCGACGAGAACGGCCAATCGAAGATCATGGAAATGGGCTGCTACGGAATTGGCGTTTCACGAATTGTTGGCGCTGCCATCGAACAGAACCATGATGAACGCGGCATTCGTTTCCCGGCGGAAATCGCCCCCTTCGAAGTGTGCATCGTTCCGATGGGCTATACGAAAAGTGAAGCAGTCAAAGCTGCTGCCGACACGCTATACGGAGAACTCAAGGCGGCGGGCGTCGACGTCCTGCTCGATGACCGCAACGAACGCCCGGGGGTGATGTTTGCCGACATGGAACTGATTGGCATTCCGCACCGCATCGTCGTGGGCGATCGCGGCCTTGCCGAGGGAAAGCTTGAATACAAGGGGCGAACCGATGCCGAAGCGCAAATGGTCCCCGCCGGCGAAGTCGTTGCCTTCCTGAAAGCCAGGTTGTGCGCCGCCTGACACTTCTTGTCGCACTTCTGCTGCCGCTGACGGTTTTTGCCGGCGCGCAGAAGTACGAACCGCTGTCGGCGAGTGTGCAGGCTGCGCTGTCGCGCAATGTGTCAGACCGCGCTCCGCCAAAAAGCGCATTCCAGAACTCGATGGAATCGGTCGACTGGCTGACGGAGATGTCACGCCGCCTCGAAAAGCGCATCCCGGATCGCGAGACCAGGCTCGAGTTTCTGCGCGCGGTACACTACGAAGCGACACGCGCCGGACTCGATCCGCAGTTGGTGCTTGGCCTGATCCAGGTCGAGAGCGGCTTCAAGAAATACGCCGTTTCGTCAGCGGGGGCGCGCGGCTACATGCAGGTCATGCCTTTCTGGGCACGACTGCTGGGGCGCGGCGACGACAACCTGTTCCATCTGCGCACCAGTCTGCGCTACGGCTGCACCATCCTCCGTCACTACCTCGATATCGAGCAGGGGGATCTATACCGGGCGCTCGGCCGTTACAACGGCAGCCTTGGCCAGGCCGAATACCCCAATCTGGTACGCGGCGCCTGGCATAACCAGTGGAGCTACACACGCGACCAGGTTGC
>Ga0207952_1001216_pt1 | contig 11862 bp, 10 predicted proteins | sample SubbioR12Aug_8Ca_FD_184831 | JGI IMG/M metagenome (GOLD analysis project Ga0207952, IMG submission 184831) | Serpentinite rock and fluid subsurface biosphere microbial communities from McLaughlin Reserve, California, USA - CR12Aug_8Ca (SPAdes) | ecosystem: Environmental > Terrestrial > Deep...
TGCTTGAGGATAACCCAGATTACGCTTTGTGTTATGGTAGTATTGAGGAAGTATTTATAGATAAGTCGCATTTTAGGTTTGTAATTAATAAACTTAATAGTGGATATATCTTTCAAGATTTATTAGCACAGTTTGAGATCCCAATTATTACCACCACTTTAAGACGTTCAGTCCTCTTGGAAAACAACTTGAGTTTCGATACTAAAATCAAAGCCTCAGAGGAATATTGTCTTTTTATGCAACTTGCAAGCATTTATCCTATTGGCGTAAGCAAAAATGTAATGACAAAATATAGAGTACATGCATCATCTCTTACTTCTAAATCTCTTTCTATTCTTGGATATGAAAGAAGGTATACTCTTAATTTGATTCTTCAAAAAATGCCGACACTTAGAGAAAAATTTTTAAAAGAATTTCAGGAAGCTTATGCAAGAGCTGCATATTATGACTCACGTTGGCACATGTATAACAAAGATCATTTTAAAGCTTTTCGGAGTTTGTCAAAATATGCACTATTAGATGTAAGGTATTTTGTTCTTACAATATTGACTCTATTTCCTGTTTTTTTTTGGAATAAGCTACATTTTTCAAAAAGAAATCGTGTATAATGCAAAAAAAAAATCAAAATAGCCTTTCTATTGATTTTTCTAATCCACTCATAATTTATTTGTTAGTGTGGATTTTGACACTCTATTTGTATTCAATTGAATTCACAAATAATATAAGAGGTTTGAATTCAAGCACTAATTTCTTGATCTGGTCAAGTATCATTGTTTTTATTATTTTTTATGGTATTGCTTATGTCATACGTTTTTTATTAACTAGGAATTTTAAAAATCGATTGTTAAATTCTACCAAACAAAATACAGAATCGACCATTTTAAAATTTGAAAAAGCAATAAAACAGATTTTTAAACTTTGGTTTTATTTTACAATTTTTGAAATAATATTTTTCAAAGGTATTCCGCTTATATCAGTAGTGGTTCTTCATCAGTATGACCTAGACTACAAAGCATTTGGAATACCTACACTTCACGGTTTATTGAACGCATGTTATTATACAAGTGTTGTTGGTTTTTTTATTCTTTACCGTTTAAAAAAGGATAATAAATATTTAAGGAGAGTCATAATAATGTTACTCTGGCCTATTTTGGTAATGTCAAGAGCAGTAATGCTTTGGGTTTTAGTAGAAATTCTTTGTGTATATTTTTTAATGAATCGGATTAACTTGAAGAAACTTTTCCTAATCTTTTCATTTATTATTGGGTTTATAATTATTTTCGGGATTTTAGGAGATAATAGAGGTGGCGAGAGTGATAATTTTACGACTTCAACTTTTGTTAGTGAAAAGTACCAAAGTATTGCAGAAAAAATTCCCACAGGTTTTGTTTGGGTTTATTTGTATGCAACTACACCTATAAATAATATAGTTTTGAATGTTAATAATTTGAAGCCTGATTATACATTTAAGTATTCGTTAGTTGGACTCATCCCTTCTTTTATAAGAGATAAAATTTATGATGAAACTGACAAATATTCTGTTGAACTGGATAATGACGCATTTAATGTTTCAAGTTTTTTTGCAAACTACATGCACGATTTTGGCCTAATTGGAGCTGTAATCTTTGTTTCCGTTTTACAATTAATAAGTACACTCTTTTATTTTTCTGCAAAAAAAGGTAAGCTAGGAAGTATAGTCTCTTACTCAGTACTTTTTTATGCATTATTTACAAGTGTTTTTTTTGATAACTTCATCAGCTTGGTTACTGTATTCCAAATAATATTGGGATTTTACATAAATTTCTTTGTTTATAGATTAAAACAGTCAAAGTATGTTTAAGAATAAGGTTTTATTAATTACAGGTGGAACTGGGTCTTTTGGAAATGCAGTGTTAAAAAAATTTCTCAACACAGATATTAAAGAAATTAGAATTTTTAGTCGGGATGAGAAAAAACAGCATGACATGAGAGTGTTACTTAGTTCAGACAAAGTCAAATTTTATTTAGGAGATGTTAGAGATATTAAGAGTGTTGATGCTGTAATGAATGGGGTTGATTATGTTTTCCATGCTGCAGCATTAAAACAAGTTCCCTCTTGTGAATTTTTTCCATTGGAGGCAGTAAAAACCAATGTTATTGGAACAGAAAATGTACTTGATTCTGCCATAAAATTTAATGTTAAAAAAGTTATTTGCTTAAGTACAGATAAGGCAGTATATCCCATAAACTCTATGGGTATGACTAAAGGGGTTATGGAAAAAGTTGCTATTGCTAAATCTAGAATGAATACAAATACAATCATTACTATTACAAGATATGGAAATGTGCTAGCGTCTAGAGGCTCAGTAGTTCCTCATTTTATAGATCAAATCAAAAGTAATGTTGATATTACAGTGACTGATCCAAATATGACTAGATTTATTATGACACTTGAGGAAGCTGTTAATCTAGTATTATTTGCTTTTGAACATGGAACGCCGGGTGATATTTTTGTGCAAAAAGCTCCTTCATCAACTATAGGATCGCTAGCAAAAGTGATTTTAGACATTTTTAATAGTGAATTGAAAATAAAAATAATTGGAACTAGGCATGGAGAAAAGCTATATGAATCATTGTTAACCCGCGAGGAGTTTGCTCATGCCGAAGATATGGGTTCACACTATCGTATCAAGGCAGATAATAGAGATCTGAATTATGGTAAATATTTTGAGGAAGGAGATAGCAAGGTTACAGAAATGGAAGAATATCATTCACATAATACGTATAGATTATCTGACATTGAACTTGGAAAAATATTGTCAGAGTTAGAATATGTTAAAAATGAACTAGAATAAATGAGGATATTGATTTTAGGTGGCAACGGAATGATTGGACATAAAATGTACCAGGTATTATCTAAAGAGTATGCTGACACTTGGGTATTATTTCGAAAGAAGACAACTCAAGTTGCATCTTCCGAAATATTCAATAAAGATAAAATTATAGACAATTTTGATTTAATTCATTTAGATAAGTTAAATACAATTCTTGATAATCTAATGCCTGAAGTCATCATTAATGCTGCGGGTATTACAATAAGAAGAGGAATAAATGATGACAGGTATAGATCAATTATGATTAACTCTGCATTACCCCACTTTCTTGATAATTGGACTAAAATAAACAAAAAAAGATTGATACATTTTAGCACAGATTGTGTTTTTTCAGGTAAAAGTGGTTTCTATTCAGAAACATCTTTTACAGATGCAGAGGATATCTATGGAAGAACTAAGTCCTTAGGTGAAATAAGAAGTACTAATACCTTGACATTAAGAGGTTCAATGATTGGAAGAGAGTTAGAAAATAAAACGGAATTGCTAGAGTGGTTTTTGAAACAGAAGAATACTCAAATAAAAGGTTACACTGAAGTTATATATTCAGGAATTACTACCTGCAAAATGGCTGATTTTGTCTTAAATATTGTTGATAGATTTCCTGAAATGCATGGCTTGTATAATGTTTCTTCTGATAGGATTTCAAAGTTTGATTTAGTTAAACTTTTTAATACTCATTTTGAGATAAATGCCGATATTATTGCAGATAACTCGTATGTTTCAAACAAAGATTTGGATTCAAACAGGTTTTATGAACAAACTGGGTTTAAAAAACCTAATTGGAAAGAACTTATCGAGGAACTGAAAAATGACAGCGATCTAAATAAAAAATATTATGAATAAAACCCAAGACATGAAGACTAAAGTAATGACAATTGTTGGAACTAGGCCTGAGATTATAAAATTAAGTAGAGTAATGGCTGAACTTGACAAATGTGTAAATCATATATTAGTCCATACTGGACAAAATTTTGATTATGAATTAAATGAGATTTTTTTCAATGATTTAGGTGTAAGAAAGCCAGATTACTTTTTAAATGCAGTTGGGAAAACCACTGCGGAGACAATAGCTAATATTTTAATCAAGTCTGATGAAGTTTTAGAAATAGTACAGCCAGATGCGGTCTTATTATATGGGGATACAAACTCGTGTCTTTCTGTTATTTCTGCAAAAAAACGACAAATCCCTATTTTCCACATGGAGGCTGGAAATAGATCGTTTGATCAAAGAGTCCCTGAAGAATTAAATAGAAAAATAGTAGATCATTTAAGTGACATTAATATGCCTCTTACTGAACAAGCACGTGCATATCTTATCTCAGAGGGAATTAGGCCAGAAACTATTATTAAAACAGGCTCTTGCATGAAAGAGATTTTGAATTTCTACCGACCTCAGATCAATACTTGCAACATTCAGAACAAATTGAATTTAGAGAACGGAAAATATTTTATTGTCTCAGTTCATAGGGAAGAAAATGTAGATTACCCAGAGAATTTAAAAAAACTGGTTGATGCTTTGAATGGATTAGCTGAGAAGTATAATTATCCTGTTATTGTTTCTACTCACCCAAGAACGCAAAAAAGATTAGATGATATAAGAAATGAAATTGCACTTAATCATTTAATAAATTTTATGAAACCAATGGGTTTTTTTGATTATATATCAATGCAAGAAAATGCATGTTGTGTTATCTCTGATAGTGGTACAATTACTGAAGAATCTTCAATTTTAAATTTCCCCGCAATCATGATAAGAATGGCCCATGAAAGACCGGAAGGCATGGATGAGGGAACTGTAATAATGTCTGGAATACAGAGAAGTCGAGTATTAGAGGCTGTTGATATAGTAGTGTCACAATTCAAAGAAAATTCGAAATCTATTAAAATTATCAACGATTATAATGTTGAGAATGTTTCAATAAAAGTTGTTAGAATAATATTGAGCTACATCGACTATGTCAATCGAACTGTATGGAAAAAAGATACAGTTAAGAAACACTTTTATAAAGTTTAAACTAGATTAATGCGTAATTACTGGATAATAACACAACTTTTTTACCCAGATGAAACATCTACTGGTTATGTTATGACAAAAATAGCAGAAACATTGAAGGATGTTGGCATAGTTAATGTTTTTTGTGGTACAACTGATTATCAATCTAAGAGTTTAAGCTCATCGTCTAAATTATCTAGTCATATAAATATTTTTAGAGTAAAAACTCCCAATGTTGATAAGAATAGATTGCTTCATAGAATATATCTTTTTTTATATTTTACTGTGGCTGTTTTTTTTAAAATTTTATTTAAAGTAAGGAAAAGGGATTCTGTTATTTTAGTTACAAATCCTCCAACCTTACTGTTAGTTGTTCGTTTCTTAAAATTTTTTAAAAAGTTCGAATTAGTTATAATTCTGCAGGATATTTTTCCAGAAAATGCGGTAGCATCAGGAATTATGAAGATAAATTCTTTAAGTTATAAAATTATATTGAAATCAATTAATTATGGTTATGACGGGGCTGATAAATTAATTGCCTGTGGAAATGATATGGCAAGTCTTTTTATTAATAAAGGCATTGATGCTAGTAAAATCAAGGTAATACCTAATTGGGCTGATCATGAATTAGTAACTCCTGACTATATGGTTGATAGAAATAAATATTTTGACATGGAATTAAGTGGTAAAATTGTAATTGAATTCGCTGGGAATATAGGTAGAGTCCAAGGGCTAGATCACTTTGTCAGGATTTTTAAAAAGTCAACTAATACTAAATTAGTTTTAATTATTTTAGGTGATGGGGCTAATAAAAAAGCGTTAAAAGATTTTGTTCAGGAAAATGAAATTAATAATGTTTTTTTCTTTAAATCTAAGCCTCGTAATGAACAACAGCTTTTCTTAAACAGTTGTAACATTGGTTTAGTAACTCTTTGTGAAGGAATGTATGGATTGGGGGTGCCATCCAAAGTTTACAACATAATGTCTGCGGGTCGTCCTATTCTATATATAGGGGATACAGGCTCTGAAGTAGATTCCTATATTAGCAATAATAACGTCGGGTGGAGTTTTAATTGGAAAGATGAAGATAAAATTTTAAAACTGTTAGATAATTTACCCAATGAGGCTGATATTTTTCAGATTGGGTTAAATGCTCGGAAATTTGTACTTAATAATTTTACTCAAGAACTTGTTCTTAAAAAGTATAAAGATTTTTTCACTATAAATCAACTTACGTGAATACTTTATTAACTGGTTCAAATGGATTTATCGGTGAAATTTTAAAGAAGAATATTGAATCCTCCGCAATTAGAACTTTAAGTAGAAAAAATGCTGATTACAATTTTGATTTGTCGCGTAGTGTTCCTACTTTTAATGAAGAATTTGATCTAGTAATACATCTCGCGGGTAAAGCTCATTCAACTACTAATTCTATACAAGATAAGAAAGCTTTTTTCAATACAAATGTGCAGGGTACTCTAAATTTATTAGAGGGATTAGATAAATCTTATGTGCCCAAAAGCTTTGTTTTAATAAGTTCTGTAAGTGTATATGGCTTGTTAGAAGGTGAATTAGTTAATGAAGACATTCCACTCCTAGCACAAGATCCTTATGGGAAAAGTAAAATTGAAGCTGAGATTATTGTACAAGATTGGTGTAAAAATAATAATGTTGTATGTACAATTTTTCGGTTACCTCTTGTTGTGGGAGCTAATCCCCCAGGCAATCTTGGAGCTATGATAGAAGCCATTCAGAATGGATATTATTTTAATATAGCAGGGGGGAAAGCAAAAAAAAGTATGGTATTAGCATCTGATATAGCATGTTTCATTATCAAGGCTGCAAAAATTGGTGGAATATATAACTTGACAGATGGCGTACACCCATCATTCGGAGAATTAAGCAATAACATTTCTCGGCAACTAGGTAAATCAAAATTGTATAGTATTCCACAATTTCTCGCCAATTTTTTGGCAAAAATTGGGGACTTAGCTGGAGAACGATTCCCTCTCAATACAAGAAAATTTGTTAAAATCACTTCGACATTGACCTTTGATGATTCAAGGGCTAGGTCCACATTTGGATGGAATCCTAAGCCTGTTTTAGAAGAAGTATTTATTAAATAATTACCTCTCATTTTATTAATTTTTAAATTAATTCCATTTTATTTTAAGTATCAAAAGTCCTTTTGATTTGCTTAAATTTATTGTAAGTTTTAATCTTAAGCTCAAATTATTGCATTAAACCTTTTGCCATTGATATTGTCAAGTTGTTGCTTTATCGTTAATATTTATATTCACCTTAATTTTTTTTGTAATGCTACTTGTAGTCTAGCTACTGATAAGTTGGAATACAATCTATTGCCCTATACAAATTAAGATAGAAACTACTTTAAAATTTGTTAAATAATGATACATTTTGATCACATTGAAATTCACGTTAATAACGCAAAATCTTATTCAGATTTTTTATTATTACTATTTAAGGGTGGGAGGTATAAAAAAATCTCAGAAAACAATACTTACATGTTTCTAACACCGGATAATTTAAGATTTGAAATCAAAGAAAATGCTAAATTTATTAAAAAGTTTATCTTAGAAGAAGGGTCTGGATTTTGTTTACCATGTTTAAGAATGAATGGGGCCATGAAGCATTTGGATACTATAGATAAAATTACAATAGAAAAAATAATAGAAAATCCTGATGGACAATGCATTTTTTTTCAAGATTATGAAGGCATTGATTGGCATATAAAAGATTACGTGATATTGGATTGTTTTACAAATATTTAATTTCCCCCCTTCAGTTTAAATTATTTTTTATCAAAAAATGATTTTCAATTGATATTAATTTTTTTTAATAAATCATTGAAAGTATACTTGATTAAAATATATGGGTGAAACGAAGGATAAAATTCATATAATTTTACATAAATTTTCTTATTGGCATATTAAAAATTACTCTCCTCATTTAGTAAGATTTGCAATTTATCTAATTGCCTTACCTTAAATTTTCAAATATGTTATTATATAAATAATAAGTTTATTGGAAGTAGCAGCAATAATTTACGAATAGTATTTTTTTGACTTTTATAAAGAAATCTAAATATTTAATTTCTTTATGTGTGACTTGACTTTGTTTAAAACATTTTTGATTTGTCAAACTTTACCATTCTCCCTTATTAGACGCAAAATAAATCTTTGCGTGGTGTATTTTTAAAGAGGTTGCCGTTGCAAATCAGAAAAAGATATTTCCATTAAAAAGACTATATTTCATTTAAAAGAATTAAATATTTATAATATGTGATTTTTGTTTCGCAATATAGGTTGTCAGTATCAGATATTCTTAAATTTACCATCCAAAATGCTTAATAGAATTTTTGCTTTCATTCTTTTAATTGGTTTTTCCCCGATCTTTATTATTGTTATTATAGCTATTCTTTTTGAAGATAAATTTCCAATCTTATTTACTCAAAAAAGGGTCGGTGTTAATAATAAGTTTTTTCTCATCTACAAATTTAGAAGTATGAAGAGAAATACACCTAATGTAGCAACTCATTTACTAACAAATCCTGAACAATATCTATTAAAAACTGGCAGAGTTTTGCGAAAACTTAGCTTAGATGAATTGCCTAATCTTATTAATATTATTAGGGGGGAGATGGTCTTTGTAGGGCCCCGTCCCGCATTATATAATCAAGATGATTTAATGTCTTTGCGGGTAGCTGCCGGTGTCGATAAATTGAAACCAGGCATTACAGGTTGGGCTCAAATAAATGGAAGAGATGAAATAACAATATTCGAAAAAGTAAAGCTAGAAATCGAGTATTTAGAACGAAAATCACTTTGGTTTGATATCAAAATAATAATCTTAACTTTCATTTCAGTTGTAAGTAGTAAAGGGGTTAGACACTAAACTTGGAAAATTATCATTATGTTTAAATCATTCAGGTTGCGCCGAATTAAAAACTTATCGATTATTCCACGTTGGGTAATCTTTACTCTAGACATAGTAGTTAGTTCTTTTTGTTTTTTATTGGCATACTTAATTAAAAATGAATTTAATTTTAGTGTTTTTCAGCAAAGCCAGATAGGACAGAATTTATTAATACTTCTCGCTTTTAACATTTCTCTTTTTTCATTGTTTAAAGTATATGCTGGTATAATTCGTTTTACGGGTTTACAAGATACTTTTCGAATTTTCTTTGTAGTATTTTTTGCTAATGTTGGTTACTATGTTCTAGACTTATTTATTCTACAATGGTATGGTTTTCGTTTAATACCGGCGTCTATATTAGTAATTAATATGTTACTTTCTTTTGTTGCATTAAGCAGCTATAGAGTAATTATAAAATATTTTTTCTCTTACATCACTACCATAAATGTTACCAAAAAAAGAGTCGCCATTTTTGGAGCTGGCGATGTGGGTATTTCAACAAAAAGAGCTTTGGAGCATGATATGACCGCCAATATTCAAATGGTTTTATTTATTGAAGATGACCAGCGAAAAGTTGGTAAGAATATAGATGGGATTAAAATTTGCTCTTCCTCTCAATTAGAGGTTTTGTTAAAACAATATTTAATTGATGAGTTGATTATTGCAACAACAAAACTTGCTTCTAAACGCAAAAATGAGATTGTAGACTTTTGTTTGGATAATAAAATTGAAGTATTCACTGTGCCTCCTCTCAAGAGTTGGATTAATGGCCAATTAAGTACCAAACAATTACAGAACGTTAAGATTGAAGACCTATTAGAGCGAGAGCAAATCAAATTGTATAATGAAATTTTATTCAAACAATTGAATAATAAAACAGTTTTAGTTACAGGTGCTGCTGGTTCAATTGGCAGCGAAATTGTTCGCCAGTTATTACAATATAAGCCTAAGCTAATTGTATTGAATGACCATGCGGAGACCCCATTACATGATTTAAAACTTGAGTTAGAAGAAATTGGTTGCTCAAATTTCAAATTAGAATTGGGCGATGTACGTAATGACTTATTTGTAGAACGTATTTTTCAAGAATATCAACCTCATTTTGTATACCATGCGGCCGCATATAAGCATGTACCAATGATGGAAGACAGTCCTTTAGAAGCGATTTGTACCAATGTAGGCGGCACAAAATTATTAGCTGATTTGTCCATCAAATATGGAGTAGAACGCTTTGTAATGATTTCCACAGATAAAGCGGTGAATCCTACTAATGTAATGGGGGCGTCTAAGCGGATTGCTGAAATGTATGTACAATCCCTTTACCAGAATCAGGAAATCCAATTCCAATCGGACTTATCCACTTCAAGAACCAAGTTTATTACTACTCGTTTTGGTAATGTGCTGGGTTCTAATGGTTCGGTTATTCCAAGATTCAAGAAACAAATTGAAGCAGGCGGTCCAGTTACTGTTACCCATCCTGATATAACTCGTTATTTTATGACCATTCCAGAAGCTTGTCAATTGGTATTGGAAGCTGGCTCTATGGGCAATGGGGGTGAAATTTTTGTATTTGATATGGGACAGCCAGTTAAAATTGCGGACCTAGCTAGAAAAATGATTAAGCTATCAGGTTTGGAACCAGATGATGATATCAAGATTGAATACAGCGGACTCCGACCCGGGGAAAAACTCTATGAAGAGTTGTTGAATAATGCAGAAAATACCTTACAGACTTACCATGAAAAAATTCTGATTGCTAAAACCAGAACCATTGAATATTCAAGTTTATCTATTCAAATTGATGCGTTGATTAGTCCTGCAAAAAAACAAGAATCAGTAACCTTAGTAGTATCTGCAATGAAACAATTGGTTCCTGAGTTTATCAGCAACAATTCGGAGTTTGAAAAATTAGATTCTCCTAAAGTGGTTACCATGAATAAGGTAGGCTAATGATTATGCGTAGATTATTCCCGTTATTATTCTTTAGTTTTACTTCCTTTTTAAGTACACTGGGACAATCTTATCGATTGGAATCCATCAATCAAAATCAATTAAGGAATCAACAATTATTAGTTGAATTAGATTCTAGTATTTCATTTGCTCTTCAGTCAAATACATTGATTCCTCCTTCAAAATCTAGTTGGAAAAAACCAACTATCACCATTCTTCCATTTACTTTAAACCAGCAATTCAATAGTAGCAAACCCTTTGGTTGGAATGATGGTGCTATGATGCAGGCCAAAGGCTACCAGGTATTGGCTAGGCCTGGTGTAAATATGCGTTTTGGCGTTTTTGAAGCTCAGGTTGCTCCTGAATTATTATTTGTAAGCAATAAATCCTACACTAAAATTTTCCCCGGACAGTCTTTTGTTAAAGCTCATTTAGGTCCAATCACTATAGGCGTTTCATCCGAGAATTTGTGGTGGGGCCCAGGAATCAATAGTTCTTTATTAATGAGCAATAACGCACCAGGTTTTATACATGGCTTCATAGGCACCAATAAACCTATTAAAACCCCCATTGGAAATATTGAATTCAATCTGATTGGTGCAAGATTGAATTCCGATAGGAATCTGCCATACGAAAACAACCATAATCAACTGCGGAATATCAATGACGATTGGCGGTATTTAAATTCTTATGTGATTAGTTGGCAACCAAAGTGGGTTAAGGGTTTGTTTTTGGGTATGACAAGGTCCTTACAACAATACGGTCAACGAGTGCAAAATCAACAAACTGGTTTTGTTAGTAAATACTTACCTGTACTGAGTTTGGCGATACAGAAAACCAATAATTTCGGTGACGATTCATTGGATAGAGACCAGTTGGCTTCCTTCTTTTTGCGATGGGTAATGCCTAAATCGAATGCAGAATTTTATATTGAATTTGGAAAGAACGATTATGGCTTAAATTTTCGTGATTATTTAATGGCACCCTCTCATTCGGCTGCATATACCATTGGCTTCAGAAAACTGATACCCAAAACTGCTAGCAACTATATTCAACTAGAAACCGAAATTACCCAAATGAGTCAATCGCCAGACGCATTAGTTAGGTCAG
>Ga0207952_1001217_pt1 | contig 11862 bp, 7 predicted proteins | sample SubbioR12Aug_8Ca_FD_184831 | JGI IMG/M metagenome (GOLD analysis project Ga0207952, IMG submission 184831) | Serpentinite rock and fluid subsurface biosphere microbial communities from McLaughlin Reserve, California, USA - CR12Aug_8Ca (SPAdes) | ecosystem: Environmental > Terrestrial > Deep...
GCCGGCGCCGACGCACGCCCGGCGTTCACCCTCGCGTCGAAGCTCGCCGACGAACCACTGAGCGTTTCCACGCCGCGCGGCGACTGGCAGCCGGTCAACTACGATGGAGGGTTTCGTGGCGAAGTCACGCTGCGCGAGGCGCTCGAACAATCGTTGAACGTCCCATTCGCCCGCGTGGGACTGGCGATCGGCCCCGAGCGCATCGCCAAGACGGCTCAACGTCTCGGCGTCACGAGCAGACTCGCTGCAGTTCCCAGCCTCGCGCTTGGGAGCAGCGAGGTCTCGCTCCTGGAACTGGTGCGGGCATATGGAGTCCTGGCCACTCAGGGTGAGCTCGCCGCAACGCGCGTGATGACGGGGAGCAGCGGTGTGCGCCGCGAGGCACAGCCGCCCGCTCTCACCCGCGTAGCGGACCCTGCCACGACGTTTCTCGTCACCTCAGCGCTGATGGGCGCGGTTGAGCGCGGCACCGGACGCGCACTGGAACCCTACCGGTTCGACGGCGACATCGCAGGCAAGACCGGAACATCCAACGACTGGCGGGATGCCTGGTTTGTTGCGTACACGCCAACGATCGTCATCGGCGTCTGGGTCGGCTACGACGAGGGGCGTTCGCTGGGCCTCTCCGGCGGTACCGCCGCGGTCCCGATCGTCTCGGAGTTTTTCACGAGTGCCGACCTTGCCCTGGACGAATCGTTCGAGATGCCCGACGGGATCGAGGAGGGCTACACCACTGGCGGCGACTGGCGCTGGTGCGGTGAGCGCGAGTATTTCCTCGCGGGCACCGCTCCGCCATCAGCGAGCTGCGGGTTCAGGGCGCTGGCGGCCGGACATTACGACGGCTGGCGTGAAGCCCGAAATCAGTTGCAGCAGTTGCTCCTGGACCGCATTCGCGCGGAGCTGGAGTCGCGGCGCGACCGTCGCTGATACCGCGGGCGTGGCTGGCGGTGCAGGTTCTACCGCCGCTCCGCCACAGCCACCGCGTCCGGCCCCGGACCCACCGGAATCGTTTTCACCAGCTTTCGCTCGCGCAGATCAATCACCGCCACGGCGTTGATCCCCTGGCAGGCCACGTAGGCAAAGCGCGAATCCGACGAGTACGCAATGCCCACCGGCTGCGCACCACCCGTTGGCGCGAGGTCGGTACCGCTGCTCGTGCCTGAAATCGGAATCGTCGCAATCTCGGCGCGAGTCGCAGCGTCATATATCCGCACGCGACTGCTCGCCGTGAGCGATGCCACCGCGAGCGCGCCATCGGGCGTGAACGAAATGCGATATGCGCGTTCGCCGACCGGGATATTCACCATGAGGGACCAGCTCGCCACGTCCACTACCGAGATCACGCCGGCGGTGTTGCTCGCGGCCCACACTTCGCGCCCATCCGGCCGCACACCCACACCCTCAGGCTGGTTGGCCACCGCAAGTGAGCGCGTGGCACCGGTCGCGATGTTCAGCTCAGTGACCGACCCGCTGCCGATGTTCGCCGTGTACCCCATCTGCCCGTCTCGCCGCACACTCACCATATGCGAGCCGGCCTGATTCGTCTTGATCACCTTCTGAACGGTGCGCGACGGGATGTGCACAACCAGCACCGCTGAATCCGCTTCCACCGAAACGGCGAGCAGCGAATCGCCGGGCAGGAACTGCACACCATGCGACCGACGATACGGCTTGAGGTCGATTTTTCCCGCTACCGTGCGTGCACCAACATCCACGAGCGTCAGTGAACTCCCCGGGTTCGGCCCCGTTCCGTAGTCCGTGATTACCGCCCACTTTCCGTCGCGCGACGCGGCGGCCTCGTGCGGACCGAGTCCGGTCGGCAGCGTCGCAAGCGTCGCGCCGCTCGCCAAATCCACGAGCGTCACCGTGTTTGCCGGCTTGTTGCCAGCAACGATCACCGTCTGCGCGCCCGACACAGCCGGAAAAGCGAGCAGGGCGACAAGAAGTGCCGTTCGCATCAATCCCTATCCATGAAGAGGGTGCAGTTCGTGCGCAAACCGACGCTGTCCGTTGCAAGCCCGTGCCGCCTCTGCCGCATTCGGTCTACCGTCTACTGTCTACCGTCAACTCGCAGTTGCAGTTGCCGTGGCGTATCAGTACTTCGCCAGATATTGCTCGAGCTCCCACGCCGAGACCTGGCTGATGTACTCCCGCCACTCCTGCCGCTTCGCCGCCAGAAAGTGGGAACTGATGTGCTTGCCGAGCGCGGCCTGCACCACATCGTCCTTCTCGAATTCGTCGCAGGCCTCGTTCAGGTCGTGCGGCAGGTCGTCAATGCGCAGCCGCCGCCGCTCGCGGAAACTCATCTCCCAGATGTTCTCGTTCACCGGCTCGCGCGAGCTCGCCTCGGTCGCGATCCCGTCTAGGCCTGCAGCCAGCATCACCGTCAGCGCCAGATACGGGTTCGCCGACGGATCAGGTGAGCGCAGTTCCACACGTGTCCCGGCGCCACGCCGTGCCGGCACGCGAATCAGCGGCGAGCGATTCCGCATTGACCACGCCACGTTCACGGGCGCCTCGTAGCCGGGTACGAGCCGCTTGTACGAGTTCACCAGCGGGTTCGTGATCGCGCACATTCCCCGCGCGTGAGTCAACAAGCCGCCGATGTACTGATGTGCAATCTTCGAAAGTTCGTATTCGCCTTTGGCGTCAAAAAAAGTGTTCTTTCCTCCCGAAAAAAGCGACTGGTGCGTGTGCATCCCGCTTCCCGCTTGCCCGTAAATCGGCTTGGGCATGAACGAGGCGTGCATCCCGAACTGCTTGGCGATGTGCCGCACCACGAACCGGAACGTTGCGAGATTGTCCGCCGTCGTCAGCGCGTCGGCATAGCGAAAATCGATTTCGTGCTGGCCGTGCGCCACTTCGTGATGAGCCGCCTCGATTTCGAATCCCATCTGCTCCAGCGTGTCCACAATTGCGCGCCGCGCATCTTCTCCCAGGTCCACGGGCGTCAGGTCGAAGTACGACCCCACGTCGTGCGTTGTCGTCGCCGGCGCGCCATCAGGCCCGAGCTTGAACATGAAGAACTCGGCTTCCATCCCCGCGTTCATCGTGTAGCCCATGTCCTTGGCGCGCGCGACTTGCCGCTTCAGCGCGCCCCGAGGGTCCCCTTCAAACGGGTCGCCGTCTGGAGTGGTGATGTCACAGATGAGGCGCGCCACACGGCTTTCCGGCGTACCACCGGGAAAAATCTTGAAGGTCGAAAAATCGGGGGAGAGGAGCATATCCGACTCCTCAATCCGCACGAATCCTTCAATGGAAGAACCGTCGAACATGATGTCGCCGTCCAGCGCCTTCCCGAACTGCGAGGACGGTACCTCCACGTTCTTGTTCACGCCCAGGATGTCCGTGAACATCAGTCTCAGGAAGCGCACGTTGTGCGCCTCGGTGAGGTCCAGGATGTCCTTCTTGGTCGCGCCGGAAAGGTCGGCGAGCAATGATCGGTTCTTTCCGGCCACGAGCCCCCACTTGGATACTGCGGTGAATTGCGCCTCGTCGTACAAGTGAAATATCGGCCCTCAACCCGGCACTCGGCAAACGCGAGGTCGGCATCGCTTGGCCTGCCGCCGTGGTATTTTTCGAAGTGACCAAATCCAAAGAACCCTCTGGTACCGCTCCCTGCCCGCGCTGCGGGGAGGCGGCCTCTGGCCGATTCTGCGTCGGCTGCGGCGCTGCGCTTCGCGAGGAAGCCTGCGCGTCGTGCAAAAAGCCCGTTACTCCCGGCGCGCGCTTCTGCCATCACTGCGGGGCCGCTGCCGGAGCTGCCGCAACCGGTACGGGAATGCCTCCCGCCTGGGCCATAGCCGCGTCGGTGATTGTCGTGCTCGCGGCCTTCATCGCCGGACAGCAGTTCGCATCGCCCAAAGCTGCCGCTGAGCCTGCGGAAAGCACCGCCGCGGCCCCGTTCGCGGGGGGTGCCGGCGGGGGCCCGGCCGGCCGAGCTCCCGACATCTCCAACATGACCCCCGAAGAGGCCGCCAATCGCCTGTTCGATCGGGTGATGCGCTACGCAACCGAGGGCAAGGCCGACAGCGCCGCGATGTTTGCGCCAATGGCGATTCTTGCCTACGAACGCATCGGCCCGCCCGATGCCCACGCCCGCTATGATATGGGCACGATTTCAGCGGTGATTGGCGATGTTGATGCGGCCAAGGCTCAGGCCGACACCGTGCTCAAGGCACAACCCAATCACCTTCTCGGGCTCCTGCTCGCTGCACGCTCCGCCGACCTCGGCAAAGACGCAGCCGCCGCCGCGCGATTCCGTGCCCGGTTCAACGCTGCGCTCAACGCAGAGCGCGCCAAGAACCTGCGCGAGTACACCGATCACCAGCAGGAAATCGACGCGGCCGCCAAGTCACCGGGCAAGTAGTCCCGTCTGCCGCATTCGACCTACCGTCTACCACCTACTGTCCACTCGCAGTTGCAGTAACCCACTATGAAGATCCACGTCGCACACAGCCCTGATTCGGACGATGCGTTCATGTTCTACGCGCTCGCCGAAGGTCTGATTGATACCGAAGGGCTCGAGTACGTCCACGAGCTCAAGGACATCGAATCGCTGAACCGCCGCGCCCTCAAGGGCGAACTGGAGGTCAGCGCTGTTTCCATTCATGCGTACGCCTACCTCACCGATCGGTACGCGCTGCTGTCGAGCGGCGCCTCGATGGGCGACAAGTACGGCCCTCGCCTGGTGTCCAAGTCGCCGGCCACCCGGGCCGATGTCAAGGGCAAGCGCATCGCGATTCCAGGGATGATGACCAGCGCCTATCTGGCCTTGCGTCTATATGAAGCGGACTTCGAGCCCATCGTGACCCCGTTCGACAAAGTCGAGGACGTTGTTCTCGACGGAGGCGCTGACTTCGGCCTGATCATCCACGAAGGCCAGCTGACCTACGCTGACCGTGGACTGTCGCTTGTCGTGGACCTTGGCGAATGGTGGTTTTCCGAAACCGGGCTCCCACTACCCCTTGGTGGCAACGTCGTCCGAAAGGACCTCGGTGAAGCCGTTGTTAGGAAGATTTCGAAACACCTCAAAGCCAGTATCGCGTATGCATTGAGCCACCGAAAGGGGGCGCTTGACCATGCTATGCGATTTGCCAGGGGATTGGAACGGGGCAAAGCCGATGAGTTCGTCGGCATGTACGTCAATGACTGGACCCTCGACTACGGCGAGCCTGGCCGCCGTGCGGTCCAGCTGCTCCTCGATCGCGGAGCAGCTGCCGGGGTGATTCCACACACGGTAAAGGTGGAATTCGTCGCTCCGTAGTAACCAAAATCGCGGTTCGCGACCCATTCTGTGGCCGCCAACGAGGTACTCGCGGCAAACGTTTATACACGATGAGCTTGCGACACCGAATTTTGTTCGCCGGGGCGTTCTCGCTTCTGGCTCAAGCCGTGCCGGCCCAACGCGCCGACACGGCGCGAATGTCTATAGGGGATGCGGTTTCGCACGCCATCCAGGCGTCCGACGAAATTCGCCTCAGTCGGCTCGCCCTTCAGGTCAGCGATGCCCAGTTCGGCGCGGCGATGGCCTCCAGTGTTCCCCAGCTCCGGTTTCAGGGCAACAACAGCCAGAGCCTCAGGAACGCTCGAGGCGATATCGTCGGCGCTGCCTTCCAGCAGAGCTACACGTTTCAGGGCACCTTCATCGCCACACAGACCCTCTTTCAGGGGTTTCGCATCGTCTCGGGTGCGCGCGCCGCGACGCGCCTGCGCGATGCCGCCGAGTACGATGCCGGTGAAACGCGGGCGCGGATCGCGGTCGATATCCAGCGCACCTACCTGAATGCGCTGTACTTCGCGCGCATCGCCGAGCTGCAGGAACGCAACCTCGCACTGGCCAATGAGCGGCTGGCCCAGGTGGATCAGCTCCTCAGCGCGGGTCGCTCGTCGCGCTTCGACCTCCTGCGGGCCCGGGTGCTCCGCTCCAACATCGAGCCCCTGGTGCTGCAGGCGCGCAACGATCGCGACAACGCGCTCCTCGACCTGAAGCGGCTGCTCGACCTCGATATGACGCGCCCATTGGTGCTCACCACGGCGCTCGACACGAGCGTCGTGCGCAGCATCGTCGACGCCGCGGCGGCCGATGCAGCGCCCGACCCGATGCGCGGCACCGTGCGCTCCGCCGAACTCACCCTCGCGGCGCGCAACGATGCCGTGCGCGTGGCACGCGGGTCGCTCATGCCCACCGTCAATATGAATTTCAGTTACGGTTTCCTCGCACTTCCCACGAAGAACGGACTGCCCACCCACCTCGGCTCCACCTCGGGCGAGTTCTGCAACCCGGTTTCCACCACGCGGCAGTGCCAGAACAACGGGTTTTTCAAGGACCAGAGCTTTGGCTTCACCGTCAATTGGGCGATTTTCGACGGTCTCCTCACCAAGAACAACATCCAGATCGCCTCGGCACAGCGCTCCATCGCTGAGACGAACCTGCACATGCAGCGCGAAGCGGCCGCGCTCGATATTGCGCGCGCACGCGGCGAGTTCGACCGCGCCCGCGCGGCCTGGAATTCGCGCGGCCAGAACGCGGCCGAAGCGGAAGAATCGTTTCAGTTGGCGTCACTGCGTTTCTCGCGCGGCTTGAGCACCCAACTCGAGGTCACCGACGCGCAGTACGCGATGCTCACCGCGCAGGGAAACGAACTGCGGGCGCTGCTCGACGTCTATCTCTCTACGGCTGAGCTCGCGCGCGTGCGCGGTCGGCCGATTCCCTTGCCGACCGGTGCGACACTTCCGGTTCGTGCGTCTTCCGGTCTCTCGTCTCGTGACTAGACATACTTCCCGCGCTGTGGCCGTTGTGCTCGCCGCCGCATTCTGCGCCGTGGCCGTTCCCCTGCTCGCTCAGGATTCGGCCGGCCGCGGACAACGTGGCCGCGGCCGCGGACCAACCGCGGACTCCGCGCAGCGTGGCGCGACCGCTGGTCCCGAACAGGGGGCCAACCCGGGAACCGCGGCGGCCGCACGCGGTGGCGCGCAATCTCCGGGCGGACGCGGTGGACCACGCACGGCGTCCGTCGTCCTCGGCCCCACTGACGTGTACAAGGTCGCCAAGGGTGTCATCGAGGCAACGCACGCAATCTCCGGCGACTTGCGCGCCATGGAATCTGCGGTCGTTCGTTCGCGCATCGACGGCATCATCGAGCAGGTTTCCGTCCGCGAAGGCACAGCCGTCGCAGCCGGGACCGTCCTTGCCAAGTTCGAATCAAGTGAACAAGAGGCGGCATTGCGGTCCATCGAGGCAGAAGTTGCCGCCGCCAAGAGTGACGCCGAGACGCAGAAGTGGAACGCGGAGCAGTCACGCGAGTTGTTCAAGGTCGGCGCGATAGCCGAACGCGATCTTCGCCTCGCCGATCAGGCGGCCGACGCCGCGCGCGCGCGCCTGGCCGCAGCGGAGTCACGCCAGCGCGCCGCGGCAAATGTGCTGCGCGACACCAAGGTCACGGCGCCGTTCGCCGGCACCATTGAGAAGCGCCTCGTGCAGGATGGCGAGAACACGCCGCGCGGCAGCCAGATGTTCACCATGGTGCGCACGGCGATCCTCGAGCTGACCGCCGCCTTGCCGGCGCGCAGCGCCGATGACGTGAAGGTCGGTCAAACCGTCCGATTTACCGCCGACGGCCGCGCCTTCACCGGCAAGGTCGCGCGGGTGAGCCCGACTATAGACCCGGCGTCGCGCTCGGTGGCAGTCTACGTGACCGTCCCCAACCCGCGTGGTCTCCTCAAGGGAAACACCTTCGCCACAGGGCAGGTCGTCACGACCGCCGTGGCCGACGCCATGGTCGTGCCCGTGAACGCTGTGCGTGACAACGTCGACGGTAGCCGGCGGTTCGTCTACAAGATTCAGGGCGGTGAGCTGGCGATGGCATTCGTTCGCACCGGAATCCAGGACGACGGCCGCGGCATGATCCAGATTCTCGAAGGACTCGCCGAGCAGGACCAGATCGTGGTCGGTTCGCCTGGCACGCTCGGACCCGGCATGAAGGTTTCCATCATCGGCGGTGAGAATGCCGGCCGTGGTGGTGCGCGCGGTGGTGCGCGTGGTGGCGCCCGTGGAGGTGCCGGTGGTGAAGGGCGCAGCGGCGGCCGAGATGGTCGCGGCGACCTGAAGACCACACCCTGACAGGTGGCCTGACACGCGCATATCGATCACGCTGACAAGCGCCCTCACCGGCGCCATCCCCGTAGAAGGATTTCATGTTTCTCTCAGACGTTTCGATTAAGCGCCCGGTCTTCGCCACCATGATGATGGTGGCGCTGGTCGTCTTCGGCATCGTCGGCTTCACCCGGCTGGCCGTCGATGAGTATCCGGATGTCAGCTTCCCCGTGATCTCCGTCAATACGAGCTACCCGGGTGCTTCACCCGAGGTCGTCGAGCGCGAAGTCACTCGCCCCATCGAGCAGGCGCTCAACACGGTGGATGGACTGAACGAGATCACCTCCACGTCATCGGAAGGATCCTCGAGCGTCCGGCTCAACTTCAACCTGGGCGTGGATCCGGTGCGGATGCAGCCGGAAATCTCGGTGAAGGTGGCGCGCATTCGACGCCAGCTCCCGCGCGATATTCTGGACCCGACCATCATGCGCTTCGATCCGAATGACTCCCCCGTCATGACGATCGCACTGCAGAGCGCCACACGGTCGCTGCGGGAAGTGAGCGACCTCGCCGACCAGGTGATCCGCCTGCGCATCGAGAGTGTACCCGGCGTCGGCGGCGTCAACATCAATGGCGCCGCCACACGACAGGTGCGCGTTGAGCTCGATCCGGTCAACATGCGCGCCTACGGTATCGCCCCCGACCAGGTGATGGCCGCCCTGCAGCGCGAAAACCAGGACGTGCCCGCCGGCCGCGTGATCGACGGCGACAACGAACGCCTCGTCCGGATCACGGGGCGCCTCGTCGATCCCGTCGCCTTCGGCGACATCGTCGTGCAGGTCCGGGGCGGCGCGCCGGTGCGGGTCAAGGACATCGGCCGCGTGGTCGACACCACCGCCGAAAAACGATCGGTTTCGCTCCTCCGCGGCGTGCCCACGGTGTCGATCGAAGTCCTCAAGATTTCCGGATCGAACACCGTGGACGTCGTCGAACGCGTGAGCGCGGTGGTCGCGCAGGTGGAACGGACCCTGCCCCCCGACCTCAAGCTCGAGGTGGTCCGCGACAACGCCAAGCATATCCGCGAATCTCTCGCCGACGTCGAACTGACGATCCTTCTCGGCGCGGTGCTCACCATCGCGATCATCTACCTCTTCCTGAACTCCTGGCGTTCGACCGTTATCACGGGACTCACGCTACCCGTCAGCATCATCTCAGCATTCTTCGTCATGTGGATGTTCAATTTCACGTTGAACACCATGACCCTGATGGCGCTTTCGCTGGCGATTGGCCTGCTCATTGACGATGCCATCGTGGTGCGCGAAAACATCGTTCGGCACCTCGCGATGGGCAAAGACCATCATCGCGCCGCCAAGGACGGCACCGATGAAATCGGCCTCGCCGTGCTCTCCACCTCGCTGGCCGTCGTCGCCGTGTTCATTCCCGTCGCCTTCATGGGCGGCATGATCGGCATGATGTTCTTCCAGTTCGGCGTCACGGTTGCCTTTGCCGTGCTGGTGTCGCTCTTCGTCTCATTCACGCTCGACCCGATGCTCTCCAGCATCTGGCACGATCCCGATGCGCACGAGCGCGGCGACGAAGCGTGGAAACGCGCCGGGCCGATTCGGCGAATCGCCCTCGTATTTGATGCCCGCTTCGAGCGGCTTGCAGATCGGTACCCGGGCTGGCTGCGCTGGTCGCTTGCCCACCGTCCACTGATCGTTGGCGGCGCGGTGGTCTCCATCGCCGGGGCGTTTGTGCTCCTCCGCTTCGTGGGCTTCACCTGGATGCCGGAATACGACGCCGGTGAATTCAACGTGAATTTCCGCACGGTGCCGGGCACCAGTGTCAACTATCAGCTGACCCGCGGGCAGGCAGTTGACCGCTACCTGCAGTCGATTCCGGAAGTCGATTTCACGCAGCTCAACGTCGGCGGTGGCGGCGGGATGGGCGGCCGTGGCGGTGGCGGCAACGTGTACGTGCGCCTCAAGCCCAAGCACGAGCGTACCCGCTCACAATTCGAGATCCAGAACGCCATTCGCCCCCAGCTCACGCAGTTCCCTGGGGCGCGGTCGAGCATCGGCGCCACACCATCGATGTTTGGCGGGCGCGGGGCGCCCATCCAGATCAACGTGCAGGGCCCGGAGCCCGCACGGCTCAAGCTCATTGCAGCCCAGGTCCTCGAGGCGGCACGACGCACGCCCGGAATGGCAGAGCCGCAATCGTCCGACGACGGCGATGTACCGCAACTCAACGTGCGTGTGGACCGACAACAGGCCTGGGCCGCAGGCCTTGGCATCGGGTCCATTGCCAGCACGCTGCAGCCGCTGTTCACCGGCGGTCGCGCGACCACCTGGCAGGACCCGCAAGGGTACTCACACGACGTCGTGGTCATCTACCCCGATTCGCTCCGGGCCACGTCATCCAACGTGGCCGACATCCCCATCGCCAGTTCGGGAATCGATTCGCGAACCGGTCGCAACGCCAGCATTCCGCTCGCGCAGGTCGCGGACTTCCAGACTGGAACCGGGCCGCAGACCATTCAGCGGCTCCAACTCGAGCGGCAGATCCAGATTACCGCGCAGGTGCTCCCGGGCGCGCCGGTCGGTGACGTGGCGAAGGCCGCGCAGGCTGCCATCGACTCGTTGGCCCTGCCAGCTGGATACCGAACGCGTTTCGGCGGCGACGTGAAGAACCTCAATGAGACCAAGGGCTACGTCCTGCAGGCCCTCGGCCTTGCCGTGATCTTCATCTACCTGATTCTCGCCTCCCTCTTCGGCTCGTTCATCCAGCCCCTCTCCATCATGCTCTCGCTCCCGCTCAGCTTCCTGGGCGTGGTCCTGGCGCTGATCATCACCAGGGGTACGCTGAACGTGATGTCCATGATCGGCATCATCATGCTTATGGGCCTGGTCACGAAGAACGGCATCTTGCTCATCGATTTTGTGAACCAGCGCCGGGCGGAGGGAGAATCGCGCCTCGACGCGGTGCTGCAGTCGGGGCGGGTCCGTCTCCGACCCATCATCATGACCACGATGGCCATGATTTTCGGCATGCTGCCACTGGCCTTTGCCATCGGCGAAGGTGCCGAGCAGCGCGCACCGATGGCCCGGGCGGTGATCGGCGGACTGATCACCTCCACTCTCCTGACGCTCTTTGTCGTGCCCATCGTGTACACGCTTCTCGACGATGTCACGGTCTGGCTGCAGGGCCGCCGCACGGCCCGAATGCAGACGGTCGCCCGGGGCGTCCCCTCCCTTGCTGACGCCGATGTTCGGACCCCCGCTTGACGTCGCCTCTCCGGCGATGTATTCAGCGGTGAGAAGTACATCAAATTTTCCAGCACTGAACGGGAGAACCCATGTCGAACGTTGACGCCATGGCGGGCGAACGCGGATACGATGACGACGCTGAGGACAGCGGCTATAGCGGTGGAAGCAGCGCGTCCTATGACGATGACGACGATGAAGACGGTGGCTGGGCCATCAACAAGGACCACAGCGACTCACTCTGGGATAGCGCCGAGGATTCGGCCGACGACGATGACGGGGAGCCGACGGAGGCCGTTGAGGCCGCCGGCGACGAAGAGGAAGATCCGGAGCTCTTTGAGGAAACCGGACCACGCCGCCGTGGCCGCAAGCCAGCCGCACAGTCGCTGCTCGCCGGCGGACCGCCCGCACCTGCGGCGCCGCCGAAAGCGGTAGCAGCCGCGCCAGCCAAGGGCGCAGCGCCGGTCGCCAAGCCGGTCGCCAAGCCGGTCGCCAAGCCGG
>Ga0207952_1001218_pt1 | contig 11837 bp, 14 predicted proteins | sample SubbioR12Aug_8Ca_FD_184831 | JGI IMG/M metagenome (GOLD analysis project Ga0207952, IMG submission 184831) | Serpentinite rock and fluid subsurface biosphere microbial communities from McLaughlin Reserve, California, USA - CR12Aug_8Ca (SPAdes) | ecosystem: Environmental > Terrestrial > Deep...
TATCGCCTGCCGGCCTGGCCCACCGCCCCCGCTCAGGCGGCAACAGCGCCCCGATCAGTTCCCATTCCGCGTCTGACAAATCCCCACGACCCATGACTGCTCTCCAAAAAACAGCCTTGAATCAGAACTCAGCTCGTTTGGGAATCCCTTTTGTCAACACGACCTAGAGGTTTCGCCTGCGGTTGAGATATTCAATCTTTGGGGGGTGGCTCTTTGGAGAGTTCAGCTTTGCGCCATCGTACGCGGCCAGTTGCGTCCTAAGCTCTGAATCATCGCCTATTTTCTTCCAGTTCACCTCCACCGTCGAATCATCATGAATAATCAAATAAGAATATTCAAACGCGCGATCAGCGAGGACAGACAGGCAGATTCCATTCGAGGGGTCCAAACGGATTTTCTCGTCGGCGCTCCAAGGAACGATGTGAGAAGCGATCAGAAATTCTTTGGATGATATCCCAGTTAGGGCGCACTTCCATCCGTAGTTACCTTTGACCGCATTCGCGAAAACTCTTTGTGCGCTTCCTCTGGTCTTGACCGTTGCGGTTGAGTCTGGAACTTCGTAATTTCCCGAATTCAGATGACTCTCTAGCGCCGAAACCTCTTCATCGGACGGCAGCAAAGTTTCGGCCACAAAATCGCTGTCAACGATGGTTTGGGAGTCGAAATGACCCTGCGATCCTCCAGAAGCGCCTTCACTCGCCGTGGGCACTGCTACCGGCGCATTGTGCCATGGGGCGATCTTGCTGCTTGTATCGAAATACAGAGTTGGCATTTCATTTGCGGGAAACAGCTTCCAAGCTAGTGCCGTTTGATCAGACGTTTCAGCCGCCAGTTCCTGAATTGTTGTCGGCGCATTGCCCAAGGACGCCCAATTGAAGGCTGCTTCCGGGTTCTCAATCAGCACGCGCAGATGGAGCGCATCACTTTCATCACGAAGCTTGATTGCAATAAGAAATGGCTGACCGAAACCCGAGGAAAGCAGGCCATCGTACTCTGCGTCGGCATCCGCCTCGTTACTGTGTGATGGATTTCCTTTGATCGTCTCCACCGAGGACACGCTGGGATTTAGAAGCATCCGCCACGGAGGAGGCGCCCGGTTAGTTTCCCACGCCAAGTGAGGCCGATCTGCGGACCTTTCGAGCAGCTTGCCTTCGGCAGAACCTGACGGCCATTTATACGTCAGGCCAAGAGCGCCAGCCCCTGCAAGTCCCGGAAAAGCAGCGTTAAGATCATCAAGGAAGCCCTTTGATCGGTAAAGTTGGATGTAATCCTTAGTGTACTTGCTGCTACCGCTTAGCCGTCCATAAGTCGCCCGATGCGCCGAACTCCCGTAGCGCACGACCAAGATCCATTCGACAGCCTTTGCATTCATTCTTGGACCCCGACGACAATCGCCTCCGGCGATTTATGAGCCTCCACCTCTCGGCGGCTTTGCGCGGCAAGGGCTCGGTGAGAGGTAAAGCTAACTATCTCGTATCCGGAAAAAAGTTCACGGACAATGGGGGTGTCGCGGTTCGACATGATCCAATTGACCCCTCGCCTATTCAGTTCTGCACAGAGCGTCGCCAGTTCGACAAGGTCGGGGAGTTCAAACGTCTTTGCGGTGTATTTATTGAATTTTGCGGTGGGTTCTTTCTCTACCCCCGGCTTGGAGAAAATTGGTAAATAGGGGGGATCAAGATACACAAAATCCCCCTTCTGCGCAGACGATAAGACATCACGGAAATCTCCATTCGTTATCTTGACCCCGTGCAGGATAGCGGAAATTTCATTGAGGTCAGACAGGCTGAATCCTCTGAATCTGCGATCGCCCCAAGGGACATTCATGGCGCCAGTTTTTGAGTTTTCCCGCCACAGATGGTTCCATGAAACGCCGTTTAAATAAAGAAATCGAGCCGCCTTCTCCAAGGCATCCTCCGGATTCTCCGCTCGAACCTTGTAGTAAAATTCCTTGCTATCGTTCTCGAGATACCGGTCCAGAAGAGGCCTCAGCTTCTCTGGCCTATCGCGAAGGGCAATCCACGCTGAGATTAGGTGGTCATTCAGGTCGGCAAGATTGGCTTGCCCAACGATCCTTTTTTTGCAGGCGAGGAAGACGGCCCCTCCACCTAGGAATGGCTCATAGTAGTTTTGGATAGCGGTTGGGAGGTGGGGAAGAATTCTCGGCAATAGCCTAGATTTGCCTCCGGCCCAACGGATGAAGGGCTTCCGCAGCGGTGCGGGAAGCTGTGCAGCAGGGGCGTTTTCGGTCAGGAAATCACTAGAGTTTCTGCTCATGTGGCTATAGGCTCATTTCAGGTCGGCGGCGCATTCCCGGTGAGTGGGGCGAATGCGCTTAATGTTCAAGTGGGCGCCGTAGAGCAAGAGGTTAAATGTCTGATATTACGCTCCAATGGCCGAACAAGGATCTCGCGCTCAGGGCTGTCGGGGCTCTCGGATACACGTGGATTGACCAGAACAGTAACGAATTGGGCAATGCCGAGGTAATCAGACTTTCGCAGCGGCTACCGGGGCGGCATTCGAATGCCCTTTTGATCGGAGATGGTTTCGACGCGCTCGCCGGCTTGGATAAGGCATGCGACATTCTCGCCGACAAGATTCGGTTAGTTTACATTGACCCGCCATTCAACACGAGTGCGGATGTCCAATGCTATAATGATACGATGGACCGTGCCATGTGGCTTAGCATGTTGCGTGACCGCCTCGTGGCATTGCAACCACATTTAGCGGATGACGCTAGCATTTGGGTTCACCTCGACGACAGCGAGGTCCATCGCGCTCGTTTTGTGATGGATGAAGTTTTTGGCGAGGGCGCGTTTGTTGCGTCCGTCATTTGGCAAAAGAAAGACACCCGAGATTCGCGGGCTGCTTTTTCGAACAATCATGACACCATCCTTGTGTATGCACCCAGCGGCCCAAGGAAATGGAAAGTCTCCCGAAATCTGCTGGTGAAGGACACAGCTCATCTGGAGAACAAGGACAACGATCCACGAGGTCCTTGGTCCGATGCGCCATTCACCGCCCCCGGTTATCGGGCGGCGCAGCAGTACTCAATCAAAACACCCTCAGGGAAAGTCCTGAGGCCGCCAAGAGGGCGGTCTTGGTACGCAACTGAACCAACTTACCTCAACCTTCTTGCAGATGATCGGATTTGGTTCCCCAAAAATGGCAGCGGCTCACCTCGGATAAAGTTGTTCAGCGAACAGCTCCGTGGGCTGGTCCCGTTTACAGTTTGGGGGACTTCTGAAACTGGCACGAACGACAGCGCAAAGCGCCATTTGATGGCGTTGTTTCCAGACAAACCGGTTTTCGACACTCCCAAGCCGGAGGAGCTACTGGAACGCATCATTCACATTGCCAGTAGGCCGGGCGAGCTGGTGGTCGATCTGTTTGGCGGGAGCGGAACAACGGCCGCCGTGGCGCACAAGATGCGGCGTCGCTGGCTCTTGGTGGAGCGCAGTGTTCAGACCGTATCTGATTTTACATTGCCGAGGCTGTTCGCTGTTGTCAGTGGAGCAGACGCAGGCGGCGTCTCAAGTGCCACAAACTGGAAGGGTGGCGGTAGCTTCGAGATTGCCTATGCCCCACCTTCCTATGGAAAACCGCTTTCAAAGACCGAGCTTTGGGGTGTGAAGGCTCTCCATAAGCAACTTCAAGACTGCGAACGCCTCTTGTCGGCTGGGTGATTTCTGATAACTTAAGCGATTGATTTTTCTAGAGACGAGAGGGCTCTTGATGCAGGCTCAGGAGTAAGTTGCCAGAAGGTGAGCTTTATACCGCTCCAGCAACCGCGCTTGCTCGCCCGTAGCTGACGACAGCTTGTCGTCACACTCAGCCAGTGCCTTTGACACCGTTCCCCATTTACACTCGTCTTCAAAATGAACTCGGCTTCTAATGTGTGTTTGGACGCTATGGCGGAGTTCGTCTGGCAGATGGTTTGGATGCTCTGCGTAGATCACGCGGGCGGCCAAAAAAGAAAGACGTTGGTCTGCAAACTGCGGAATGAGCAAGTGGCGGTCTTGCCACGGCGTTACGTGAAACCGCTCCATCAGGACTTCATCAGGTGGTGTCGGAAAGCCGTTGTAGATCTGCTGCTCGACGTGCTCGGAGTCTTCGTATTCAGTCTTGGTTTGCTCATAGGCCGCAAGCAGCCGATCAACGAAAGCCGAGTCAGAAAGCACGTCCTGAACTCGGCTCACCACCTCCGATTCCGATAATTGGCCAAGGCACCATGCTGGCGCTTCATCAAGTGCCCGAAGCGTAGGGGCGGCATTGCTCTTCACTTTCCGAAGTGGCTTTGGCTTGTTTGCAAAACAGTCGAGAAGCGCCCCGTCTGAGAGCCTGATCCGAAACTAAGTTGAGCAGTGTCAGCGGGTTAGCTTGACGCCAGCCCAAGTCATTGATTTAGGGGTTTTTGCGAAAACTTCCGGAGATCAACGATGTGGACCGACACCACTCGCGCGCATCATGCACGCAGCGGGCTTACTTTGCCAAGCGATTTGACTGATGATGAGTGGGCAGTGCTGGAGCCTTTCTTTCCGCCGCCCTCGCATGTCGGACGCCCGCGCAAGTGGGCGACGCGGCGGATTGTCGAGGCGATCCTGTATTTGCTGCGCGGCGGGCTGCCGTGGCGGATGTTGCCTCCCGGCTTCCCGCCGGTCTCGACGGTGCGGCGCTGGTTCTACCTATGGCGCGACAATGGCTTGTGGCGGGACATCAACCATTATCTGCTGATGGCATCGCGCGAAGCTGGCGGTCGCGAGGCTTCGCCCAGCGCCGGTGTGATCGACAGTCAGAGCGTCAAAACCACGGAAAGCGGCGGGCCTCGGGGCTATGATGCGGGCAAGAAGATCAAGGGCCGCAAGCGCCACATCCTCACCGATACCGAGGGCAATCTGGTCCATGCCGTGATCCACACCGCCGATATCCAGGATCGCGACGGCGCGCCGCTGGTGCTGCGCGACATCGTCAATCGGTTCCCTTGCTCGTGGCATTTACTTGCTGACGTGCCCCCGCACACGGGAGCAATATGTCGGCTCGGCTTGTGGCAATAGCGGCTTTTGGGGTCGTTGGCAGGATTACGTTGCAACAGGTCATGGCGGGAATTTGGCACTCAAGAGCCGCGACCCGTCAGATTACCAGATCAGCATTCTTGAAGTCGCTGGTTCAGCCGCGTCAGTTGACGACATTCTTGCGATGGAGCGGCAGTGGAAGATCAAACTGCAAAGTTTGGAGATGGGCCTCAACCGCAATTAGCATCATTGCGAACATAGCCGAAGAACGCTTAGTGGCAGTCACAGATCAATCCGGCGCTCAGGGCCGAACCGCCCCTCGCTAGTGCGTGTCGAAATCGTTGTATGGGGTATCGAGCACCAAAGCGCAGTAGGCTTCGAACAAGGCTTGGTGTGCTTGACTGGGCTCGCCGAGAAATCGGTACTCCATTGACCGAATTCGGGCTTTTGCCGCCTCAAATGCCGGGGCGAATGGTTCGCTGGTAGCGATTGCCGCCCGACTCCCGGCTGGCGAGTATGAGGCTCTACCAAGCCCCAGTTCTTCCCGCGCTAGCTTGTAGGCAAACGAGGCTTGGTTGTGTTGGGATCCAGGGCGGCAATGAAGGAAATACCGTTCCCGGAGACGATTGGACCGTCCGACATACAGATGCCGGCCATTCTCTGTGAAGAGGTAGACCCCAGCCTTTGGAATTCCGATCGGCACCTGACCGAAACCGTAAGCTGCGGAAGCAAGCAAATCTGCAAGTTTCTTCTCAAAATCAGAGATTATGGCTTCAAAATGCGCGTGCATGAAAATCCTCAAATTTGGAGCGATGCGGCCGTCATTTGGCATTCAATTCGCGGTCTTACCGACCTTACAAGCCGAGGCCGAAACCGTTAGCCGAAAACTCCAATCGCTCCCTCGAAGGAAGAGCGGCAAGCGCGAGTAGCTTCCCTTCCTGAAACCGAAAATGCCAAGTCTTACCGAGTTTCGGGGACCGCCGAGTGAAGGCAGTCGGCTCGAGCACGACAATGTTGCATCCCCGGAGTGGATCGCGAGCAGAATGCGTTCGGATGAGTTCGGTCTTCGCCTCCCGGGCTGTTGCGGCTAACTCTTGGCAGGCGGTGTAGTCACTGGGATCAATCCAATTGGCAGCTCGCTGGTCGAAAGGAGCAAGGGTCAGGTCAATCGCCCGCTCGGTTGCCACCGATGCTCTGAAGCTCGTGTGCTCGCTCGTTGTGCTTGGCGGTTCAAATCCCGGTGACCGACTAAAGAACCGAAGCTTCCAATATGCCGCTTCTGCGATGGCCGTGGTTTCGGATTCAGAAGAGTAGAAAATGCCCGGTCGCTCTTCTGCCCTGCGGAACCGACTCGCTTGGTTGTGGCCATAGCGAAATGGTGCGGCCAGCAGATAATCGAGATGGCGAGCAGCCTCCGGCAGTCGAGGCTTTATCTCCTCAACGAGGTCCTCAAGGAGCGCCTGCTCCTCGCCACTGGCTGCAAGCCGGTTCGTCGAAATCCGGTGCTGGGCTTCAACGACCCGCCAGACTTCCCCAGCATAGCGCCGATGTTCAGACGCGAGCGCGGTAGAAGTCCACATAATCGCAAACAGTAATCAGACCGCGCATCGTCTCGATTGCGTCAATCGGCTTTGCTTCAAGGTCGAGGTTCGGGGTTTCGAGCCAACGCTTGGCCGCCGCATCGTCACTTCCGAGCATCGCATCAAGGCTGCGGAACAGGCGCACGAGGAACTGACCCGCTTCGAACGACTTGCTGGCTGGGTCTAATGCCGTCTCGCCGCGCTTCATTCGAGAAATGGTTGGAGCCGAAAGGCCAAGGATGGCCCCGAGCTTGGCATTGCTAAGGCCCCAAAACTCCGCAATCCGCGAAATGGCAGACGACAAGGTCGAACCCTTATCCGGGGTGGAATTGGCGAGAGCAACCATATCGCGCTCCTTTCATATGAACTCAATATGGCATTTATGCTCATATGAACAAGTTAATTCTCGTCTCACTCTCAGAGTTCAGGGACCGCGCCGCTTCCCTCGTGATGCAATCGCCTGTCTTTTCAAAGCTTCAATGCTGCCCAATGCGCGAGACAGCGTGACCTCAGCCGCATGAATATCGAAGCCCAAAATGGCTTCCTCTCTCATTGAGAGTTCGAGAACCAATCTCCACACTGCATCGGACTGCCTCGCAAGTTGAATGAGGTGGATGCCGCTGACGCCGCCACTCCCATTAATCCAATGCCTTGCTGCTCTATCGCACACACCGGTCCAGCCCATGACGGTCTTGGTAGCTCGCCTGCTGGCACCCAGTTCCGACTGCAACGCATGGCCGAGCAATTCGGCCAATTTTGCTCCCCTCAAAGGAGGCAAATGACGGGGGAGTTTTCTGCCGGTTTCAGGAAGCATTGTCCCGCTCCTTTTCTGTAGTGTGCCCCCTTCGAGAAAATGCGGGCAATTCGCAGGAGCTGGCGATGGTGATCAGCTGGGACGAGATGGAAGGCGCGAACGACGAAGCCAGTCGTCCGGCCATCCGTGCTGCCCAATATGTGCGAATGTCGACCGAGCATCAGCAATATTCCACTGACAACCAAGCCGCTGCGATTGCCCGATACGCTGAGCAGCGCGGCTATGAGATAGTCAGGACCTATGCAGATGAGGGTAAAAGCGGCCTCAACATTGCTGGTAGAGCCGCGCTTCAGCAACTTTTGCGGGATATTGAGAGCGGCCTCGCCGACTACGATGCGGTCCTTGTTTATGATGTGAGCCGCTGGGGTCGATTTCAGGACCCTGACGAAGCCGCGAGCTATGAGCTTCGCTGTCGGCAAGCGGGCAAGCCCGTCAAATATTGCATCGAAGAGTTCGAGAATGACGGCACCATCGGGTCATCGATAATCAAGACGGTAAAGCGAGCGATGGCCGGCGAATATAGCCGGGAACTTTCGGTCAAGGTTTTTGCGGGCCAAGCCAATTTGATCAGGCGAGGCTTCCGACAAGGGGGCGTTGCGGGGTTTGGGCTGCGCCGCGTGCTGGTCGATCAAAATGGCAACCGTAAGGGCGAACTAAGTCGCGGTGAGCATAAGAGCATCCAAACCGATAGAGTGATCTTGGTGCCCGGTCCCGAAAACGAGCAAGCGGTAGTTCGCGAGGCCTATTACCTGTTCGTTGAGGGAGGAAAGTCCGAGCGAGAGATTGCCGACTTGTTCAACCAGCGGGGCATTCTCACCGATCTGGAACGGCCTTGGACACACGGGACCGTTCATCAGCTCCTCATCAACGAGAAATACATCGGCAACAATGTCTGGGCGCGCACATCGTTCAAGCTCAAGCAACGCCATGTTGCAAACGATCCGAACGAATGGGTTCGCCATGATGGGGCCTTTCCAGCCATCGTCGAGCAGGAGCAATTCGACAAAGCACAGGCAATCATTGCCGCTCGCACGTCTCGGCTCAGCGATGATGAGATGCTGGAACAACTGCGCACAATCCTAAACCAACACCAGACACTATCCGGCCTGATCATTGATGAGTTTGAAGGCGCTCCCTCAAGCAGCAGTTACCGCACTCGTTTTGGCAGCCTGTTGCGGGCCTATGCCCTTGTCGGGTTCAAACCGAGACACGACTACGGCTATCTTGAGGTCAATCGCCAGTTGAAGGCGAAACACCCCGAGGTGCTCAACGTGGTCCTCGAAGGGCTGAACGCCGTGGGTGCTAATGTCAGGATCGATCCCGAAACCGACCTAATCCACATCAACGAAGAGTTCACATCGGCATTGGTCATCGCACGCAGCTTTGCGACCCCGGTCGGCACATTGCGCTGGAAACTTCGTCTCGATGTTCCCTCCCGGCCAGACCTCACCATAGGCGTCAGAATGAGCGCAGGGAATGAGACGGTGCTCGATTATTACCTCATACCGCGCCTGAGCATGGAAGCCGCTCTGGTGCGCTTGTGTGAGCACAATGGCCTGTCGCTCGACGCCTTTCAGTTCCCAACCCCGGACCGCCTATTCAGGATGGCGGCCCGCACTCCATTTAGGAGAGCGGCATGACAAATGTTCGGCCTGCACAGCGAATCGAGTGGATTCCTATTGAGCGCATCACGGTGGTGAACCCCCGCCTCCGGAACAAGCGGGTGTTTCGAGAAATCGTGGCCAACATCGCCCAGATTGGCCTCAAGCGGCCCGTCACTGTGACGAGGCGAGCGGAAGCCGATGGGCCCTTCTACGATTTGGTTTGTGGCCAAGGGCGCCTCGAAGCCTATCAGGAACTGGGGCAGAAAGAGGTACCTGCTCTGGTCGTGTCGGCAGACACGGAAGACTGCTTGATTGCCAGCCTGGTCGAAAACTGTGCTCGCCGTCAGCACAAGGCCATCGACCTGCTTCAAGACATTGGCGGGATGAAAGCGCGCGGCTATTCCGAATCTGAAATCGCGCGGAAGACTGGGCTTTCGTATGACTATGTTCATGGCGTGGCCCGTCTGCTCGAAAAGGGGGAGCAGCGCCTGCTAGTCGCGGTTGAATCCAAAACCCTGCCGATCAGCGTGGCAATCGAGATTGCCGAGGCTGACGACCACGGAGTTCAGCGCGCATTGCACGAGGCTTATGAGAACGGCTTGCTCAAGGGCAAGAAGTTGATGGCCGCCAAGAAGCTAGTCGAGGCTCGGCGAAGGCGCGGTAAGCACCTTCAAGTCAATTCGTCGCAGTCGCAGAAGATGTCATCCGCGGCTTTGATCAATGCCTATAAAGAGGACGTTGAGCGGAAAAACGAACTCATCCGGAGAGCAAATGGCGCTCATGATAAGCTGATTCTTATCGTTGAGGCGATCCGGCGTTTGCAGGGCGATGAGGAGTTCACAGGCTTGCTCGAAGACGAAAGCCTAGCGACCCTCCCGGCAGAGATCCAGCAGCGAGTTGTTGGCGAAAGGGCGTCGGCATGAGCAACAAGAAGCCCATCATTCCCGTCAAACTCGGCTTCGAAGAAACCAGCCTTCGAATTCCGATTGATGCAATCCTGCCGCTGCGCGAGGTTCCTGAAACAGTCCGCAAAACGATGAAGTACGGCCAGATCGCTGCATCCATTGCAGAGGTAGGGATCATTGAGCCGCCTGTCGTCGCAAGGGATGCCGAGAACCGGGACACCTACCACCTTCTTGATGGGCATCTCCGGCTCGATATTTTGCGGGAGCGAGGGGAAACCGAAGTCGTTTGTCTCGTGGCGACCGATGATGAGGCGTTCACGTATAACCGGCGGATCAGTCGCATTGCGATCATCCAAGAACACCGGATGATCCTCAACGCAGTCCGCAAAGGCGTGTCGGAAGAACGGCTGGCTCGTGCCCTTAACGTCAACATTGCTAGCATCCGAACCAAGCGCAATCTCTTGGTCGGTATCTGCCCCGAGGTCGCCGACATGTTCAAGGATCGGCACGTGCCGATTGCGGTCTTTGGACAGCTTCGGAAAATGAAACCAATGCGGCAAATCGAAGCTGCGGAAGTCATGATCGCCATGAACCGTCTTTCGGTTCCTTATGCGCAATCGCTAGTGGCTGCCACGCCAGACCATCTCTTGGTCGAAGGCAGGAAGGACAAGCCAAAGTCACTCACCGCTGACCAAATTGCGCTGATGCAACGCGAGTCAGAGAGCCTTGATCGGGAAGTGCGGGCCATCGAGCGAACCTATGGGGAAGACCATCTGGATTTGGTCGTGGCGCTGGGATACGTCTCTAACCTGTTGGGCAATGTTCGCGTGGTCAGGTTCCTCGCACAGCGCCACGCAACGATTTTGGCTGAATTTCAGCGGGTTGTGGAATTCCATCAAGCGGCATGAGAATCGAAATTCCGATGAATTTTGTGGGCGCCACCAACCGTTGAAAATTCAGATTAATTAGGGTCCGGACTCATTAGAGCCACCAGATGACGGTGGCGGCGATGGCGACGGTGGCCATGAAGGTTTTGATGTTGCGGTCGAAGCGCATGGCGACGCGCCTCCAGTCCTTGAAGCGGCAGAACATCCGCTCGATGACATTGCGCTGTTTGTAGATAGCGGCGTCGCAGTCGATCTGGACCTTGCGGTTGCGCTTGGAGGGGATGACCGCCGTGGTACCGCGCGAGGCGAGCCAGGCGCGCAGGTCGTTGCTGTCGTAACCCTTGTCACCGACCAGCTCAGCCGAAGGCGGCATGGCGGCGATGCACTGCTGCGCAACCCGCATATCGTGCGCATTTCCGGGAGTCAGGAGCAGAACACAGGGCCGCCCCTTCACGTCGCAGATGGCGTGGAGTTTGGTGTTCCTGCCGCCGCGTGTCTGGCCGATACCATTGGCCAAGGCCCCCCTTTTGCGCCGCCCGCGGTGCGGTGGACCTTGATGCAGGTGCTGTCGATGAACAGCCGGTCGGGGATATCCTCGGCTCCCGCGAGCGCGCTGAAGATGTTCTCCCAGATGCCCCGCTCGGCCCAGCGCACGAAGCGGTTGTAGAGCGTCTTCTTGGGGCCATAGACCGGCGGACAGTCTCCCCAGCGCCCGCCGCTTTGCAGGGCATGGACGATCCCCGACAGCACCCGGCGATCATCCACCCGCTTCATGCCGCGCGTGCCGGTCGGCAACAACGGCTCGATCCGCGCCCACTGGGCATCCGAAAACCAAAAGAAATCCGCCATGCTCAACGCCTCCTAACTGGTAGCGTTGAATCACACTCGATGCCCGATGGGAATCCCGTTAGAGCAGTGAGCGTTTAATCTGCAACATATCCAGCGGCTTGTAGATAGTTCCAGCACTCTACAGGTGAGTAGAGATCACAGATTGAGCCGACTGCCTTCCACAGGTCGTCGATAGTTCTGGCCTCG
>Ga0207952_1001219_pt1 | contig 11833 bp, 7 predicted proteins | sample SubbioR12Aug_8Ca_FD_184831 | JGI IMG/M metagenome (GOLD analysis project Ga0207952, IMG submission 184831) | Serpentinite rock and fluid subsurface biosphere microbial communities from McLaughlin Reserve, California, USA - CR12Aug_8Ca (SPAdes) | ecosystem: Environmental > Terrestrial > Deep...
CAACTGATTTAGTGAAGAGAACAATAGTTGTGGAAGGTCTTGCTAGTCGAGTTCGTCTATTCGATCCTGATGACGATGAACCACAGCTTTCTCATCGATCTGGAATCTGGAATAAATGGATTCTTCCAGATGAGGACATCTCTCATCTAGTCGCGGAGAAGTATCTCGAGCCTGCTGGTTGTGAAGTGTCCTATGAAATGATCTGGGCTCGTTGGGACATGAAAGCGGTGGAGCGTGATCAGCCAGTCATACCTGATGTTGAAATCTCAACCGACGCATTCCATATTGGAGTGATGGGAGAGCTACAGATTCTCTCAGATCGTGGTCCTGACTGGTGGAGAAGGATTGGGGCTGCTACTCTAAGCTCTGATGGGAGAGTGGCTACTGCCCACAACACTTATTTGCCGAATGAGTACGAGGTATATATCTTCGGCGATCCAAGGATAAACAACGAAGCTGGGCAAGTAGGAAAGTACGCTTCCATCCATGCTGAGCAAGCTGTAATCTCTCAGTGTGCTAGGCATGGACTCACTTTGGGTGGTGGGGTGATGTATGTCACCACCTTCCCCTGTGAGATATGTGCGCGTATGATCAGTTTCTCTGGAATATCGACTCTATATTTCCTGTCTGGTTACTCATCCCTCAATGCTCAAGAAGTTCTCAGAGCTTATGGAGTGAGAATCATCCAGGTGAAAGACAGCCTCGTCTCCGTTTAATCGGTAGACGAGGTTTTTTATTTCCAATCATAAAAAAGACCCGTTCCATTACTGGAAACGGGTCTTGCACCAACTAAAGATAGAATATCGCGGGCGTGTTGAGATCTTTCTTTTGTCCGATATGTGCATGGATGTGGCGAATAGTTCCACCAGTCCAGAGGCACTCACCGAAGCGCATGTAGAATCCTGCGCCAGGGATATTGAACTTCTTTGATGCCCACTCCAGGATCGCCCTGATTTCTTCGAAGGAGCCGTCCGGCATCTGTTGCAGATCCTCGGCGTGAGTCTTGAGTACAAGCATGAGGTGGAGACCACCGTCTTTCGTCCACAAGTACGGATACTTGTTTTCCGTGACAATCCAGTGGACTCCTTCCATGTAGATTGGCTTGGTGTGCCACCTTAGGAAGTATTCCGTGCAGAACGGGCAGACATCTAGATCATAGATCTCCTTCATGTCGCGATACTGCTCGAGAGTGCGAATGTTCGCCATCTCGATGAATCCGCGGCGTTGCCGATATCTCTCGATTGTGAAGGAGTGCTCGTTCCGAGTATCCGCGGGATGAGTTCCCAACGAAGAGACGAGCTCCCATCGTTCCTGACTCCACTTAGGGAAAAATACGTCTCCTTCAGGTTTGGCATGAACTCGGGTGAGAACCATCTCATCTGCGAAAGACAGGAAGAGGTTGTATATTTCGCTTCCTCCGATCACCCAGATTGTCTCGGTCTTTGACCGAAGTACTATGTTAAGGAAGTTCTCTTCGATCGTAACATCCTCAGAATCCAGGATTTTCGGATGTCGAGTGAGGACGATGTTCTCGCGACCTTTCAAGGGTCGGAATTTATCCGGGATGCTGAAATAATTCTTGCGCCCCGTAACGACCGCTTTTCCATCAGTGGTCTCGACAAAATGGATCATATCACCTTGAAGTTTGTTCCAAGGCAACACACCTTCTTTGCCGATGACACCATTATCCGCTATTGCGGCAATGATTTTGATTGCCATCGATTACTCCGTGACCGGGAATTTCATTCCCGGATGTGGGTGATAGTCTTCGATGGTGAAGTGCTCTGGGCGGAAGTCGAGAATGTTCTTCATATCCGGATTGTTTATCCGAAGAGTGGGGAACGGTTTCGGTTCGCGCGTGAGAAGTTGCTCGACTTGCTCGAGCTGGTTCTCGTAAATCTGAGCATCCATAAAGAAGTGCACGTACTCGTACGGCTCGACACCGACCACTTGGGCGGCCGCGAGGAGCAGTGCTGCGTACTGGATGATGTTCGCTGCGACACCGACCGGCATGTCAGCGGAACGCTGCATATGCTGAAGAGTCATCTTACCGTCGATGATTGTGAACTTCAGGAAATTTCCATGGCATGGAGCTACGACAACTTTTCGTTCGAGGCTCGCGTGCTTGAGCGTGCCGAATGGGATCCATGAGGTCACGCAGTGTGTGCTTGCGCCAGGAGATTCTCTCATCTGGCGCAGAACATGCTCAAACTGGTTGAACGACCCGCCGGCAGGCATCGGAAACTTCCCATATGCGCCACCATAAGATGCCCAACCCAAGTCTCCTTCTTCAAGACCGAAGTCAGCACATTTTTTGGCCGTTACCCATGTGTCCCACCAGTTACATCCGAAATCGTGGAGACCTTCATTAGTGGTGACACCGTTCATGAAGGCCCAGAGCTCGGCGATGGCGACAGGCCAGAACGGAATGTTCCGCTCTGTGATGATCGGAAATCCGTTCGAGATCTTGTAGACCAAGGGTGGCAACGAGAAGTGTGTTAGCCTACCTACACCTTGCTGATACGGGTGGACGAACTTTCTTCCCTCATCCCGGATGGTGCGGATGAGTTTGAGGTACTGCAAATCCGGTATTCGCTTGTCATATGGCTTGTAATCGGGATACATCGATACTCCGTTGTTGGTGTGTGAAAGGGCGCTTCTGGCCGTCATACTACGCGTTTTGAGGGATATGTCTATTCAGGTATCATTGAGGTGTGAAGGATGTACTAAACAAGCTTATTGGTGAAGCTCTACGAACCGTAGGGATAAAGGAAGTGGATTTTGTTGTGGAGCATCCGACAAATCTTAAGATGGGGGATTACTCTACTAATGCGGGCATTAAATATAGGGATAAAAAAGATGAGATAGTAAATTTTTTGAATAAAAATAAACCGGAAGAAGTGGAGAGGATAGAAGTGGTTGGACCAGGATTTATAAATTTCTATCTTTCAAAAAAGTTTTTTGCCGAGAGTTTGAAGCGTATAAATAAAGAGGGTAAAAATTTTGGTAAGACAAAAAAGTGGAAAGGTGAGAAGGTCATGATCGAGTACACAGACGCCAACCCTTTTAAAGAGTTTCATATTGGTCACTTAATGAGTAACTCTATCGGTGAAGCATTGTCTAGAATTGTGGAATGGAATGGTGCCAAAATCGTCAGGGCTAATTATCAAGGAGATGTGGGTATGCATGTGGCAAAAGCGGTGTGGGCGATGCTTAGGGGAGAAGACAGCGATGCTTATACCGCAGGTGCAAGAGCTTATGAGGATAATGTTGAAGCCAGGAAGGAGATAGAGGAGATCAACAAAATGATCTACGATCGCTCAAACAAGCAAGTAAACAAGGTATACGATGAGGGGAGAAAGAAAAGCTTGGAGGCTTTTGAGGAAATGTATAAAAAACTTGGCACAAGGTTTGATTATTATTTTTTTGAATCAGAGGTCGGGAAGCTTGGTAAGAAAATCGTAGAAGAAAATATCGGAAAAGTTTTTGAGAAGACAGATGGTCCAGTGGTTTTCCATGGGGAGAAGTACGATTCATCTCTCCATACTCGGGTGTTCATAAACTCTCTTGGTTTACCAACATATGAGGCCAAAGATATTGGTAATGCAATAAATAAATATAAAAAATACAAATACACAAAGTCTATAGTGGTTACTGGAAATGAAATCAAAGAATATTTCAAGGTTATGCTTCAGGCTCTAAAACTTATATATCCAGAGATCAGCAAGAAGACGACGCATCTCCCTCACGGGATGCTTCGACTCCCATCTGGCAAGATGAGTTCCCGTACAGGAGATGTTATCACCGCCAAGTCTTTGATAGAGGAGGTTAAGAAAAGAGTAAAAGATGATGAAGCTGTAGCTCTTGGAGCCATCAAGTATACAATTTTGAGACAATCTATAGGCAACGACATTATCTTTGATATTGATAAATCAATTTCTACCGAAGGTGATTCGGGTGTGTATCTACAGTATGCACACGCAAGAGCTACAACACTGCTTGAGAAAGCGGGTAGAAATGGAAATACGAAAGGAGAGAGAGTGGAGACTCATGAGATAGAGAGACTTCTTTATCGTTTTCCAGAAATTGTTGAGAGATCTTTAATTGACTCTGCTCCACATCATCTAACCACTTATCTAACTCACATTGCTGGTTCCTTCAATAATTTTTATGCCAAAGAGCAAGTTTTGAATGATTCTCCAGAGTCTACTTATCGTCTAGCTATAGTCGAAGCTTTTAGAAATGTGATGAGGAGTGGTTTGTGGATGCTTGGTATCAAAGCAGTTGACAAGATGTAGATTTTTTATGTATAATTATAAGTGGCAAATAAACAAGTACCTTCAACACAAAGGCAGGCTGCATGACCCAAGTTGTCGGCGGTGTGGCTCCGGAGATCATCTCTAAGACCAGGCGACTCGAGCCGGTCGTAGAGATCGTCCTCCCATCTTTGGTAGGGTTCTTCCCTCCCAAGGTGATGTTTCGGATCAATACCAAGCCTGGTGCCAAACCGTCCATCGGACACGTCGGGAAGAACTTCGAAGACTGGTTCATTTTGGGTGGGAGAGTGTGCCAAGACTCACTCGAAGGAGGCCCTGTACAGCTCACGTATCTCAAGGAAGATTACACAGACCAAGAGATCATCGATGAGTTGGGCGAAGACGGAGTGAAGCTGTCCCTCGTGAACCTGTTTCAACTCATGCTTTGTCTCAAGGAGACACACGAGAGAGCTTATGAAGACGGCAATCCAAATGTCCTATTCGTACCTGATCGGAAGGGCATCCTCCGCGCGGTCCGCCTATATCGGTTCGGCATGAGTGGATGGGGGGTCAGCGCCGACTCGATCTGTCCCAAACACAGATGGAGGTGTGGTTCGAGGGTGTTCTCTCGTCTGGCTTAGTTTTATATCCAGACGGCCCCTAGTGAAGTGATTCACTAGGGGCTTTTTTTATAAAAATGTTAGAATATTCTGACGATGTCATTTGATGAAAATTTGGGTAAGTCCGAAGATAAAGGACTAACTCGGTCTAAGAGAGAGGAGAAGGTCCTCCAGTTTTGGAAAGAAAACAAAATATTTGAGAAGACCCTCGAGAAAAAGTCTCCAAAAGGAGAATTTGTCTTCTACGAAGGACCCCCAACAGCTAATGGTAAACCAGGGATCCACCATCTTGAGGGTAGGGCCTTTAAAGATGCTATTCCTAGGTATAAGACGATGCAGGGATTTTATGTACCGAGGAAAGCAGGTTGGGATACCCACGGTCTGCCGGTTGAGATTGAAGCAGAGAAGAAGCTTGGTATAAAGAGCAAAAAAGAAATAGAGGAATATGGAGTAGCAAAGTTTAATGAGGAGTGTAAGAAGAGTGTTCTTGAGTACATAGATCTCTGGTCCAAATTTACTGAGCGTATAGGTTATTGGGTAAATTTGGACCAAGCGTATTTTACCTACGACAACTCATATATTGAGTCTGTTTGGAAAGTTATAAAGAAGGCAGACGACAGAAAGCTTTTGTATAAGGACTATAAAGTTGTGCCGTGGTGTCCGCGTTGTGGCACAGCGCTCTCATCTCACGAACTGGCTCAAGGTTATCAAGAGGTTAAAGATATTTCCCTCTATGTGAAATTTAAAATAGTCGGGTTTCCAGATGCATATTTTGTTGCTTGGACGACAACTCCATGGACTCTGCCCGGAAATGTAGCTTTAGCTGTCGGTAAAAATATTGTCTATGTTGAAGCAAAGGTGGGAAAGGAAATATTGGTCTTAGCCAAAGACAGACTCTCTTTGATTTCTGAACCACATGAAATTATTGCAGAACACAAAGGAAGCGAGATGGTTGGCATGTCTTATGAACCACTCTATAACTTTATAAAATCTACAGAAAAATCTCATAAAATTTATACAGCTGATTTTGTTAACACCGAGGATGGTACAGGTATAGTCCACACAGCGGTTATGTATGGGCAAGAGGATTTTGATCTGGGTAACAAAGTCGGATTGCCAAAGGAGCATCTCGTTTCTTTGGATGGGAAATTTATCAAGAGTGCTGGATGGCTCGAGGGGATGTCTGTCACAGAAGAAAGCACTTCGGTAGAGATTCTTAAAGATCTTCAAACTAAAGGATTCCTTTTTAAGAAAGAAAGTTACACTCACTCGTATCCATTTTGCTGGAGATGCAAAACCCGTCTTATCTATTATGCTCGCGATTCTTGGTATATCAGGATGTCTCTTCTCAAAGAGACTCTTATTGAAGAAAACAAAAAAATAAATTGGGAGCCAGAATACATCAAAGAAGGACGCTTTGGTGAATGGTTGAGAGAGGTTAAAGATTGGGCAATTTCTAGGGAGAGATATTGGGGCACACCACTACCTGTTTGGGTTTCAGATGATGGAGACAAAATTGTGGTTGATTCTGTGGAGGACATAAGGAAGTTTTCAAAAAAATCGAAAAACAAGTATTTTGTCATGCGCCACGGTGAAGGAGAGAACAATGTCCAGAAGATTGTGAGTGCTAAAGAAAGCGATTTGTTTCATCTTACTCCAAAAGGTAAAGAACAAACTATAAATGCAGCCCAAACCCTTAAAGGAAAAATTGATCTTATTGTTTCTTCGCCATTTTTAAGAACAAGAGAGACAGCTGAACTAATAGCGCGAGAAATAGAGTACCCAAAAGAAAAAATAGTTTATGATAATCGTTTGGCGGAAATAAACACCGGCGTATTTTCAGGCGGACCAATAACCGAATATCATGCATATTTTTCCGATTGGAAAGAAAAGTTTACAAAGTCTCCTCCTGGTGGAGAAAATCTCATAGATCTCAAGAAACGAGTAGGGAATGCAATATCAGATTTAGAGAATAAAGAAAATGGGAAGAGAATTCTCATCATTTCCCATGAATATCCTATTTGGATGCTGGCAGTTGCAGCGGACAGAGCTGGTATCGATCAAGCTATTAAAATTAAGAAGGACAATAATGAATTTATTAAGAATGCAGAGATACAAGAAATCTCATGGCAACTTTTACCGAGTAATCAAAATTACGAGCTCGATCTTCATAAACCATATATCGATGAAATTGTTTTAGTTAAAGATGGTAAGGAGTATAGAAGGGTTAAGGAGGTCCTAGATGTCTGGTTTGACTCGGGAGCGATGCCCTTTGCTTCTAAGGCGAATTATCCGGCCGACTACATTTCTGAAGCTATAGATCAGACGAGGGGGTGGTTCTACACCCTACATGCTGTAGGCGCGATCATGGAGAAGGGCAGAGCTTTCAAGAATGTTATTTGTCTTGGACATATCTTAGATAAAGAAGGCAAAAAGATGAGCAAATCTGTTGGGAATGTTGTGGAACCCTTTAGCGCTATAGAGAAGTATGGAGCAGATACATTACGCTTATGGATGTACTCGGTTAATCAGCCGGGAGAACCAAAAAACTTTGATGAGAGGACGGTAGATGAGATAAACAAAAAAGTTTTCAATCTTCTAGACAATGTCTATGCTTTCTATGATTTATATAGAGATAAAAAGTTGGAGTCAGAAGATCTTGGGCGTGGTTCAAAGCATGTTTTGGATCGTTGGATACTGTCTAGACTAGATGAGCTAGTGCTTGCCGAGACAGAAAATATAGATAACTATAAACTTCTTGAACCGATAAGAGATATTAGAGATTTTATAGACGATTTATCTACTTGGTATTTGAGGAGATCAAGGGACAGGCTCAAGTCTGGAGATATTGGTGCTAAAAAGACTTTGTATTTTGTACTTAAAACAACTTCCAAATTATTGGCGCCATTCGCTCCATTTGCTTCTGAAGAGTTGTATCAAAAATTGAGAATAGAAACAGATCCACTTAGCGTGCATTTAGAGAGCTGGCCAATTGTAAAGAAAAACCCACTCTATTTTTTTGGTTTTGGAGAAAAAAAAGAAGATTTGATTTTTAACATGATGGAGACTAGACGTATTGTGAATCTTGGACTTCAAGCTCGTTCTAAGGTAAATATTAAAATTAGACAACCTTTAAACACTTTTGAAGTAAAGAAATTTGGATTAAAGGCCGAATATGTTGAATTGATAAAAGACGAAGTGAACGTGAAGAATGTTGTTGAAAATAAGAATCTTTCAGAAGATACAAGACTAGACATAAACATTACTTCGCAACTTAAAGAAGAGGGGAGTGTACGTGAGATTATTCGTAATATCCAAGAGATGAGGAAGGATAAGGGGCTAAAGCCTCAGGACAAGATGGAGTATGAGGTTCTCCAAGAAGAAAAAGATTTATTTATCAAATATAAGAACGAAATAGAAGAGACCACGAACGTTATTCTAAAAATTTAGAGCGATGTCTTACCATATATACACGACAAAAGGTATCGTGTTGTCTCTTATCTCAAAGAGAGAAACAGATAAAGTTGCTTTTATTTTTACCAGAGACCTCGGTCTTATTATAGGTAACGCAAGAGGTGTTAGAACAACTCGATCAAAAATTTCTCCGTTTCTCACAGAACTTTCTTTGGTGAAGGTTTCTTTGGTAAAGGGTAAAAGAGATTGGAGAATAACAAGCACTTCTTTGATAAAAAATTTCGGTGTAGAACTTCGAGGAAGACCAAAAGCTATTCTTTCAGCTGGTCGGATATTGAAGCTTGTTCATTCTATGTTACACGGGGAAGATAAAAATATTGAACTCTATGAAGAGTTGGAAAACGGGCTCATGAATTTAACAGAAAATGTTTTAGATACAGAACTTGAAGGATTTGAAGTGTATACTGTTGCCCACATCCTTTCTCATTTAGGATATTTGTCAAAAGAGGAGGCTCCTCATGACTTGGAAAGTGTTGTGAGAAGTAAAGGTAAATTTGTGTCTTTAGTGAATTCTGGTATTCATGCAAGCGGTCTTAGGTAGGGTATAATTTCTATAATGATTGAAAATAAGCATGGTCGAGGCAAAACTAGGCTTGAGGGCTTGAAAGAGAGGCTCTATTCTCGAACAAAATATAAAGTACCTGAAGATTACAGAGAGCCTATCGCTCAAAATGAGAGCGAGCCTGTACCAAGCGGATGGCAGACACCTAAAATAGAAGACATACTTCTTTCAGGCAAGATGAGTGGCGAAGGTCATCCAATAGTGAGGAAGATTTTTCTTATAGCATCACTCTTTTTTTTATGTTCTGGGATAGCCGCTTCTCTCATCTATTTTAAAGGAGACAATTTCATATCAACTAGAAACTTAGATATCTCTGTTGAGGGACCGATAAACATAGCAGTTGGTAGCCCTGTTGAACTTGAGCTTACAATAATCAATAAAAACAATTCTATATTGGATAATGTCAATCTAAAGGTCTCTTATCCTGATGGGACAAGGGATGCTTCTGACTCCAACCAGATATTGACCGACGTGGAAGAAAAACTGAAAGAGTTCTCTCCAGGGGAGAAATTGACAAAGAACATAAAGGCTATATTTTTTGGTTCTGAAGGAGAGACAAAGACAGTAGTGGTATCTGTTGATTATCGAGTCAGGGGGTCGAATGCCACTTTCACCAAAGAAAAAGTTTTTGACTTAACCATTAGCAATGCTCCGGTTGTTGTCTCAATAACACGACCAGAGAAAGTGGTTTCTGGAGATGAGATGAACTTGAGCATCGTTGTCACAGCAAATTCGGAAGATGTTTTGCGAAATGTTATCTTGAGAGCTGAATATCCTTATGGCTGGAGTTTTAAGAGTTCGAGTTTGTCTGCTTCAAATAAAGAGAAGAATCTTTGGTCGCTCGGAGATATCTCACCTGGTGATAAAAAAACTATAAACATAAAAGGATCTTTGATTGGAGAAGATACTGAGGAAAGAGTCTTTAGGTTTTTTGTCGGTGTAGGTAAGAGTGGTACCTTAACTTTTGATACGACTTTAAATTCTAATTTTGTAACGGTGATCATCGAGCGCCCGTCGGTCGATCTGGATATAAAGCTAAACAATGATTCCTCTCAAGAATATGTGGCACCGGCTGGCAGGCAAATACAAGGAACTGTAAATTTCAAAAATAATTTATCGGAAAATCTTATAAATCCTCAAGTTGAGGTTAGGTTTTCTGGTGGTGCTTTAGATAAGGGCATGATATCGACAAAGACGGGTGGTTTGTATAATTCTTCCTTAAATAACATTGTCTGGAATGGATCAAATTCCTCAAATATTGAGACTTTAACTCCTGGGGATTCTGGCTTCGTTGCATTTGAGTTTGCTTCGCTAAAAGACTTACCCCTTGGCTCAATCAATCAAAAGATAGATCTTCTTGTAACTGTTACTGGTCGATTACAAGACTCAAACACTGATGTGAAGATTACAGAGACTCGTTCTGTTAAAATTGCATCAGAGGTAATCCTAAGAGGTGAGTCGCTCTACTCTCGTGGACCGTTTGCTAACAGAGGTCCTATACCACCAAAGGCTGAAACCGAAACTACTTACACTATCACTCTTGATGCTTCGAATACTAGAAATGATGTTCAAGATGTCAAAGTCACTGGAGTTCTCGGAGCCAATGTCCAATGGGCGGAGGAAGTCTCACCGATTGATGAGCCTGGTCTCTCATATGATGAAGCGACGAGGACTGTCACTTGGAGTCTTGGGACATTATCTTCTGGCGCTGGCTTTTCTTCTCCAGGTAAAGAAGTTTCTTTCAAGCTCTCACTTATCCCGTCTCAAGGGCAGATAGGAGGGGCACCGCTTCTTTTTGGTAATATTGCTTTGACCGGTTTTGACCCATTTACAAACAGTCCTATTAGGATCACTCACCAAGCCATCACGACGAAAATTACCAATGACCCTCGCTATGTCCAGGGAGATGAAATTGTTGTAAAGTAGACCAAATGGATCAAATAATATCTTTAACCAAAAGAAGAGGTTTTATCTATCAGGGCTCTGAGATATATGGAGGTCTTGCGGGGACCTGGGATTACGGCCCCTTAGGAGTACTTCTTAAAGAGAATGTAAAAAAAGTTTGGCTCAAGATGTTTCGTGATGATCGCGAGGATATCTTTGGGTTGGATGCTTCTATAATAATGAATCCAAAAGTTTGGGAAGCTTCTGGGCATGTTGCTGGGTTTGCAGATCCTTTAGAAAACGGAGAGAAGTTTAATGTGATGTTTAAAACACAGGTTGGTGCCGGAGAGGAAGCACTCACTTCGTACCTTAGACCAGAGACGGCTCAAGGAATTTTTGTGAATTTTAAGAATGTTGTAGATTCTTTCCATCCAAGACTTCCTTTTGGTATTGCACAGATTGGTAAAGCTTTTAGAAATGAGATCTCACCAAGAGACTTTACCTTCAGACAAAGAGAGTTTGAACAAATGGAACTTGAGTATTTTGTAAAAGGAGAAGATTGGGAAAAACATTTTGAAGAGTTGAGGAAATTGATGCATCAGTTTGCTGAAGCTGTGGGCATTGGTCATGTACACGAACTCAATGTGCCAGATGGCGATAGAGCACATTACTCCAAACGCACTATTGATTTTGAGTATGATTATCCATTTGGCAAGAAAGAGCTTTGGGGTTTGGCTTATAGGACTGATTATGATTTGAGGCAACACTCCGCATCGTCGGGTGTTAGCTTGGATTACCTAGATGAAGAGACGGGAGAGAGACTCACTCCTCATGTCATAGAACCTTCTTTTGGGGTAGATAGGACGATACTCGCTATACTTGTTTCTACTTATACAGAAGATAACCTTGGTGGAGAGAAGAGAGTGTATCTCAAACTTCCTAAAGAAATTGCTCCTGTGAGAGTAGCAGTTTTTCCTCTACTTAAGAACAAACCAGAACTTGTCGAGAAAGCTATGGAAGTCTATAAAATGCTCAAA
>Ga0207952_1001220_pt1 | contig 11818 bp, 8 predicted proteins | sample SubbioR12Aug_8Ca_FD_184831 | JGI IMG/M metagenome (GOLD analysis project Ga0207952, IMG submission 184831) | Serpentinite rock and fluid subsurface biosphere microbial communities from McLaughlin Reserve, California, USA - CR12Aug_8Ca (SPAdes) | ecosystem: Environmental > Terrestrial > Deep...
AGCCGGTCCCGGTGATGCCCCCGGACATGCCCGTCGTCATCGCGCGAAAGGTCAGCACGGACCGCGGCGCTCCGCCCCAAAGCGTGCCGATTTCCGTGGCCCAGGTGTCTGCACTCGCAGCAGCCAGCGCACCAACGGCACCAATTGCCCAGACCGACTCATGGTGAGCGCCCGCCTTCACGGCCAGCAGCGAGAATACGGCCCCGTTGGCGAGCACCTGCATGGCATCCCTGGCGTGCACCTGTGGCACGGAACGTTGCGTGCGTTCTGCCTTGCGGGCGGCGCCGAGCGCCGTCACTCCGGAAGCCGCGACGAAGTACAGGACGAGCAGAATCGCCCACGGCCAACCCGCCACCGCCGCGGCGATGCCACAGGCGAAGGCGCCCCACTGGCCCGATTCATCGAGCATGTCGAATCGCCGCGCCAACGCCGTGACCAGCGCGGCGATGAGAGCGGCAATGAGTGCACGTTCGGCCATTGGGGGATAGTCGCTTGCCGCGAAGCCGCCACGCAAGCGCAGCCGGTTCCGCGTGTCCAACGATTCCGGCGATGCGCTAGCTTTCGCGTTGCACTCCCGTCCTTCACCCCGCGCAATGTCCGCCACGGTTGACCCCCTCCTGCCGCTCTCCCTGCTTGAGGCCGTCCGCACGGTGGACCTCCCCGAGGGTGACTTGGAAGCCGAGTTCGTCGCAGAGCTGCGCAACAAGCGCCTCGGTCTCTCCGACACGGTATTTGCCCAGATCAAGCGGTTCGGCGAGGCGGTACGTCGCCGGCAACCGCAGTCGTTCGACGAGGCAAACGGCATCGCCAAGCTCATCGGCCGGCGCCCGGACGCGGAGGCGGTCTTCCGCGAAGCGGGCCGCAACCTGGCGCGGCAGTCATACCGCACCATCTCGCCGCTGACGCGCAGGATGACGCTGACGCTTCCCGCCATTCTCTCGCGCACTATCGCGCTGCGCCACGTCCGGCGCATCGCCGTCCGCTATCTGGCCGGCGAGGTTCGCCGAGTGGGGTCCACCATCCTGCTGGTTGTGCCCCATTCGGTCACGCTCGAGACTTCGCCGCGGCAGGGTGGCTGCGCGTACTACGAATCGGCGCTCCGCGAGTTGATGCAGCTTCTGGTCGGCGGCGTCGGCGCCGTGGAGCACGTGCGATGCGCTGGCCGTGGAGAAGGAAACTGCGAATGGCGCGCCGAGTGGCGCCCCATCGGATCGGCGAGGTAATCCAACGATGTCGTCGCGCGAAGCTCCCCTGCTCACGCCGGCAACGCTTCCCCGGATTCAGGCAGCGCTCGCCGCCGCCGGGGTGGACGGCTGGCTCCTGTATGACTTTCGAGGTCTCAACCCGGTCGCGCGCTCCATGGTGGGGCTGGAGGGGATGGGCTCGCGCCGGATTTTTGCCTGGGTACCGACGCAGGGTACGCCGGTCGGTCTGTCGCACGCCATCGAGCAACTCGGATGGGCACGCTGGCCCGCGGCCTGGGAACGGCGCGTTTACGCGGCGTGGCGCACCCTGGAGGGTGATGTCGCATCGCTTGTGAACGGCAAGCGGATTGCCATGGAATACTCGGCCGGCGATGCCGTGCCTGTGGTCGATCGGGTCCCCGCTGGCGTGCTGGAGATGGTGCGTGGCGCCGGCGCCACGGTAGTGACGTCCGCCGATCTGGTGACCGGGTTCTTTGCGGTCTGGAGTGATGCCGGTCGCGCTTCGCACCTGCGCGCCGCCGAACAGATCGCCCGCATCGCAGGCAGCGCGTTTGCGCGGGCCGGTGCTGCGGCGCGCACGCAGACGCCCATCGCCGAGCATGAGCTGATGACGTGGATGCAGGGCGAGTTCTCGGCTTGTGGCCTCAGCACGGATCATGGGCCGAACGTTTCTGCTACGGAGAACGCGGCAAATCCACACTACGAGCCGTCGGCCGCGGCACCTCGGGCGCTTCGCGCGGGCGATGCGGTGCTGATCGACCTGTGGGCAACCGAACCCGACGGCATCTATGCAGACCAGACGTGGATGGCGAGCATCGGCCCGCCGTCGCCAAAGCTGGTTCAGGTGTGGACGGCCGTGCGCGACGCACGCGACGCCGCTCTCGAGTTGCTTGCGCGACGTATTCCCGCCGGTGACAGCGTGCGCGGCGCAGATGTGGACGATGCCGCGCGTGCGGTGATCGAGAAGGCCGGGTTCGGTCAGTATTTCACCCACCGCACCGGGCATTCCATAGATGCGCGTTCGCTGCACGGATCCGGTCCCAACCTCGACAACCTCGAGACGCGCGAAGAACGCTTGCTCATTCCCGGCGTGGGTTTCTCGGTGGAGCCCGGCGTGTACATCCCGGGCGAAATCGGCGTGCGCTCCGAGGTGAACTGCTGGATCGGTGAGCGCGAACTTGTCGTCACGCCGCGGGAAATCCAGCGGGAGCTCTTCGTCGTCTAGATGACCGCGCCTCCCACGGGCGCCGTAGCACTGCGGCGCGAGCTTGGGCTCGCGTCCGCCGCACTGCTGGTGGTGGGCGGCATCATCGGCAGCGGCATCTTCTTCACCCCGGCGAAGGTCGCAGCAGCGCTCGGATCGCCGGCATGGATCCTGGGCATCTGGATCGTGGGGGGAATCGTCGCCGTTGCAGGTGCGCTGACCTTCGCCGAGCTCGGCGCGATGTTCCCCGAGGCAGGCGGACCGTACGTGTACATCCGCGAGGCGTTCGGCCCGCTCGCGGCATTCCTGCACGGCTGGATGATCCTGCTCATGATCGCGAGTGGCGCGATCGCGGCTGTTGCCGTCGGGTTTGGCAACTATCTCGCGCGCTTCGTGGACATCGCGCCCGTTGGCGGACCGATCGGTGTTGCAGCCATCACGATCGTCGTGGTGACCTTCACGAACATCCTCGGCATCAAGACTGGAACGATCACGGCGAACGTCTTCACGGTCTCCAAGATTGTAGCTCTATCGGCGCTGATCGTCGGTGGATTGCTGCTTGTGCCGAGCGGCGCGCCTCCGGCGCCTGCGGTCGCGGCGCCAACAGCACCGGGCATCGGCGCCGGGTTGTCGGCGGCGTTCGTCGCCGTGCTCTTCACGATCGGGGGCTGGCAGCAGACGAACATGGTCGCGGGCGAGATCCGTGATCCCGCGCGCACACTGCCGCGCGCATTGATGATCGGTGTGGCGATCGTGGTGGTGATCTATGTCGGCGCCAACGTCGCGTACCTCAACGCCCTCGGCCGCGACGGCATGGCGGTAAGCACGGCGGTTGCGGCCGACACGGCGCAGCGGGCATTCGGTGACATGGGGGCGCGCGCCATCACACTGGCCGCCATGCTCTCGATCTTCGGTTTTGTGAATGTCGCGCTGCTGACTAACGCCCGCGTGATCTTCGCGCTCGGTGCCGATGGCACGCTGCTCGGGTTCGCGGCGCGGGTGCACCCGACATTTGGTTCGCCACACGTCGCCCTTCTGCTGCTCGGTGGCTGGTCGCTGGTGCTGCTCTTTGCGACTGGCGGCTCGCTCGACGCCTTGCTCTCAGGCGTGGTGTTCGCCGACTGGGTCTTTTTCGGCCTCGCGGCGGCGGCAGTCATTCGCCTGCGTCGCACACGGCCCGAGCTCGCGCGTCCCTACCGCGTGGCCTGGTATCCCTGGCTCCCTGCCGTGTTCGTGCTCTGCGCAGCGGTAGGCGTGCTCAGCGCCTGGGTCGATGCTCCGCGAATGTCGCTGGCCGGCACGGCGATGCTCGTCGCCGGTGCCGTGCTTTACAGGTGGCGATCCACCGCCATCGCGGCAAAGAGCAGCGCCAGGTAAAGCAGCGAGTACTTGTAGAGCTTCCACGCGGGCGCACTCCACTCGCCGGAGTCACGCTGCCGCCAGACGAGCCAGGCACCGCGCAGGAACCACCCGCCCAAGAGCAGCGCCGCAACCAGATATGGCGTGCCGAGCATTCCAATGGCTACGGGCAGGAGCGTCAGCGCCACGAGGAGCACGCTGTACCAGAGCATCTGGTCAATCGTCTCTCGCGTGCCCCAGGCGTTCGGCGCCATCGGCACGCCCGCGCGGCCGTAGTCCACCTGTTTGTTGAGCGCCAGCGCCCAGAAGTGGGGTGGCGTCCAATAGAAAACGATCAGAAAAAGAAGGACGCTGCGAATGTCGACGGTGCCCGTGACCGCCGCCCAACCAACGAGGGGAGGGAAAGCACCGGCTGCCCCGCCAAGGACGATGTTCTGCGGCGTGCTGCGCTTCAGCCACCGGGTGTAGACAAAGACGTAGCAGTAAAACCCGCCCAACGCGAGGATCGCGGTCATCGGGTTTACAAAACGCCCGAGGAGGAACGTTGCCGCGGTGGCGCTGGCAACGCCGAACGCCATCACGGCCTGCGGCGCCATTCGGCCAGAGGGAATGGGGCGGCTGCGCGTACGCGCCATGACGTCGTCGATGTCGCGGTCGAAATACATGTTCACCGCGTTGGCACCGCCGGCCATCAGGTAGCCGCCCACCATCACGATGAACACGGTGAGCAGGCTGGGCGATCCGGCCACGTACATCGGCATTGCGGTGGTGACGAGCAGCAGCGAAATGATTCGCGGCTTTGTGAGCGACAGCAGATCGGCGGCCAGCGGGCGCGTTGGCGTCGCGGCAGGCGAATCGGGAGCGTTTGTGGTCGCCGGTCCGGTCATGTGCCGATCGTCGCCGGAGGTGTCACGCCCTCGACCTGCATCACTGCCGGATGCATGGTTCGCCACGCGAATACCAGCAGCAGCGCGAGTCCGATGGCCGGCACGATGGCGTACGTCCATTCGAGCGCGACGTTGCGCGGCCCGGGGACCACGCCGGTTCGCGACGGTTCTGCTGCCGCGTCCGGCCCGTGGTGCATGCCGCGCGCGGTGGAGCGCAGGATCAGCGCCTGCGACACCGCGATCAGTGCGGCCACGATGTAGAACAGGAGGTCGGCGAGCGGAGTGGCCACGAGTACGCGAGTGCTGGAGACGGGATGGCGCAGCCGCGCCAATTCGGATATGTGAAAGCTCGCGCATTGGCGGCGCATACGGTAGCATTTGCCAATGGCTGAGCCGACTGCAGCACCCGGCGCCCCGAGCGCCGGCACTCTTGAACGGCGGATTGGTCTCTGGAGCGCCATTGCCATCGTCATCGGGTCGACGATCGGGTCCGGGATCTTCCGCTCCCCGGCCGGCATCGCCGACAAGCTCCCCGGCCCGCTGCCTATGCTCTCGGTCTGGGTCGTGGGCGGGATCTTCGCTCTGTGCGGCGCCCTGACACTGGCCGAACTCTCGAGCGCGCTTCCGCGCACCGGGGGCGTTTACGTCTTCTGCCGCGAAGGTTGGGGCAGGATGACCGGCTTTTTGTTCGGCTGGGGTCAGCTGGTGATGATCCGTGCTGCCTCGCTGGGTGCGATCTCGATCACCTTTGCCGAGTATTTCTTCCGCGTGCTCGGCCGGGACCCTGGCGCGGCCGATGAGCGGATGCCGGTGCGCTTCATCGCAGTGGGCGCCATCGTGCTGACCGGGCTCTTCAACATTGTGGGTGTCAAAGCGTCGTCGGCGGTGGTGAACGTCACCGTGATCGCGAAGTACGGCGCGCTGGTGTTCATCGTTCTCGTCGCCTTTGCATTCGGGTCGGATGGTGGTGCAGCGCACTTCACGCCGGCGATTCCGGCCGGAAGTGTCACGGTCAGTGCGTTTGGGCTGGCGCTCGTTTCCACGCTCTGGGCTTTTGACGGCTGGGCCGACCTCTCGTACAACGCGGGCGAGGTCAAGGACCCGCAAAAGACGCTGCCGCGAGCGCTCATCGGGGGCACGCTGCTGGTGCTCGCGATCTACCTCGCGGCGAACGTGGCGTATCTCGCGGTGATGCCGATCGAGGAGATGCGGACGTCGAAGCTGGTTGCCGCGGACGTGGCGCAGCGGGTCATTGGCACAGGCGGTGTGGCCTTCGTGGCCATCACGGTGATGATCTCGACCTTCGGCACGCTGAATGCCGTGCTGCTCACAAGCCCTCGCGTCTTTTTCGCGATGGCCGAGGAAAAGCTCTTCTTCCCCGTCTTCGCCAAGGTACATCCCACGCGTGGCACGCCCTGGATCTCGGTCGCGCTGGTGGCAAGTCTGGGCTGCGCGTTCGTGCTGATCGGCACGTTTGAATCGCTGGCCGACGCGTTCGTGACAGCCTTCCTGCCTTTCTACGCGCTCGCCGTGGCCGCGATCTTCCGACTCCGTGGGCGGCCCGGGTACAACCCGACCTTCAAGACGCCGCTGTACCCGCTCGTGCCGGCGCTGTTCGTGATCAGCGTGTTGTATTTGCTGAGCAACGCGATCATCCAGGAATCGAGCCGGATGCAGACGCTGGGGGTGCTCGGTGTCGTGCTCCTCGGCGTGCCGGTCTACTACTTCTTTTTTGGGCGTCGCGTCACCGCGTAACGCAAGGGCTACGCTTCGTCTCAGGTGGGTCACGGGGCACCGCACGCGTTGTGCGCCGCGCCGGGCGTTCGTAGCTTTCTTGTGTTCGTTTTTCAGCGTCTTTTCACCCCACGAGGTTTCCACATGCAGAACCTTCGTTCGCGGCTGACCGTCGCGGCGATCCTTGGCCTTCTGGCGACGTCGTCGCTTGGAGCCCAGGGCGTCACGACCGGCGGTGTCAGCGGTAATGTGACCGACCCGAGCAACAACCCCCTCGCCAACGTGCAGGTCACCGTGACGAACCGCGCCACCGGCGCGACCTCCGGCACGACCACGCGCGAGAACGGCAGATATACCATTGTCGGGCTCGAGGTTGGGGCGGGCTACACCGTGATGGCGCGGCGGATTGGTTTCGCCCCGCAGACGCGCGACGGCATCGTCGTGACGCTGTCGCAGATGACTCGCGTCGATTTCAAGATGACGGAACAGGCCGCGCAGATCTCGACGGTAACCGTGACCGCCACGAATGACGGCTTCGAGTCGTCAAACACCGGCACGAAGCAGTCGGTCGGCGACACCGTGCTCCAGCGTCTCCCGACCCAGAACCGTCAGCTCACGGACTTCATGAAGCTGGTGCCGCAGGTGTCCACGTCGGGCGCCGGGTATTCGGCCGGCGGCATGTCGAACCGCATGAATAACGTGCAGATCGACGGCGCCTCCGAGCGCGACGTGTTCGGCCTTGGGTCCACCGGCCAGCCGGGCGGCCAGATCAGTGCGAAGTCGGTGTCGATTGAAGCGGTGAAGGAGTTCCAGGTGCTGCTCGCGCCGTTCGATGTGCGCCAGGGCAACTTCGGCGGCCTCCTGCTCAACGCCGTGACGAAGTCGGGAACCAACGAGTACCACGGCTCGGTGTTCTACGACTACCGCAATGAACGCTTCGGCCGCAACACGCCGGTGCTGCGCAGCACACAGTTCGATCGCGGCCAGCTCGCCTTCTCGATGGGCGGCCCGATCATCAAGGACAAGCTCCACTTCTTCTTTGCCGACGAACTCAAGGACGAAAACGTCCCGCTGTTTGGCCCGTACGAGGGCCAACCGGCCAACGCGACTTCGCCGCTGCAGATTGCGACGACGGATTTCCGCCGGTTTGAGCAGATCATGGCGGCGGCGCCCTACGGCCTGGCGGCCGTTGGCACCACCAATGTCGTCAACGGACCGCGCCCGCAGCACAATCCCTTCCTGCGCCTCGACTACCGCGTCAACGACAATCACCGTCTCGTCTTCCGTGTGAACTACGGTGATGCGAAGCAGGAATTCCGCGCGCAGAACGGCCGCTCGTCCAGCCAGATGGTCTACACCTCCAACTTGCACAACCTGACCAGCAAGAAGGTGTCGCCGGTGCTGCAGCTGTACTCGAACTTTTCGGACGGCTCGTCGAACGAGTTCTTCGTGGGCTTCAACCGCGTGCGCGATCGGCGGGTGCCGGGCTCGGTCTATCCGCAGATCACGGTGTTTCAGGTGCCGCGGGTCGGCGGTGGCAACGCCACGATCATCGCAGGCGCCGACCAGTTCTCGCAGGGCAACGAAGGCGACTTCGATACCTACGAGCTCACGAATAACTGGTCCAAGAACATGGGGTCGCACACGCTGACCCTCGGTACGCGGAACGAATACAACTACATCCGCAACCTCTTCACCCAGTCGTCGTACGGCGTCTGGAGCTTCCGTAACCTGGATTCGCTCGCGTCGGGCAATGCGAACTCGTTCCGCAAGTCCATCATTCTTGCCGATAACGGAAACGCCTACTTCAATTCGATCAACTCGGCGTGGTACGCCCAGGACCAGTGGGCAGCGACTCCGCGGCTGACGATCACCGGCGGCCTCCGCGCTGACATCGCCAAGTTCCTCACGGACATCGCGTATAACGCCGCGGTGGACAGCGCCTACGGGCGCAGGACCGATGCCACGCCCAAGACGACGGTCCAGTGGTCGCCACGCGTGGGCTTCAACTGGGACATCACCGGCAATGCGGTGAACCAGCTCCGCGGCGGCATCGGCCTCTTCGTTGGTACGCCACCCGGCGTGTGGCTCGAAAACTCAGTCATCAACTCGGGTAACCTGATCACCTTCCTCAACTGCAACACGAGCGGCAGCACGGCGCAGGCGCCGGCGTTCAATCAGGATCCGGCAGCCATCAACAACTGCCGCACGGGCGCGCCGGTGAAGCCCATCGGCGAAGTGAACTTCATGGCGTCGGACCTCAAGTATCCGCAGCCCCTGCGACTCTCGCTCGGTTTTGACCGCCGGATCGGCGAGAACGTCGTCGCCACGGTCGAAGGCCTCTACGGCAAGACGCTCAACCAGCTGTTCATGGTGAACCTGAACCTGAACGCGCCCCGCGGCGTTGACCCGCGTGGTCGCGTGCTGTTCGGCGACACCATCCTCACTGCGAACGGCGCGGCGCGTGCGTCGATCCCGGCCAGGATCATCGCCAATGGCGGCACCACGCGGTTCGCTGCCGGCTACGACATGCGCAACCAGAGCAACGACTACTTCTACAACGTCACGTTCAAGCTCGAGAAGCGGTACAGCCGCAACTGGCAGGGCGTCGCGGCCTATACCTATGGGCGCGCGCGGGACGTCCAGTCGTTCGGGTCGTCCACGGCGGCATCGAACTGGCGCTTTGGCCGGACGCTGGCCACCGACCAGAACGTGGCCGACGTCACCACGTCGCTCTTCGACCAGCCGCACAACGTGCTGGTGCAGGGCACCTACACGTTCAACTGGTGGAAGGATCGCCTCGCCACCGACATCACGGTGTTCTACCGCGGCAACTCGGGCTCGCCGCACGATTACGTGTATGGCGGCGGCGGCGGTGCCGGCGACCTCAATGCGGACGGTGCGCAGGGCAACGACCTCATCTACATCCCCAAGAATGCGCTCGATGCAAGCGAGATTCAGTTCCGAAACTCGGGCACCATCCTTGCAGCGACCCAGGCCCAGGCGTTCGAAGATTTCATCAAGAGCAGCGAATGCCTCAGCAGCCAGCGCGGCAAGATCCTCAAGCGCAACTCCTGCCGTGTGCCGTGGCAGGAGCAGATGGACCTCACGGTGCGTCAGTCGCTCCCCGAGTTTCTGGGCGGGCAGCGCGCCACGTTCATCTTCCAGGTCTACAACGTGCTGAACCTGATCAACGATGAATGGGGCAAGAGCAAGCAGACCGATGGCTCGAGCAACAGCAACGTGCCGGTGCTCACGCACGTTGGGATGACCGACATCAATCCAAAGGTTGCCGTGCCGATCTTCACGCACAACGTCAACCAGAGGACGTACATCAAGGGCAACGGTACGGGCGACAACTACCAGTTCCAGGCGGGCTTCCGCTACAGCTGGTAGGACTCAGCCGACCGCAGGGAAAACGGCCCGGGGCGCGCAAGCGCTCCGGGCCGTTCTGCTTTTTCGAGGCGTGGATAGTATTACGGCGGGGACGCGGATTTCCGCGGATTGGAACGACATGAAACTTGGATACTGAAAGGGGGAACTACAGCGTGGCACCGAGCTGTCGTTCCCCCTTCTTCAGTATCCGCGTTCATCGGTTGGTATCCGCAGTTATCCGCGTCCCCGCCGTAAAACCCCGCGTCCCCGCAGTAAGAACCCGCGTCCCCGCAGTAAGAACCCGCGTCCCCGCAGCAGTACTTAGAAGATCGACAGCTTTACGTACTTCTTTGGGTTCTTCATCAGGTCGGCCATGAGCGAATCCAACCGCTGCAGCGTGCCGCGAACGTCGCCGTAGAGCGCCGGGTCATTCATCAGCTTCCCGACCGTACCCGAGCCACTGTTCACCTTGTTCATCAGTGAATCCAGTCGCGTCGTAGTGGACTGGAGATCCGTCGAAAGGGCGGAGAAGCTTGCCGCTGCAGCCTTCATGGCCTTCAGCGTCGAATCCACCTGCGCACTGTCCACAGAGGTGGCCATCTTGCGCAGTGCGGCCTGCGTTCGCTTCAACTCCTCGTTCTGGTCTGCAGCCAGCTTTTGCACCGATTCGAACACGCCGTTTGCCTTGGCGATCGTCGCGCGGATGTCCCGCAAGCCATTGTCGTCCACCAACTCCTTTCGCAGCGACCGGGTGATGACCGCGAGGTCGGCCGCGAGAGAGTCCATGCGCACCAGCACATCACCGATCGCCGGCGAACCGACGCCCTGCGGAATCGTGTCGCCTTCGGCGAAGGTGTCGGTCGTCGGTTTCGAGGGCTTGAGCGCAATCAGCATGTCGCCGAAAAACCCGTTGGGTGCCACCGTGGCGGTGGTCCCCTTGGGAACCTTGAACTCGTGGCGCACGCGGAGCGTGACGACGAGGTGCCCCTCAGGCACCAGCGCCACCTCATCCACGTACCCGACGCTCACACCGGCCAGCAGCACCGGCTGGCCCTGCTTGAGGCCGGCGCCCCAGGCGAACTTGGTGTAGAGCGGGTAACCGGGCATGAGGCCGCCGCGCGCCAACCACAGCGCGCCGAGGAACCCCATCACCAGCGCCACGGTCGCCACCATGCCAACGAGCACTTCGTCGCGTCGCTTCATCCTTGCAAATATGGTGCGAGTAGAAGGGCAGTGGCGGCGTCGAGGATCAGAATCCAGATGGATGCAATGACGACGGCCTTCGCCGTCGCCTTGCCCACGCCCTCGGCGCCGGACTGGGTGACGTACCCCTCATAGGTGCATAGGTACGCGATCGCTGCCCCAAATAACGTGGCCTTGATCAGGCTATACGCCACTTGAAAGTGGTCATAGCCCAGCCGAACGCCTTCCACGAACATCGAGAGCTGGACGCCACCGACGAATACCGCCGCCATCGCTCCGGACACCACGCCGATAAAATCGGCCATCAGCGTCAGAATTGGCAGCATGATGATGGCAGCGAGCAGCCGCGGAACCACCAGGTAGGCCACCGGATCGTACGCCAGCGTTTCGAGCGCATCGATCTGTTCCGTCACCCGCATGGTGCCAATCTCAGCCGTCATCTTGGCGCCAATCCGACCCGCCAACACGAGGCCCGTGAGCAGTGGTCCGGTTTCGAGCACCGTGATCTGGCGCGACGAAAGCCCGACAATGGAGAGTTGAATGCCGGGAAAGAGCTGGTATCGCACCTGAATGGCGATGACGCCGCCAATGAACGCCGCCACCATGACGACCAGCGGCACCGAGTCCACACCGATCGCGCGCATCTGCCGTACGACGTGGGGCAGGTAGGTGGAAGGCTCGCCAAGCGCGCGTTTGAGATCGCGAAGGAAGAGCACCCGCGCCCCGAACCCGCCAAAAAACCCCAGGGTCGCCCGGCTCATCTTCCGGAAGAACTCGATGGGCGCGCGCTGCACCACCGGGAAGGTGTGCGTCTCGCGGTAGTTCCGGGTCTGGTAGTCGGTGGGGTGGGT
>Ga0207952_1001221_pt1 | contig 11814 bp, 7 predicted proteins | sample SubbioR12Aug_8Ca_FD_184831 | JGI IMG/M metagenome (GOLD analysis project Ga0207952, IMG submission 184831) | Serpentinite rock and fluid subsurface biosphere microbial communities from McLaughlin Reserve, California, USA - CR12Aug_8Ca (SPAdes) | ecosystem: Environmental > Terrestrial > Deep...
CCGCTGTCCGGGCGAAACTTGAAGCAATGCGTCGTGCCTCATAAAACATCGAGGGCCACCATCTCACAGGAGATGAGTGGCCCGCTTCATTGACACCCCGCCCGAAAAAGTATCAAATCCCGGTAGGCAACCAGAGCGAGGATACGATGCCGACGAAAAAAGCACCTGCAAAGAAACCCCCTCTTCCGGCAGACATCCGGGACTTCCTGCGCGACATGGAAAGCAAATGCACCGAGGCTAACAGGTTGATCTGGAGCGGGATTGTCGACAAGAAACTCAAGGACGCCCTCAAAGATGCGGGTCTGACGCACGAGACAATCGCCCTTCTCGGCACGTTGAAAAGCCGCAGCACGCGGATGAAATGGGAAGGTGTCGTAAAGGCAAACTATGCGCAAGCGGTAGCGCTGTACGCCCGCGCGTTCGATATCGGATCGATCGTGGACATGCTACTCGACCGTTGACGACGAAAGGCGCGGCCGCCCTGCGGCCGCGCCTTCCCTTTTCCTTTTTTTAACCACCGTGAAGCGAGACGGCGGCTTTCGTTTTAAAACCGGGAGACGGCGGCGGGAATGTGTTTGACGCCGTCTCCGCAGGCGCGACGGCGCCGAGGTCGAGCGCTGGCGTAGCAACGCCAGATAGCGACGGCGGAGAACACTTCCCGCTGGCGTCCGGTTTTACAACGATTGCTGCCGCGAGCGAAGCTTTATGCTGCTGCCTTCTCTTCCGGCGCCGGCGCCATCAGCGCTTCCGCCGCTGCAAGCTTTTCTTGCAAGGTGGAGATCATTTCGTTCTTCTTCGAGCCTTTGAAGCCCGTACCTGCCGGGATAAGTCGGCCGATGATGACGTTCTCCTTGAGACCGACGAGGCGGTCCACCGCGCCAGAGACTGCCGCCTCTGCGAGCTTACGCGGCGTGTTCTGGAAGGAAATCGCCGAGAGGAACGATGCGCGCGTGAGCGAGACTTCGGTGATACCCAAGAGGAGCTGCTTGCCTTTTGCCGGCTCGCGGCCTTCCTCTTTCATGATCTTGTTAATGCGCTCCAATTCGAAGTCCGCGATGATCTCGCCCGCCGAGACGCCGGTATCGCCCGGAGCGACGACCGACATGCGGCTGAACATCTGCTTCACGATGATTTCGAGGTGCTTGCGAGCGGTCGAGACGCCCTGGAGTTCGTAGATGCGGGTGATTTCCGCGATCACGTATTCCTGCGCACGCTCCTTGCCAGCGAGGAGGAAGAGTTCGTCCATGTCCGCGCTTCCGTCGGTCATGAAGTCGCCTTTCTTCACCGCCTGCCCTGCCTTCACGATGATCGTGCGGGCCGGATGGATGCGGTATTCGGTGTCGCGCTTCGCCGCTTTCCCTTCTGCCGCGATCATAAGGACCGTTTCCTGGCCGTCACGTTCGATCGACGTAATCACGCCGTCGACGCGTGCAAGCGATGCAGGAAGTTTCGGCATGCGCGTCTCAAAGACTTCTTCGACGCGCGGGAGGCCCATGGTGATGTCACCGCCTGCTTGTGCGACGCCGCCGGTGTGGAACGTACGCATCGTGAGCTGGGTTCCCGGTTCGCCGATCGCCTGTGCGGCAATGACGCCCACCGCTTCACCCATGTCCACGAGCTGTCCGTTCGCGAGGTCGACGCCGTAGCACTTCTGGCAGACACCGCGAGGGACGCGGCACGTCATCGGGCTCCGCACGGTTGCCTGCACGACGCTCGCGTCATCTTCGATCTTCTTCGCATCGTCCTTCGTGAGGAGCTGGTTGCGCTTGAATCCGGCAACGTCGTCCGCAAGCACGCGGCCGGCGAGGCGGTCGGCAAACGAGCCGCCGATGTTTTCCTTGCCCGGGCGCGGGAGGATGACGCCTTCTTTCGTGCCACAGTCGTCTTCGAGGACGACGACGTCGTGGGCGACGTCGAAGAGGCGGCGGGTGAGGTACCCGGCACGCGCGGTATTCAGCGCAGTGTCGGCAAGGCCCTTACGCGCACCGTGCGTCGAGGTGAAGTATTCGATCGGGGTGAGGCCTTCTTTCAAGGATGACACGATTGGGAATTCGATGACCTCGCCGCGCGGGTTGGTGATGAGGCCCTTCATGCCGGCCATCTGGTGGAGCTGGACGACGGAACCTCGCGCCCCGGAGGTGATCATGTTGTGGACCGGGCCCGTCGGGTCGAGCGCTTCGACGACGTGCTTGCGCAATTCGCCTGACGCGCGTCCCCAGATCTCGATCGTCGCGCGACGGCGTTCGTCGTTCGTGAGGAGGCCGTTCTCGTAGTTTTCCTTTTCCTTCACGACCGCAGCCTTCGCCTCGTCAATGAGTTTCTGCTTCTCTTCCGGCACATGCACGTCCGAGATGGACCACGTGATACCGGCGTGTGTCGCGTACTTGAAGCCGAAGCTCTTGATCTTGTCGAGGATCGCCGGGATGCCGTCGAGCGAGTAGTGGCTGGTGAGGGTGTGGACGAGCGCGCCCATCTTCTTGTTGGTGATCTCGTCGTTGAAATACGGGAAATCGTTCGGAAGGACCGAGTTAAACAGGAGGCGGCCGACCGTCGTCTCGAACGGCTTGCCATCATATGCGGCGTACTTCTTGTTCTCCGACGGCAAGACCCAGATCTTCGCGCGCAAGTCAACGGCACCGAAGTCATATGCGGTGATCGCGGCGTTTGTCGAAGGATAGGTCTTCCCTTCACCGCTTGCGCCCGGGATGATGCGCGTCATCCAGTAGCAGCCGAGGACGATGTCGAGGAGCTTCGAGGCAACGACGACGTCGCCAGAGCCGGGCTTCAAGACGTTCTTGTTTGCGGACATGATCTCTTGCGCTTCCATCTGCGCCTCTTCGGAGAGCGGCACGTGGATTGCCATCGCGTCGCCGTCGAAGTCGGCGTTGTACGCCGGACAGACAAGTGGGTGCACCTGGATCGCGTTGCCTTCGATGAGGACCGGGCGGAATGCCTGGATCGATTGGCGGTGGAGGGTCGGTGCGCGGTTGAGAAGCACGTACTTCCCTTGGATCGCTTCTTCAAGGATCGGCCAGACTTCCGGCGCCTCGTCTTCGATCATGCGGCCGGCGCCACGGATGTTGTAGGCATGTTCGCGGGCAAGGAGGCCGTGGATCACAAACGGGCGGAAGAGTTCGAGGACCATGTGCTTCGGCAGGCCACATTCGTCGAGCGCGAGGTCCGGACCGACGACGATGACCGAACGGCCCGAGTAGTCCACGCGCTTACCAAGGAGGTTCTGGCGAAGGTACCCGTGCTTGCCTTTCAAGTAATCAGCGAGGGATTTCAGCGCGCGGCGGCGGCCACCCAAAATTCCAAGCACGCCCGCGCCGCGGCGCATCGAGTTGTCGAGAAGCGCGTCGATCGCTTCCTGGAGGATGCGCTTTTCGTTGCGGAGGATGACATCCGGCGCATGGATCGCCATGAGGCGCTTCAGACGGTTGTTGCGGTTGATGACGCGGCGGTAGAGGTCGTTCAAGTCCGACGACGCGTGGCGGCCGCCTTCCAAGGCGACCATGGGGCGCAGGGCCGGCGGGACGACCGGGAGACGTGTGAGGAACATCCACTCCGGGCGGACGTTCGCGCGGCGCATGCTCTGCACCAAGGCAAGACGCTTGCGTGCCTTGTCCTTGTCGGCTGCACCTGCTGCCTCGTATTCAGCCTGGAGTTCTTCCGCGAATTTGTCGAGGTCGACGTTCTTCAATATATTGTACAAGGCTTCAGGGCCGATCGAGGCGCGGAACATCGCGCCGTACTTCACGGCAAAGAGGTGGTACGCGGCTTCGTCGAGGACGGCGCCTTCGACGATCGCTTCGATGTCGCGCTTCGCCTTCGTCGCAAGGTCCTTGAGACGGGTCTTTTCATCGGCATTTGCCGCAGCCTTCGATTTCACCGTGTATTCCTGCTCCAAGTCCTTGAGAAGGCGGCTGCGTTCGCTTTCGTCGACCGACGTGACGATATAGCCGGCGAAGTAGACTACCTTTTCGACTTCCGCAGCCGAGAGGCCGAGGAGGAGCGCGATACGCGACGGGATGCCGCGGAGGAACCAAATGTGTGCGACCGGCGTCGCGAGGTCGATGTGGCCCATGCGCTCGCGGCGGACGATGGCGCGCGTGATTTCGACGCCGCACTTCTCGCAGACGATGCCGCGGAAGCGGATGCCGCGGTACTTGCCGCAGTAACATTCGTAGTCTTTTTCAGGACCGAAGACGCGCTCATCGAAGAGGCCGTTCTTCTCCGGGCGCTGCGTGCGGTAGTTGATCGTTTCCGGCTTCGTGATCTCCCCATGCGACCACTCGAGGATCTTCTCGGGGCTCGCAAGGCGCATCGCGATCGCATTGAAGTCCTGCGGGAGCGTGTCCTTGTTGCGCTTCATCTGTGTGTGTGGATTTTGCATATGCAGGGGGGTTATGCGTTCTCGCCTTCGCTTTTAAATTCGAGGTCAATGCCAAGGCCGCGCAAGTGGCGCACCAAGACGTTGAAGGTTGCGGGCGTGTTCGATTCCTTGATGCGTTCCCCCGAAACGATCGCGTCGAATGCCGCGCTGCGGCCGAGGATGTCGTCGGACTTGTACGTGAGGATTTCGCGGAGCGAGTGGGCGGCGCCGTAGCCGAGGAACGCCCAGACTTCCATTTCCCCGACGCGTTGGCCGCCGTTTTGCGCCTTGCCGCCGAGCGGCTGCTGCGTCGTCAGCGAGTACGGACCAATCGAGCGCATGTGGATCTTGTCTTCCACCATGTGGTGGAGTTTCAACATGTACATGACGCCGACCGAGACTTTCTGCGCGAACGGTTCGCCGGTGCGGCCATCGAAGAGCGTGCGCTTCCCATCTTCGGAAAGGCCGGCTTCTTTAAGTTCCTTCCTGATCTCTTCTTCGGTTGCGCCGGCAAACGACGGGACGACGGCCTGGTAGCCGAGTTCCTCTGCCGCGAGGCCGAGGTGGAGCTCCAAAATCTGGCCGAGGTTCATACGCGACGGGACGCCGAGCGGAGTGAGGATGATGTCCACCGGGTTCCCTTGTTCGTCGAACGGCATGTCTTCTTCGGGAAGCACGCGCGAGATGACGCCCTTGTTACCGTGGCGGCCGGCGAGCTTGTCGCCCACCGAGACGGTGCGAAGCTGTGCGACTTCCACATGCACGCGCTTGATGACGCCGCTCTCGAGTGAGTCGCCGTTTTCACGCGAGAATACTTTGACCGAGACGACACGGCCGCGCTTTCCGCCTTCCATGCGCATCGAGGTGTCTTTCACGTCCTTCGCCTTCTCGCCGAAAATCGCGTGGAGGAGGCGTTCTTCCGGCGTGAGCTGCGTTTCGCCCTTCGGCGTTACCTTACCGACAAGAATATCGCCGGTGCGCACTTCCGCGCCGACGCGGATCACGCCTTCCTCATCAAGGTTGCGGAGCTTGAATTCGGAAACGTTCGGGATGTCGTGGGTCGTAACCTCGGGACCAAGCTTCGTGTCACGCACGACGCACACGAATTCCTCCATGTGGATCGAAGTGAAGCGCGCGTCCTTTGCCAATTTTTCTGAAATGACGATCGCGTCTTCGAAGTTGTTGCCGAACCACGGCAAAAAGGCGACGCGGACGTTCTGCCCAATCGCGAGCTGGCCATTATCCGACGTCGATGCGTCCGCCAGGACTGCGCCCTTGCGCACTTTGTCGCCGACGCTGACGAGCGGGCGCTGATGGAACGCGGTAAAGCCGTTCGTACGCGAGAAATTCACGAGTTCGTAATTTTTGGTTTTCCCATCGGCGTTCTTTACCTTGATCGTGCGAGCGTCCGAGTACGTGACTTCGCCCGCTTCGGCGGCAAGCAGGAGGCGGCCCGAGTCGCGTGCGGCCGTCGCTTCGATGCCAGTCGAGACGACCGGCGCGTCAGGGATGATGAGAGGGACGGCCTGCTTCTGCATGTTCGAACCCATGAGGGCGCGGTTCGCGTCGTCGTTCTCGACGAACGGAATCAAAGACGTCGCGACGGAAAACGGTTGGTTGGTTGCGACTTCGAGGTAGTCAACGTCTGCGCGTGCGACGATCGTCGGCTCGCCTTCCTTGCGGACCTCGACGGTTGCGGGGATGATCTTGCCATCCTCATCGCGCGGCGTCGCGGCGTGCGCGATCGCATGCTTTTCTTCCTCGAGCGCGTTCATGTAGACGATCTCGCCGGTCACTTTCCCTTTTTCGACTTTCGCGTACGGCGTTTCGATCACGCCGAATACGTTCGGGCGCGCGTAGAGCGCCATGTGGAGGACGAGGCCGATGTTCTTGCCTTCCGGCGTGTGGATAGGGCACACGCGGCCGTAGTGCGACGAGTGGACGTCGCGGACTTCGAGGCCGGCGCGTTCCGAAACGAGGCCGCCGCGGCCGAGCGTGGACAAGGTGCGGAGGTGTTCGATCTCGTCGAGCGAGTTGTACTGCTGCATGAGCTGCGAGAGCTGGTCGGTCGTAAAGAATTCGCGGATCGATGCCTGGAACGGGCGCGGGTTCACGAATTGCACCGGGAGCGTCGTATCAACGTCTACCATCGCCATGCGGTCCTGGATGTTGCGCTTCATGCGGCTAAGGCCGATGCGCATGCGCTGCTCGAGGAGCTCGCCGACGAAACGCACGCGGCGGAAGCCGAGGTGGTCGATGTCGTCCGCGACGGCGCCCGGCGTCGAATTCAGTTCCGCGATGTGCGCGACGATGCGCACCATGTCGTCGAGCGTGAGCGTCTGCCCGACGAGGTCTGCTTCCTTTGTCGGGAGGCCCCAGCGGCGGTTGAAGTGGAAACGGCCGACCTTCGAAAGGTCGTAGCGTTCCGCGGAGAGGATCGCGTCCACGTGGTCTTCTGCGGCATTCCCCGTCGCGATGTCGCCATCGCGGAGTCGGCGGTAGATTTCAACATATGCCTCTTCGGTCGTCTTTGCCGTGTCCGCGCCAAGCGTTGCCTGGATGGCTTCGCGTGCCACGCCTTCTTTGAAGAGAGCGACAATGTCCTTGTCAGTCTTCGCACCAAGGACGCGGAGGAGCGAGGTGACAGGGAAGCGGCGCTTGCGGTCGATCTTCACATAGACGGCGCCATCAGGGTCGCTCTCGACTTCGATCCACACGCCGCGCGACGGGATCACCTTCGCTGCGAAATAGTTCTTGCCCTTGTACGGGACTGCTTCAAAGAAAACGCCGTAGCTTCTTGCGAGCTGCGGCACCACGATGCGCTCGACGCCGTTGATGATGAACGTACCGTGCTCCGTCATCCACGGGAAATCCGCGATGAAGATCTCCTGCTCCTTTTCCGAGCCGGTGATTTTGTTCTTCAGTTTCGCGACGACAGAGAGCGGCGCCTCGTACGTGCGCATGTTCTTCTTCGCGTACTCCTCGTCCCAGCGCGGTTCGCCAAACGAAAACTTCTCCATGCGGAGTTCGAATTTCTTGTTGGAGTGGTCGTTGATGGGCGAGAATTCCCGGAAGACCTTTGCAGCGCCTTCTTTCACAAGGCCTTCGAACGATGCGAGCTGCGACTCCACGAGGTTCGGGAGTTCGACGAGCGGCTCCTTGAAGCGGCCGAAAAACTTCTGCGGGAGCTTTTTAGTACGTGCCATGCGCTAAGAAAATAATTAGCAAGCAAAAGTAGGCGTCGGAGGGCGCTTACCTGCGTTTATAATGCAAACTTCTTAGGAAACCGTACCCGTGCCGTAACTCAATCGTGTATCAAAAGTACTAGAGGAGTATATAGCACCCCCTGTCAAGAGTCAAGCGGGCAGCCCCCGGTCAAGGCTTTGGTGGGGATAAATGAAGGGGCGGATGGCATAGATCGCCACCCGCCCACGTCCGTCCGCCGAGGATTAGTTGTCCGTAAAGACGTGCTTGAACCCTGGGAAAACCCGGCAGACGTCTTGCATGTCCGCCTTGCTGCCACGCAGCTTGAGAATGGCGCAGGCCTTCTCGAGGGAATCACGCGGCAACTTGCCGTCCGCGCCGAACATCAGGATGATGAGAAGATCGCGTCGCTGGTCAGGCTCGAGCAACTTTGCAGTCCGCTGCATGCGCAGAAGCCGCGTTGCGACCAATTTCTCGGTACGCACAACCGTATCTGCACAAGCAGTTCTCGGTTTGTGTGCCTCGAGCTGTTCGAGCAGCCGCATTGAGGCGTTCCAAGCCTTAGCTGTCTTACGTCGTCCCTTGATAACCTCCAATTCCTCACGTATTCGCTTCCGGATCTGTTCACGGAAAGCAAACCGCTCCGTAACGGGATCCCTCTTCGTCGTTTCCAATGCTACGACGCTCATCAGATATCTCTCCTTGTTCTAGAAATGTGGCCAATACCCCGTGTATTGCCACGCGCTTACCCTACTCCTCCACCAACATGAGGTCAATCTATTTTCTGCTTCCACTTGTTGATATTCGCATGATGCCCACTCTTTAAGACGGGTGGCACTTTGTATTTTTTCTTTTTCCACACCAAGACATCCGGCCGCGTGTAGACTTCGGGAGACGAGACGCGGTTCCTCTCGAGTGATTCGATTTTGCCAAGCACGCCCGGCACAAAGCGCGCGATCGCGTCCACCATGCTCGCGGCAGGGAGTTCTCCGCCCGTCAGCACGTACAGCCCCACGCTCACGCTCTTCGCTTTCAAGATTTTCGGCACCCGCGCATCCACGCCTTCGTACCGCCCGCAAATGAGGAGGATGTCTTTTTTCTTTGCGAGCTTTTTTGCCATTGCCTCATCAAACAGCGCACCATTAGTCGCGAAAAATACCTTTTCGACACCTTTCTTGCCTTTCAAAGCCTTCTCGCACGCACGCAGCATCGCCTGCGGCTCTAAAACCATTCCCGGCCCCCCGCCATATGGCCTCTGGTCGACACGCTTATGCTTCCCCACTGCAAATTTCTTCGGATCGTAGTACGAAATCTTGATCAACTTTTTCTCAATCGCGCGCCCAAGTATTGAACTAGTTAGATAAGGCTGTATCGCCTCTGGAAAGAGAGTAACTATGTGGAAGTGGATCATACAGGGTATAGGGTCTCGGGTATAGCCACTAGGGAGAATGCATTAGATGTTTCCCTATACCCTAAACCCTATTGGCTATACCCTAGTTGCCTCCTTTCAAATCGTTGATGACATCATCAACCGACGTGTCGCGCTGGTAGCCTCCCGACATGCCTCCCATGCCGCGTTCGCTGCCTTCCGGCTCTTCGATCTTCAAGTTGACGCGCGCTTCATTCTTCATGCCGACGACGCGCAAGACGGTGCGAATGGCTTTTGCCGTGGCTCCCGAGCGGCCAATGATCTTCCCCATATCATCCTTGTGGACGGCGAGTGTGAGGAGGACGCCCATCTCATCGACGGTGCGCTTGATTTTGACGTCTTCGGGGTGGTCAACGAGTGCCTTCACCACGTATTCGAGAAACTGTTGGTCTTGGTCCATGTCTGAAAACTAACCGGTAATTCTGAAATGGTGCGCTACTTCACGCACGGGGTCAATACTACGCCTGTGCAGAAGCTTCCGCCGTTTCTTCCTTTGTCTCTTCCGCGACCGCTTCCGCAGGAGCTTCTGCCGCTGGCGTTTCCGCTGCAGGAGCCGCTTCTGGTGCCGCAGCCTCTTCCTTTTTTGGCACGGTCTTCTTCGGGAGGACGTTCACTTTCTTCCCCTTCACGATGCCCGTAGAGACAAGCATGTTGTGCATCGTGCCCGTCGCCTTCGCACCGACGGAAAGCCAGTACTTGATGCGCTCTTCATTAAGGGTGCGCTCCTTGGTTCGCGGATTGTACGAGCCGAGTGCCTCGACGGCGCGGCCGGATTTCGGGCCGTTGGTGTGTTCGGTGACGACCACGCGGTAAGACGCCTGGTTCGTACGGCCGGTGCGCTGTAATCGGATCTTTAACATGTCGGGGCACTATAACAGGGCAAGCAAACAAGGTCAATGACCTTGTAATTTTCAATGAATTTTCAAGGTTCCAATGCTACAAAGAAGGCGTTTGAAAATTGATCCAATGTGACATTGATTGAAAATTGTAAATTGATACTTGAAAATTATTTTGCCACCCTCTCCGCCTCCTCCAACTTCACCGAAAGCACTTTCGATACCCCATCCTGCCCCATCGTGACGCCGTAGAGCTCCCCCGCCGCTGACATTGTCGCGCGGTTGTGGGTGATGACGATGAGCTGCGACTTTTTGCCTAATTCCATGATCATGTCCGCATAGCGCTTCGAATTCGCCTCGTCGAGCGCCGCATCGGTCTCATCAAGGATCAAAAACGGCGGCGGATTCACCTGTGACATCGAGAAAATAAGCGCGATCGAGGTGAGAGCTCGCTCGCCGCCCGAGAGTACCTCCAAGCCGCGGATTTTCTTGCGCGGGAGCGACACGTCGATATTCAAACCAGCATACAATTCCTCTTCTTCTGGCACCTCGTCCATCTCATCCACCTCCTCCCCGCGTGCGCGGCGGACCCGCCGCGGCTCTTCCACAAACAGCTTCGCGTGTCCGCCGCCAAAGAGCTTCGCGAAAAAGGCGCCCAGCGCCTCGTTGATGTGCTTCAAGCCGTCCGTGAAGCGCTCATCGATTGTCTCCTCCAATTCCGCAATGATGTCACGCAAGGCGGCAGACGACTTCTCCAAGTCCTCCAATTCCTTTGCCAAAAAGGCATCGCGCTCCTGCGTTAGCGCGAATTCTTTCATGACCGCCTCCCCGCCGAGCGCGCCACTCTCCTCGATCTTGATCTTCAACCGCTCCAGCGCGCGACGCCGTTTCTCCTGTTCACCTCGCTCCTCCGCAAGGGCCCCGGCTGGAACTTCACCTCGCTCCACGCCCTGCATCGCGCTTCCGAGGAGCGCAATCCCCTCGCGCACTTCCTCCTCGTACCGCCGCCTCTCCACGACCACGTGCTCTTTTTCCGCTTTCAAGCCCACCAGCTTCGATTGCGCCTCGCGCAACTTAGCCTCGAATTCCACCTCCTCCTTTTCCGCTGCAAACGACGCCTCGCGCACGCGGGTCATCTCCGCGCGTACTTTTTCCGTCTCCGCCGCAAGCCGTGATTCTTCCTCTTCCGCCTTTTTGAGATTCACTGCAAGCCGTGCCACCGCATCCTCTGCCTCCTTGTTCGTGATCGGCGCCATGCCGGTCAGGTTCTCGATGAAGGATTTGATCTTCGCGCGGATACTCGAGAGCCGGGCTTTGATCTTCAGGATGTCGTCGAGCGTTTCCGCCTCCTCGATGGAATCGGTCACCTCGCGCACGAAGTCCCGCACGTGCGGTGCCGGCACGATCGCCTCCACGGTCACATTCGTCGCCTCAAGAGCACCCTCTGCACGCCCTAATTCGCGCACAATATCCTCACGCTTCCTCCGCGCGTCGCTCAATGCATGCTGCAAATCCTCCAATCCACGCAGCGCCTTCTCCCGCGCGCCGTCATCGGTGTGTCCCTTCGCCTTCTGCGCCTCTTTCAATTTCGCTTCCAGGTCGCGGATGTGTCCTCCAATCTCGCTTATTTCGTCGGAGAGCCGCGCGTTCTCCATCGTTATCCACGCATTCTCACGCGCCAAATAGTCCCGCAACAGTTCCGCGAGCTCCTCTTTCATCTCCCGCGCCTTCTCGATCTTTTCCACCTGCACCTGCAGGAACTTCAAATGCGGCGCAAGCTCTCGCCGCAGCGATTTCGTCTTATCAATATTCACCGCCGTCTCCTCAAGCTTTCGCTCGCTCTCCGCCTTCTTGTGCTGGTAGAGCTTGAGTCCCAGCGCATCCTCCACCATCTCGCGTCTTTCGCGTGGCGACGCATTCAATATCCGGTCCGCCTCGCCCTGCGAGATGATCTGGTACCCCGACCCGCC
>Ga0207952_1001222_pt1 | contig 11802 bp, 11 predicted proteins | sample SubbioR12Aug_8Ca_FD_184831 | JGI IMG/M metagenome (GOLD analysis project Ga0207952, IMG submission 184831) | Serpentinite rock and fluid subsurface biosphere microbial communities from McLaughlin Reserve, California, USA - CR12Aug_8Ca (SPAdes) | ecosystem: Environmental > Terrestrial > Deep...
TTTCACGGCATTGAACACTCCGGATGATCATCCGGCACGTTCGATGCACGATACGTTTTATTTGCAGGGTTGCGACGGTAAGGTGGCCGACGGCGTACTGTTGCGCACCCATACCAGCCCGATCCAGGCGCGTTATATGCAAGCGCATGTGGCTCGCTACGGTCAACTGGAAAAAATGCCCGAAATTCGCATTATTGCGCCGGGCCGCGTTTACCGCGTTGACTCCGATGCAACCCATTCGCCGATGTTCCATCAGGTTGAGGGTCTGTGGGTGGGTGAGGGCGTTTCCTTTGCCGACTTGAAGGGGGTTATCGCCGACTTTCTGCGCAGCTTCTTCGAGAGCGATGATCTGAAGGTTCGCTTCCGTCCCTCCTTTTTCCCGTTTACCGAGCCTTCCGCTGAAATCGACGTTGCTTTCATGAGCGGCCCGCTCGAAGGTCGCTGGCTGGAAATCGCCGGTTGCGGCATGGTGCACCCCGATGTTCTGCGCATCGCCGGTATTGATCCGGAAAAGTATACCGGTTTCGCTTTCGGTTTTGGTCCGGACCGTTTAACGATGCTGCGCTACGGCGTAAACGATTTGCGCCTCTTCTTTGAAGGCGACCTCCGTTTCTTGAGGCAATTTGTATGAAATTCTCCGAATCATGGCTACGTACCCTCGTTGCCCCCGAGTTGTCCAGCGAGGAGCTTTCCCATCTGTTGACCATGGCTGGCCTCGAAGTTGAGGAACTGGACCCGGTGGCTCCTCAATTCAATGATGTTGTGGTTGCCCATGTGCTGGAAGTAACCAAGCATCCGGATGCCGACCGGCTAAATGTTTGCAAGGTCGATACCGGCCGTGGTGAGCCGACGATCATCGTTTGCGGTGCGCCGAATGTTGCCGTTGGCCTGCGCGTTCCCTGCGCGTTGCCCGGCGCCAGGCTACCCGGCGATTTCGTCATTAAGATTGCCAAGGTGCGTGGCATCGAATCGTCCGGTATGCTTTGTTCCGCCAAGGAACTCGGTATTGCAGAAGAGGCTTCCGGGTTGTTGATCCTGCCGGTTGACGCGCCGGTTGGGCAGTCGATTCGTCAGTATCTCGATCTTGATGACAATCTCTTCACCCTGAAGCTGACGCCAAATCGCGCCGACTGCCTGTCGTTGACCGGTGTGGCCCGTGAAGTGGGGGCGATTGCCGATGTGCAGGTCAAGTTTGTTGATGTGCCGGAAGTTGCTGCCACTATCGCTGATCAGCGCCAAGTTATTCTCGATGCCCCAGCCGCTTGCCCGCTCTACTGCGGCCGTATCATCCAGGGGGTCGATGCCAAGGCGCCGACGCCGGAATGGATGAAGCGTCGCCTGGAGCGTAGCGGTATCCGTGCCATTTCTGCGCTGGTCGATGTCACCAATTATGTGATGCTTGAACTTGGGCAGCCGCTGCATGCTTTCGACAATGCCAAGCTTAGTGGCGCGGTGCATGCCCGCATGGCACGGCCTGGTGAAAAACTGCTGCTGCTCAACGAACAGACGATCAATATCGATAGCGATATTCTGGTCATTGCCGACGACGTCAAAGTGCTGGCCATGGCCGGCGTCATGGGCGGTGAAGAGAGCAGCGTCACGCTCGAAACCACCGAGCTTTTACTTGAGTCGGCATTCTTCGCGCCAAAGGCAATTGCCGGGCGTGCTCGCCGATACGGTTTTAGTTCCGATGCCTCGCACCGTTTTGAGCGTGGCGTCGATTTTGGCGGCGCTCGTCGTGCCATTGAGCGCACCACCCGCCTGATTCTCGATATCTGTGGCGGTGCGGCCGGACCCGTTGTCGAAGCCAGTGCAGAAATGCCGCCCCGCAAAGCGGTTCGCCTGCGTACCGACCGCGCCGCCAAGGTTCTCGGTATGGCTATTACAGCCGAGCAGATCGCCAAGCTTTTCTCCGGGCTCGGCCTGTCGTTCACTCGTGATGGCAATGATTTTTTGGTTCAGCCGCCGACGTGGCGTTTCGATATCGAGATTGAAGAGGATCTGATCGAAGAAATTGCCCGTCTCTACGGTTACGATAACATTCCCTCACCAGCGCCGCGTGGCCCGCTGTCCATGCTGGTGCAACCGGAGGCACAGCGTCCGCAGGCACAACTTCGGCAGTTGCTGGTCGATCGCGGCTATCAGGAAGTGATCAATTTTGCTTTTGTTGAAGAAGCCTGGGAGGCCGATTTCGCGGCCAATACCAATTTGATTCGTTTGGCGAATCCGATTGCCAGCCAGATGGCAGTGATGCGGTCAACACTGTTTGGTGGGCTCATTTCCAACCTGCGTACTAACCTTAATCGCAAGCAGAACCGTGTTCGTCTGTTCGAGACTGGTCGTACGTTCCATCGCGATGCGAAAGGTTATCCAGTTGAAGGTTTCCATCAGCCGAGAAGACTGGCGGGATTGGCTTATGGCGGTGCGTTGCCGGAGGGTTGGAGCGATGGTGGTCGCAGGGTAGACTTTTTCGATGTGAAGGGTGATCTTGAGGCCTTGCTTGCGCCAGCAAAACTCCGCTTTGAAAAACTGCTGCATCCAGCACTCCATCCAGGTCGTGCGGCCAAGGTGCTGCTTGATGATCGTGAAATTGGCAGTGTTGGCGAACTACACCCGGAATGGGTTCAAAAATACGATTTACCGCTAGCGCCAGTAGTCTTCGAGCTCGATTTTGATGCGGTCAAAGCGGCGAGTGTTCCGTCATATATCGAAGTGTCGAAGTTTCCGGTAGTGATTCGCGATCTTGCCGTTGTCGTCGATCAAGGTATTGCGCTCCAGACGATTCTGGATGGCTTGAAAGGGCAGTTACCGGCTCTGGTCAATGATGTCCAGTTGTTCGATGTTTATGCCGGCAAAGGGGTCGCTGAAAACAAGAAAAGCCTTGCTTTACGGATAGTTATGCAAGATACTCAACGCACTTTGCTAGATTCGGAAGTTGACGCTGCCATGCAGCAACTGGTGTCTTGTCTGGAGCGGGCATTCGGTGCTCAATTGCGTGCATGATGGAAAAAACAACGATGACGCTCACCAAAGCCGAACTCGCCGACCTGTTGTTCGAAAGAGTTGGCCTCAACAAGCGCGAGGCTAAAGATATGGTTGAAGCATTTTTCGAAGAGATTCGAAACTCGCTGGAAACCAGCGACGGCGTAAAGCTCTCCGGCTTTGGTAACTTTCAATTGCGCGACAAGCCACAGCGCCCCGGACGTAACCCGAAAACAGGCCAGGAAATTCCAATTACTGCCCGTCGCGTGGTTACTTTTCATGCCAGCCAAAAACTGAAGTCTGATGTTGAGCTCGCTTTCGATGGAACAACGGCCTAAGACAATTTCCGGCGAAGAACTACCGCCGATTCCTGCCAAGCGCTACTTCACCATTGGTGAAGTCAGCGAGCTTTGTGGCGTCAAGCCGCATGTTCTACGTTATTGGGAACAGGAATTCAATCAACTCAAGCCAGTCAAGCGGCGCGGTAATCGCCGGTATTACCAGCATCACGAGGTTTTACTGGTTCGGCGTATTAGAGAGCTTTTATACAGCCAAGGTTTTACAATCAGTGGAGCACGCAATCGTCTTGACGAGGGCGGGGCTACCGAGCCAGTTTTAGGTGCTAAGCAGGAAGCAGTGAAGACCACTGGCAGACTGCGCGATGAATTTCAGTCCATTATCGACATGTTGCGCTTATGATTTTCGGTCTTTTCGGATATAATACTTGGCTTGTCGGGGCGTAGCGCAGCCTGGTAGCGCACTTGCATGGGGTGCATGTTACCTAGGCGTGAAACAGCAAGTTGACCGACTGAAAAATCAATAACTTAGGCCGCTCACTGTAGCGGCCTTTGTGTTTTCTGGGGTTTTGGGTAACGCTACAGGTAACGCCAGCTCTTTGCTGCTCCTGCGTGAACACCCTTGTAGTAGTACCCTGTAGCATCCTGTTTCAGTCTCATTGCCGTGCAGCAAAAGCCAGTCAGCGGGCTTGTTTGGTCGTTGCACAACTCGCAAAGACCACCATCGAGCGCAATAATGGTCTGCGATTCACAGGTCTGCGGTCGAGTGGATGCAAACAGAAGCGGTTGGTTAAATCGCTCCCTTTGCCCTGACTGTATTTTCCGCAGCCATCACGGCGGCGCGCAGTGCTCGCGCATCATCGAGCGCGTGGTGCTTTCTGAAGCCAAGTTCGCGTTCCATCTTATACAAGGTGTCGAAGAAGGCGATGAGCCCATCTCCTTCATAGGTCGAATCCAGGCGTAGCTCGACGGTCAGTGGTGGTTTGTCATGCCGGCGAAGTTGTAGCGGCCCCGGCGCGCGTGAGTTTTCACCTGCGAAGGTCTTGCGCAGGATGAAACAGTCCCAGTCTGAATCCACAATCAAGCTCACCTTCTGCCACCGCGACAACCATGCAGCGAATCTGGCCTCCATTTCATTGACGGGAATGCTCGACGACCCCTTCTCGAGGTGCGGGATAACCTCGGCTTGGACAAAGGCGGAGCAATGCTGAGGGAGAGGGGAAGCCTCGACATAGAAAGACTCACCGCTCTCGGTGCAGGCACCGATGGAGATGAGTTCTGCGCCGTCGGTCAGGCTAGAGAATTCGAGGTCGGTGAAAATTCGCATGGCGTTAGCTTAACCTGTACTGCTCGAGTCACAGCCAAGCTGTCCCACCATTGTTGCCAGCAAACGCTTATTGCTTGAGGTCATCAGTTATCGCCAGCTGGGTTAAGTCGACTATTTTTTAGCTCCCTTCGAATCCTGTCGCGTTCAGCTAGGAAGTGGGCTTTGCGTTGTTTGCGTATCGTAGCTGCCAGTGGTTTCAGTTTCTCCATAACAGACGCAATTTTTGCGGGATGAAACGTTACCTCGGAATCGACGCTGTCCTCATCTTCGTACAGGCGCTGCGCACGCTTTAAGGCTTCTTCCAGGAGCCCCTTCAGCAGGCCTGGCTCATCAGCATCGAAATAGAGGCCTCTGGGACGCTTCTCACGGGCTTCCCGAAAAGCATTGAGCACCGCCTGTTCCTCTTGGTCTATAGGGGCTGTGTCGCGCTCCGGTGCAAGCGATTCGAGCAACCAGGTGCAGCCAATGACCGTCTCGTCACCGGGTTCAAGCTCGGCAAGCCTGGCTTCCATAAGTTGGTCGTACTCCTTGGCCGACATCATCAGATAGGTGCGAAGCGTTGGCAGATGTCGCAAAGGAACACGCCTTTTGATAGGCGCATCTGCAGTCATCCACTTGGCCAATGCGCTCTTGTCGACATCGAGTTCGTGGGATGCTTCGCGCATGCTTGCGCGGCGTCCGCGATGCTCTTCGAACTCAGTGGCGAAGCGCTCCCAAATGGAACGCAGCACGATAGCGCTGTTGTCCTTCATGCGCCGGCTCCACTCGCATGAATGCGAGCCTTCAGAGCTTCTCCGAAGACGCGGAACAGCCAAAGCATAGTGGACTTGCTGAGTTCGAGCGGGGCGTCACCAGAGTCTGCAATGCGCGCAATAGCAAAGCGGAGAGTTTCCATCGCGGTCAGATTGCAGAAGGAAGCAAAGGCCTTCAGGCGGTTCATCGACAGAAGAGTCTTCGGGTACTTCTCGCTCATCAACATGGAGACGAAGTTCGGGTTCGGGAAGCCCAGGTGCTTGGCGATGTCCTTCTGGGAGTATCCCTCGTCGACCTTGGCCTGGAGATGCTGCATTACGATTTGCTTGGAGATATTCATTTTGATGTCCTTTCAATGTGGCGTTCTCTGGCTGAGAACATGGTGCAATTCTAACCATGCGCCTTTGCTCATGGTAACAATAAGCCTTGCAAAACGGACATAATACGATGTTCCAAAAAACATCATACGGAGGGTGGCGAGGTAAATATGTGCGGAAGATACGTTCTTTATGGCCCTGTATCGCGGTACAGCGAGTATTTCAATGCTCAAGCTGGCTTTGAGTTCGGGGCTCGATTCAATGTCACGCCGTCCCAAGTGATGCCTGTGGTCTGGCAACATGGTGGCGTACGTGAGCTGACCACGGCCAAGTGGGGGTTGATTCCATCCTGGGTAAAGGACCCCGCTGGATTGACTCATCCCATCAATGCGAAGGCAGAAACCGTCGCCATCAAGCCGATGTTCCGAAGTGCCTTCAAGAAGTGCAGGGTCTTGGTACCGGCTGATGCATTCTACGAATGGAGGGCAGTACCCGGCGGCAAGCAGCCCAACTTGATTCGCTTGCGTGACAAATCGCCAATGGGGTTTGCCGGTTTATTGGAGCATTGGGCTGGCCCCGAAGGAGAGGTGCAGACTTTTACGCTCCTTACTACGGAGCCCAATCCGCTGATGGCAGCCATACACAATCGCATGCCGGCCATTATCCGACCAGAGGATTACGAGGCTTGGCTGGATACTAAGGTGGTGGACGTAAATGTATTGCAAACTATGCTCAGTCCGTATCCTGACAGACTGATGGAGGTTTTCCCCGTCAGTAAGCGCGTCAACAGTCCAGCCAATGATGGTCCAGAGCTAATAGAACGAGAGGAGGGCGTCCAGTGAGTGCTAAGCGTTATGTTGTTGGGGTGAGCGTTGTTCTTCTGACTACGTCGGCGATTGCTGATACTTACACGGGGCGTGTTGTCGGCATTTCTGATGGCGACACTATCAAGGTATTGGATGTCACGAATACTCAACACAAAATTCGGCTCGCTGGAATCGATGCCCCAGAAAAGAAACAGGCATTCGGCCAGCGTTCTAAAGTGTCTCTGTCCGACCAAATCTTCGGCCGCGATGTCACTTTGGACTGCGGCAAGCGTGACCGGTAAGCGCATTATCAGCCTTGCATTATTAGGTTATTTGCGTCGTGAGCAATCTGAGCCGGCGCACAACCTGTGACGCGCCAGATATAAAACTTGAAAGGTAGCATTGACTCGCCTTCCAAGGATGCGGCTACTCGACCTGACTTGAGAGTTGGGTGCCTTTAGTTAAGGTGCCCAGATTGGATTGTGTTGTCCGTCCTGACCGCCATTTCTCTATACCTCACTGGACATGTGTCCGTTATATGTTGAGGAAATCATGGTTGAGGAAAAACACAAAGGGCAAGCGCTCGCCACCCTGTTGGCTGCACGAATGCGGATAGACGGGGTTTCGATGAGCGCGCTAGCCATCCGACTTGGTATCAGTCAGGGCTATTTGTCACAGCTAATGAGTGGCGACAAACCGATGACCGGAGTGAGCGAGAATTTTTTAAGAATGTCAGCTTCGTATCTTGGTTTGCCCGCTGTCAGCTGCTTTCTTATGTCGGGCAGGTTGTGGGCTGAGGATTTCTTCGAGGCGCCCGAGACGTGCTCTCAGCAGTTGATAGCTGCCTTAAAGGCGGTTTCTGACTCGCGGCATGCGCAAGATGTTGCTGTCAGCTTTGAGCAGTTGAAGAAACTCCCTAAAGCTATTCAACATCTGTTGGTGCTGCAGTATGAGTCGCTGACCGGGGTTGAGCTGATGAAGGGAAGGTCAAGCAGGAAATCAATTCAGTTTGCTGGTCAGGAGCATATGCCCTTTGAGGTCCGAGTGGTGACGTCAGGCTAACTTCTCAAGCTCCTCTGCATTGTCGGGGGAGCTTTTTTTCAAAGTTCCAGAAAATGCCTGATGTTTAGCTGCATTTTGCCGACGGTTTATTATCTTCTTTAGCGTCACGGAGGACTTTGAGGCGCTTCTCAAGAATGGCAGGGTTTGCCTCCAGGAGTCCTCTCAACAGGATACGCAATTCTTGAATATGGGCTATGTTGTATCGGTAAAGCTTGAACCCAATGCGCTCGATTTGAGCGGCTAATTTCTCACGAGACAAGGCTGCTAACCATGCGTTGATAAGGCGGCCATCGGCGCTATCTGGGTTGAGGACTACGGGCTCAATTGCGGGCTCTTTGCGCGAGACCGATACCATGCCTTTGTGGTCCAGTTTGCAAGTCCAGCTAGTAGTCTTGTTTAAGGCAATCAGTGCTGTTCGGAGAGCTTGGAGCCACTTATCCGCACGCATGCTGCTGCGGTCGGCCAGTTCCTGCAGCAACGCGTGATGCACAGGAACTGGGGTTTTGTGGGTTGTGTAATGAGTCAACAGCCATTGAGCCAATGGGTTTTGGCGTAGTGCCATCCGATGGTCAAAATTGAGAAAAGACCAACCAGCCATAAACACGCTTGAGAGCTTCATATCCAACCAGACGCGGTATCCAGTTTCTCCAACGCGTGTGCGACGCTCAAGGTCCAGCAGGTTTCCCTCGTACATATTGTCATCGCTGCCTAGCTCAATCTTGTACCGAGCGCGGCCAAGATAGCTCATCGCGGTACGAAGGGCAGTCCGGTACTGGCTGGTAACCGGCATATCCAACGCTCGGAGCATGTCGGCCTCTTTGAACTCAACCAATACTTTGTTCTGCTTCTTCAAGTCAATCGTTATCGACAGCGCCAGTGCTAAGCGCACCAGCACCAACCAGATTGACTCCTCCGCTTGCGTCAGTTGCGCTCCGCCAACTTGGTAAATTCGGTCAGCCCCCCACGCCGCAAGCACCGTGTCAGTGGTGAAAACCGTACGAGCTACGTGATTTGGTTGGGATGAAAAGACTTTCGACCGCGCGAGGATATTCGGTACAACTGCGCGGCTTTCGCTGAGCCTGAGCTCCCGGCCAAGCCATTTTGAAGCAACAGAGACGACTTCCGCCATCAGAGGGTCTCGTCGATGTTATTGGTCCGCGAGGGGAGGGGGTGGTTCGCAATATACTCAAGCATAGCTTTGCGTAGCACATCGGAGGCCGTGGTGTAGTTATGCTGACAAGCCAGAATAAATGTGTCGCGCAGGCTAACGGGAGTCTTCACAGCGACAGTGGCGATGGGTTCGAGCGGTTTCGGACGCGGCAAAGTGATTTTCCATATTCTGAGTTAAGTTAGTATAGTATGCATACGCAACGTGCGCAATACATATCTAGCATGGAATGGGTGTACCTCGGACGGCAATTACGGAAAATACCTTGCCTAGTGGCTCTTTTTTGGAAATCGGAAAGCCAAGAAAAGGCAGGAAAGTTGCTACAAAGTTCAGCAAATGGCAGCTAGTGGGCACAGCTGCGAGATTGAATCTGAAAAACTCCTTGGTTTGCTAGGGGTTTTTGGTCTGTAGGGTATAGCTCGGACGGTAAATGGATATAGCTCGGACAGATTATTGAAAAATCCCCCATTGTTTGCAGTGAGTTTTCCAACCGTAATCCCTTTAATCCAGCCGCAGGTCTCAGGTCTGTAGGGGAGGGCAAAGACGTCTTTGTGAAAACCTGTCTATTAAGGCCCCGATTTCCACCCCGAAAAATTAGTATAGGCTTACCCTGGCCCTTGCCGATGACTCTATGGAAGATTCAGCTATCAGATGCTAATCCATGCACAGAGCGCCTGCGGGGGATGCCCCTTGGCTTCTGTGGGGCCGGTCTGTCAGGGGTAAGCCGGGTGAAAGAAACTCTTCGGTATGAGTTGTTGCCAACCAGAAAGGAGATGTGATGGTTAGCCATCTCGCCGGTGCTCTTCGCACCGAACATCACGCTGATATGCGTCCGCTCGCTGGCGGCCTGGTTTGAATGGAGCGTTACAGTGATGCATCACCTAGTCGGCATCGTCTTCATGCAAACAGCTCAGCTTGTTGCCTTTAATCTGCACAGACTAGAGCCTCACACCGGCACTCTGAATCAGAACAGCAATCGCTGGCGCAGCATCAAGCCCCATCAGGCACAGACCTGCGAAATTATTTTTACTGTAAACCTTGTACGCTGGTCAGCTTAAAAGCAGCAGAGGTCCTCAGTCCGGCAACAGGCAATAAATTGAAGTTGCCTTCAAAATGTTTCCAAATAACGTGGTTTGAGCCTGGGCAGTAGGTTTGGGTCATTTATGACACGGGTTACAATGCATTATTCATTTGTAACTCTCCAATTCAGACGCCTTCTGGCGTCCTCTGCTAGAGGTGCTTCATGCCAGAGACGACCGAAACGATGGGGCAGCCCGCAGCTGCTTGGGTCCGCTTTCTGCGGAACTACGGCCCAATTCCAACGAACGGAAATCTGTTCGACGAACACGTTAGTAAAGCCTTAGCTCGGGCGAAAGTCCAGCCTGTTGTTTTGCCCACGCCTAGGCTTGATGAAATGTTCGAAACTCTGGCTGTTGGCCGAGGTTCGCTCCTAATCGCCGGTACGGCTGGTGATGGAAAGACATTTCATTGCCGCGGCCTATGGGAACGGCTAGGCGGAGAAAAGACGAACTGGGTCGCCAAAGGTAGCATCAAGAAACTCGACTACCACGGCCGTGAAATTGTCTTCGTCAAAGACCTTAGCGAGCTTGGCCTAGGGGATGCTGACAGTCAGTACCTCTTGGATGGCTTGGAGAGTTCATTAGGTGGTGACGATTCTATTTCGTTTGTCGTCGCTACAAACCACGGCAAGATTCTGGAACAGCTTCGTGCTAGAGCTGACCACACAGGCAGGGTGTCACCTCTACGGGAGCCTATTCAAAGCGCATTCCTGAACCCAAATGTCTGTCATCCTCGGCTCAAGGTAGTAGACCTCAGTAAAGCTGCCAACCGTGGGGCTCTTGAGGATGTATTGAAAGCTGTTGCTGGTCATCCAGAGTGGAACCGCTGTCAGGGGTGTGCTCTCAACGAAGGTGGAAAAGTCTGCCCTATCTCTGAAAATCGCAAGCGTATTCTGGGCGAGACTGACAACGGTTTGTTTGCCAACCGCCTCGGTGACCTGGTTGAACTATCCCGCCTGAACGGCGCACACCTTCCGGTTCGTGATTTGCTGACCTTGGTGGCAAATGCGTTGCTTGGCCACCCAGAGGCTAAAGAAGGGCTGATGACCTGTACTGATGTGGCCAGGATTCAAGAGAATGGGACGGTCGACCTTGCCAGCCTATATCGCAACATCTTTGGCTCAAACCTGAAAACAAAGCGCGCGATGGCGCAGCCCGTCTTTCGGACTCTCTCGGTATTTGGTGTTGGTTCTGAGACTGCCAATGGCATTGATGGTCTTCTGGTTTATGGCTCGGACGATGGTCGCCTGAAAGAAGCATTCGACAAGTTGGTTGCCAATGACCCTTTGTATGGGGCCTCGCTGGCCTTCCTTTCATCCCAGCGCCAATACCTGGAAGGGGCGGAAGTGGGATGCGAAGAAGATGAGGGGGATTCCTTCTTGACACGATTGGCAGACCAACGTCGTCGTCTCTTCTTCACGCTCCCGGCTGATGCAGGCCTCTCATATCCGTACTGGGGACTTACCTCATTTAGCCATGCTGGTGACTACCTAGCAGTCGTGGAGTCATTGGAGGGAACTCGTTCAACTGTCGCAGAGCGTTCGAAGGCCACCATCGTTAGAGGGCTGAATCGGGTATTCACTGGCCTGCTACTTGAAAACTCCGACAAGCTATTTGTGGCTGATGGGGGAGGGTCTGCTCGCTCGAGAACCAGTGTTCTCTGCCAGACTGAAATTATGGCTAGGAAGGGTAGCGGCACTGGGTTGACCATTCGCAAGGACGGTTCGACGGGTAATCCTTGTATCGAAGCGCTAGTTGTCCATGGTCAGCCTACTGTTGTCTTTGACCTAACGCCGGTACGTTTCGAGTTCCTCTGCCGAGTGGCGGATGGTGCGCTGCCCGGCAGCTTCTCGAATGAATGTCTGGAGGACCTGCTTGCGTTCAAGGCCCGCGTGCTCAGACAGGCAGAGGCTGACCGCAAGGCCATGGCAGGTGGGGGCGGGATGTACGAGGACGAGGTTGAACTCTCATTTATCGAGATTAACGACCGAGATGGGTATGGTGCCCTACGC
>Ga0207952_1001223_pt1 | contig 11800 bp, 10 predicted proteins | sample SubbioR12Aug_8Ca_FD_184831 | JGI IMG/M metagenome (GOLD analysis project Ga0207952, IMG submission 184831) | Serpentinite rock and fluid subsurface biosphere microbial communities from McLaughlin Reserve, California, USA - CR12Aug_8Ca (SPAdes) | ecosystem: Environmental > Terrestrial > Deep...
TACACGCCTCACAGACATCAATCCCAAAGCTTAAAGAAAAAAACTTGGAAAAATATTGCTCTCGGGCAAGATAGCATGGGTTGAAAAAGCCCTAGAAGCCTTCGCGTTTACGCGAGGGAGTTGTCACAATATTAGGCCCTTTGTAAGGGGAGCACATTTTCTTATAACACCGGCTTATCATTGTACGCATTTTACAGATGTTCCCAGTGATGTCATTCTAGATATGTTAGAGACGGCCAAAAAAATCATCAAAACCATGGCAACAAGGTTTGGGAGAAAAGATGTAAAAATGTATTTGCAACAGGGTTTTAATGCAGGGCAAACGGTGTTCCATCCACATCTTCATGTGTTGCTTACTCCGGACCCTATTCGGCATTTGTTGTTTTCTCTAGACTATAAGAATTGGCCAAGAGAAACTAACCAGCAGTTTGAAGAGATACGGAAAGTTATGGTGCCCCTTTTGGTAGACTCCCAAATGTAATTTAGACACTCCCCTAGGTTATTTCAAACGAATGAACAGTGAGTCTCTGTGTATATGCCTTGATCCATCACCTCTAAGAAGCTGTACTAAAACCTGGGTTCGTCGCTTTTGTGGATTATTTTGGTCGCTTTTCGACTCCAAAATTGGGGGGCTATATACCTTTGTCGATATTGCCCCCCAATCATTTGGATCGAAAATCGACTGAACCAGGTTTTAGTACAGCTTCTAAGAAGAAATACGACGATGAAGGAGGTTCAAAGCTTTTGGAGACGGAGAAATAGGAGTCTGTTTTAAGGTGGCTTTAAATGCTTGAATCCTAGAGACAGAGTAAGCTTCTCCAAGTTCCTTGGGAGAACAAGTGCTTTTGTTTTTCATGCCTAATTCACGAAGGATAGATGCTCTTAGTTGTAGAGAGTCCCTTCTCTTTGTGGTAATAAATTCTGCACCTTGATCAGGAAGCTGTTTTCGTAATTCATTGAGATATTGATTTATTTTTTCTGGAGTCAACATTCTCAAACGAGTCGTAATGCGAGGATCAAAGGCATACCTAGACCAGGGGTGTGTTTTCCATTGGTACATTTTTCGACGCCCAATAGAATCTAAAATGCGTTCAGTGGGCAGGGATTCAGGAAAAGCATTGCCATTATCGATCATTGCGATTTTTTGGAGTTTTTTCATCGCAGAATATTTGAGAAGCCAATTCTCTAAATGACGATCTAAATTGCCAAATAAATAATCATAGATCACCATTTTTTGAAAAAGATACAACTCTTCTCTATTGGGCATCTTAGAGAAAGGAAAATCCTTAGCTTCTTGCATCTGATGTTGCCACAGCATGAAAGAACCGGGTTTATTTTCAAGTGTGATACGACGAGTTAATGGAATAAGATCGATGGAAAAGAACCGGTCGGCTACAGAGGCCGCAATTTCAGCATGAGTTTGTTCGTGGCGACATAGGTCACTTTGAGTGCGAAGATAGAATCGATCTGTGATGAATGAAGGGGTAATGGAGTGATAAAATCGTCGAACCCTCTTAATCCATGGTTTTTGTGCTTTTTCTTCCTTAAAAATTCCAATGGGCTTGCCATGGATGTCAAGGTAGATGATAGACCCATTAACGCCTTTACCATTCTTTTTTGGTTTTACACCAAGACTTATTGCTAGCTCGGCTTGTAGTTTGGCCTCTTTGAGTTGTTCTTTTTCACGATCTTCTTGAGAAAGGGAGTCCCATGAGGACTTAGATGTTCGTAAATAAGCTAGATCTTTACTGAGAATATCTTGAATTTTCGTGGAGATTAAAGAACGGTTAAAAGTTTGAATACTCCATTTATGAAGACCTTGGGTGTAGAAGTCAGCAACCTGCTTGGAGGTGAATTTCTGAGGATATGTTTTAAAAATAGCGTGGGTTTTTTTTACATACTCTTGCTGCCTATTTAAGCGGGCCTGTTTTGCTGAGGAAGAAAAAAATTCACCAACCCTTTCGAAAAAACTTTTTTTGACGAGTTGAAACTGTTTTGTTGTCGCGTTGAAAGTTACATCCAAGACATTTTCGTTGTATGCTTTTAAAAGAGCTAAATCATGTCCAAAATCTCCCCAAGAACTCGTTTTTGCGGATAATCTGATAAATTGATTAATTGATGTTGTCATTTAGACTCTCTTTTATTAATAAATTTCGCATTTAATTATGACTTAAATATAAATTAAAAACAATAGATGTTTCATTTTGATGTGTTGTGAAATTTAAAGTTTCATATACACGAGGATCGTATAAAATTTTTTATTAGTAAGGGCTTGCTGTTTTCTAGGCAGAAGAGGGAAGTAGCAGTTAAATTTTCGGTTGTCTTTTGAAAGCCCTCTCCATATAGTGGCAATCAGTGTAAGCGGAGACAGGGATGCGAACTTCGAGAAACTATGATGGCACTAGACCTACTGGGCAAGAGATCAAAAAACTTTTACCAGAGTTGTTAGGTAGGATAGGCGCGCAGCAAAGAGAGCGACCTGATCTTGTATTGGCTGCTTGGCCAGAAATTATCGGTCCTAGGCTAGCTTCGTATGCTGAAGCTGTTTCTTTTCGAGAAGGTATATTGATCATCAAGGTAAAAAATTCTACCCTGTATAGTCTTCTTTCAGAACATGAAAAACCTCGGCTTCTGAAGAGTTTGCAGGAGAAATTTCCATCGGTTACAATTAAAAACCTGATTTTTCGTATCGGGTAAAGTAGAGAACGCAAGGTATGACAACGATGGCTAAAGAACAACAGTACGATGCCAGTTCTATCACGGTTTTGGAGGGATTGCAAGCTGTTCGCGAGCGTCCAGGCATGTATATTGGGGACACCAGCACAGGTGGCCTGCATCACTTAGTTTACGAAGTAGTTGATAATTGCATTGATGAAGCGATGGCAGGATATGCTGATGAGATTACTGTTGTGCTTAAGAAAGATGGGGGGGTATCCGTTGAGGATAATGGTCGGGGAATCCCTGTTGGAAAACACGATAAAGAGTCTCAAAAGCAAGGTCGAGATGTTTCTGCATTAGAGGTGGTGATGACGATCTTGCATGCTGGAGGCAAGTTCGACAAAAATACTTACAAAGTGTCAGGTGGGTTGCATGGCGTCGGAGTGTCTTGTGTTAACGCGCTTTCTCAGCATATGCATGTTGAAGTTTATCAAGGTGGTAAAACTTACGAAATAGACTTTTCTCGAGGAAAACCGCTGCATCCTGTCAGGGTTTCAGGGGAAAGCACCAAGCGGGGAACCAAAGTAGAGTTTATCCCTGATAATACGATTTTTTCGGTGACCGTATACGACTACGATGTGCTGCTTAGGAGATTTAGAGAGCTAGCTTTTCTCAATAAGGGGATCAAAATCCATTATCGCGACGAGCGGGATACTAGCCACCCTGAAGTTGCATTTTTCTATGAAGGTGGATTAGTTTCATTTGTTGACTATCTCAATGAAAATAAGACCGTATTATTTCCAAAACCTATTTATATCAGAGGCTCCAAAGAAGGACACGATGGTCCTATCGAGTTTGAGCTTTCTATGCAGTGGAATGATACTTACTCAGAGGTGTTTTATTCTTATGTCAATAATATTCCGACTAGACAGGGCGGAAGCCATGTCAGTGGGTTTTCGACAGCGTTGACAAGGGTACTTAATACCTACATCAAAAATCATCAGCTACTTAAAACAGATAAAATTTCCGTATCTGGCGATGACATGAGAGAAGGCCTTGTGGCTGTGATTTCGACCAAGGTGCCAAATCCTCAATTTGAAGGACAAACTAAGCAGCGTCTAGGGAATAGCGATGTAGGTTCTGTAGTACAACAAATTGTTGGAGAAGAACTGACGACATTTCTTGAAGAGAATCCAGTTGTTGCGCGGACCATAGCAGAAAAAGCGATGTTGGCAGCTCAAGCAAGGGAAGCTGCTCGTAAAGCAAGAGAACTGACTCGTAAGACAGCGTTAGATAGCGCAAGATTACCTGGGAAATTAACAGACTGCCAAGAAAAAGATCCTGCTCTATGCGAACTCTTTATTGTAGAAGGGGACTCAGCCGGAGGTTCTGCCAAGTCTGGAAGAGACCGCAGGTTTCAAGCTATCTTGCCGATTCGCGGTAAAATTCTTAACGTGGAAAAAGCACGCTTACAGAAAATATTGCAAAACCAAGAAGTGGGCGCCATGGTAGCCGCTTTCGGATGTGGGATTGGGGTGGATAACTTCAATTTAGATAAATTGCGATATCATAAAATCATTATTATGACGGATGCCGACGTCGATGGTTCGCATATTCGTACTTTGCTCCTCACGTTTTTTTATCGTCATATGCCTTCTCTTATTGAGAATAACTTTGTCTATATAGCGCGTCCTCCTCTATTTCGTGTCACTAGAAAGAAAGTGGTTCGTTACATCCATAGTGAAAAGGAGATGGACGATTATTTACTGACTCTTGGTATGAGTGATGTGAAATTTAAGTTGGCAGGGCATGTTGATCCAATGAACGCAGTGGAGTTGGAGGCTATGTTAAAAGCGATTCTCGATATCGAAGCTCTCATCATGGCCATCGAGCGCAAAGGAGTTCCTTTCCGTGAATTTTTACATAGTAAGAATGAAATTGGGCAACATCCTAGGTTTCGTGTCAAAATTGGTGAAGGATATCAATTTATCTATTCAGAGGATGACTTTGCCCACCTTAAGGCTGAAAATGAGCGGTTGCAGAAAGAAGAGCATGACCGTACGTTAGCAGCAATTCCAGAGGCAGAGTGCACAGAAGCTATGAAAGTGTTCAAGGCTCGCAACCTTACCTTTGTAGAACTTTTTGATCCTGAATTTCTACAGCACCTTAAGCAAAGATTGGCTGATTACGGCTTCTCTTTAGATAACTATTTAGTTGCTGATGGGAAATTAGTGGATGCGATTGATGAAGAAGAGCGCGAAGTGCCGCTCTTTACTCTTAAAGAAACTGTGGATTTTTTACGGGCTAATGGCCGTAAAGGAATCGAAATCCAACGCTATAAGGGACTTGGTGAGATGAATGCTGATCAGTTGTGGGATACTACCATGGATCCTTCCCACCGCACAGTTGTTCGTGTTACGATCCCAGATGCAATGGCAGCAGATCATATGTTTACGATGCTGATGGGTGAGGATGTTCCTCCTCGTCGAGCATTTATCGAAGAACATGCCCTATCAGTTAAGAACCTCGATATCTAAGGAGCCTGCACGACTATGTCGTATACCAAAGATGAAGTGATTCTCCCACGTAACGTCGAGGAAGAGGTTAAGGAAAGCTACCTTCGCTATTCGATGTCGGTGATTATTGCACGTGCCTTGCCAGATGTGCGCGATGGTCTTAAACCTTCGCAACGCCGGATTCTTTATGCCATGCGTCAGCTAGGATTAAGTCCTGGGGGAAAGCATCGTAAGTGCGCTAAGATTTGTGGTGATACTTCTGGTGACTATCATCCTCATGGAGAATCGGTGATCTATCCAACACTAGTGCGTATGGCTCAACCTTGGGCTATGCGTTATGCACTTGTCGATGGTCAAGGAAATTTTGGTTCGATTGATGGAGATCCTCCAGCTGCGATGCGTTATACAGAAGCGCGATTGACCCATTCTTCTATAGCTTTGATGGACGATCTCGACAAAGATACTGTTGAAGTTGTGCCAAACTATGATGAGACTAAAACAGAACCAACAGTTTTCCCAGCGAAATTCCCGAATCTTTTATTAAACGGGTCCTCGGGAATTGCTGTGGGTATGGCGACAAATATTCCACCGCATAATCTCAATGAATTGATTAGTGCTACCCTGCTTGTCTTAGACCGTCCAGAAACGAGTGTTGAAGAAATCATGGAAGTCATGCCAGCACCCGATTTCCCAACGGGAGGGGTGATTTGTGGTTATCGTGGCATTAAAGAAGCATTCCATACCGGACGAGGAAAAATCATACTGCGGGCAGTCACGCATGTCGAAGATCTAGATGGTAGTCCTGATCGACAAAGAATTGTTGTTGATGAGATCCCTTATAACGTCACCAAAGCATCCCTGATTCAGCACATCGCCGAACTTGTGAATGATAAGACATTGAGTGGTGTATCAGATATTCGTGATGAATCGGATAAAGATGGTTTGCGCTTTGTGCTTGAACTCAAGCGCAATGAGATTCCAGATGTGACGATCAATCAATTGTTTAAATACACAGATATGCAGGTGACCTTTGGGGCTAATATGTTGGCCCTTGATAAAGGATTACCTCGCACAATGAATGTCAAGCAGATGATTGCTGCTTGGATTGAACATCGTATTGAAGTGATTCGACGACGAACTCGCTACGAGCTGAATAAAGCCGAGGCTAGAGCTCACGTCTTAGAAGGGTATCTCAAAGCTTTAGATCATCTCGATGCTGTGGTGAAACTCATTCGAGCCAGTGCGAGTAAGGAAGTTGCTAAGACAGATTTGATGTCTATTTATGCATTGAGCGAGCGACAAGCGAATGCAGTTCTCGAGTTGAGACTCTATCAATTGACAGGTCTTGAAAGAGAGAAAATCGAAGATGAATACAAAGAGCTTAACGAGAAAATTGCCTACTACAGATCAGTTCTGGCTAGCGAAGCTCTTGTGCGTGGGATCATTAAAGAAGAATTGAATGAACTAAAAAAACATCACCGTTCTGAGCGCAAAACTAAGATCATCGCTGCAGAAGGCGAGTTTAACATGGAAGATCTGATCGCTGATGAGCCTATTATCATTACGATCTCCGAGGACGATTATATTAAACGTATGCCTGTCGACATGTTCCGTGAACAAAAACGAGGCGGACAAGGCGTCATCGGGATGGATATGAAAAAGGAGTCCGATACTCTTAAAGACGTCATCGTCGCTCAGACTCATGATTTCCTTTTGATTTTCACGAGCTTTGGTAGGTGCTATTGGCTCAAAGCTTGGCAAATCCCAGAAACAGGTCGAAGATCCAAAGGCAAGCCTCTTGTGAATCTTCTTGAAGATATACGAGAAGGAGAAAAAATCGCTGCCGTATTGAACATTCGCACTTTTGATGAGGAAGGGACGAGTATCTTACTTGCAACTAAGTGCGGTGTCGTCAAAAAAACAGAAATCTCTGCATTTAGCTCTCCACGTCGTAAAGGTGTGTACGCCATCAATATCGATGAGGGCGATGAGGTAATAGCGGCTAGGTTAACTCGTCGTGGAGACCAAGTGATGATGTTTACGAAAAATGCCATGGCAGTTCGTTTTGATGAAGATCAAGTACGGGATATGGGCCGTGTTGCTAGAGGCGTAAAAGGGGTTTCTCTTAAGAACGAGACAGATTATGTGGTTTCTTGCGAAGTTGTTAAGGAAGACGCCTCTGTACTGATTGTATGTGAAAATGGCTTTGGTAAGCGTTCGCAAGTACAGGACTTCCGCCACACCAATCGTGGTGGGGTAGGTGTTCGTTCTATTTTGACAAGCAGCCGCAACGGCTTTGTTGTATCTGCTCTAGCTGTTACAGACAAAGATAGCGTTGTGATTATGTCTAATGGAGGACAAACGGTGCGTATTCCTATGAAAGATGTTCGTGTTATGGGTAGGTCTACGCAAGGTGTACGTCTTGTAAATTTACGTTCCGATGATCAGGTTGTTGCTGTGCAAAAAGTGGAAAGCATAGAGAACGAAAAAGCTGATGTATGACAAAAGGCATGCTGATCACCTTTGAAGGGGGGGAGGGGGCTGGCAAGAGCACCTTAATCAAGCATCTTGCGCAAGAAATGGAGAGCCTAGGGTATAGCATATTGTGTACAAGAGCTCCTGGCTCTCTAAGAATTGGTGAAAAAATCCGAGATCTCCTCTTACATAGCGACCTTGGGGAAATCACACCTAAGACAGAACTCTTCCTTTTTCTAGCTGACCGAGCTTCTCATGTGGATCATGAGATCCGACCAGCGCTCGAGATGGATAAGATAGTCCTTTGTGACAGGTTTAACGACTCTACTGTTGCATATCAGGGGATGGCAAGGGGGCTTGGTGAAGATGAAGTAGAGAAGTTATGTACATTTGCTTGCAGTGGTTTAAAGCCAGATCTGACGTTTTACTTAGATATTGATCCAGCCTTAGGTCTACAACGTGCGACTTCGGTGGCAAATAGCGATCGGATTGAATCGGAAACTCTAGCTTTTCATCAAAGGATCCGAGAAGCTTATCAACATATTGCTAAGAAAGAACCCAAAAGAGTATATCTCATCGATGCTAAACAACCTCCAGAACACGTCTATAAGCAAGCTTGGGATCTCCTTAAACCACGCCTTCTTCACGTTGCTAGGACATGAAGGCGTAAAACATCATCTTTGCATGATGTTAGAAAAAAATCACTTACATTCTACTTTATTGTTTCATGGCCCTAAAGGCGTGGGTAAAGCAAGATGTGCAGAAATCGTAGCTCACTATCTTTTAGAGGCTCAACCACAGGGCCATCCCGATCTACATCACCTGATTCCTGAGGGTAAGAACGAGGCTCATACCATGGGGTCTATGAGAGAGCTCATTCGTGAAGTGGGATTACCTCCCTTTCAAGCTAAGGTGAAGGTGTTCATCATTCATCAAGCAGAACGGCTCACTGAAAACTGCATGAATGCTCTTCTTAAAACCTTAGAGGAACCACCTCTAGACACCCACTTCATCTTACTTTGTGAAGAAATAGGGATGTTATTACCTACGATTCTTTCGAGATGTTGCTCACTCAGGTTTGCTCCGCTCTCAAAAGCAATCATTGCTCAGTATCTTGTACAAACGCATAGTACAGATGTAGAAGAAGCGCAGCGTATTGCTTCATTTTCTCATGGGTCTCTAGGTAAAGCCCTTGAGCTTTTTCATAAAAAAGAAACTAAGCAAGTGAAGCTGATTAGACAGTTATTAAAGGAAAGGCTTCTGTTTGGATTGCCTGCATGGCATGATATTTTATTGCAAATCGATGCAGATGAGGAAGAGAAACAGGCTGATTTAGTATTTGAAGAAATCCTATTTTGGTTTCGTGACCTACACTGTATTAAAGAAGGGTATGAAGAGAGTCTATATCATCGAGATTCTGCAGAAATTCTTAAAGAGCAAGCAAAAATTTTGTTGCTCCCTCCCATGATGAAAATATACAACATAGTAACAAAAGCTCAACTGTCTCTTCAGGTATATGTGCGGTCGCGATATGCTCTGGAGTCGGCTTTGCTTCAACTTACCTTATAGGGGTGTACATGTTTAGATCGCAGAAAGACTACCGTACATTTTTAGCCATTTTAATGACTTATGCCCTGGATCTCGTAGGGTTTTCTATTGTTTTTCCAGTTCTGGCGCCACTGCTTCTGAATACAGAATTGCATTTTTTTACTCCAGAGACTGTGGTTACGACAAGAACTACGGTACTGGGATTTCTTTTTGCGGTATTTGGCATTGCGCAATTTTTCGGCGCTCCATTAATCGGTGCCCTAGCAGATCACTTTGGACGTTATAAATTATTTCTTATCACGGTTGGCTTAAGCATTTTTGGTTATATACTGATGGCATGGAGTGTCTACGCACAAAGTATAGATGGACTTTTCTTAGGCCGAATCTTGACAGGGCTTTGCTCAGGTAATTTTTCACTAGCGCAATCAGCTACTGCAGATCTCACAGATGCAAAACATCGTAGTAGAGCTTTTGGCATTCTCTTAGGTGTTGGAGGGCTCGGATTTGTTGCGGGGCCTTGGGTGGGTGGTAAATTAGCGAATCCGGAGTGGTTGCATGGTTCTGGAGCTTTTTTATTCGCAGCAGCTGCGGCATTGATCAACTTGGTGATTTTGATTTTCTTCTTTACGGAGACAAGCAAGCCAAAAACAGCGCATGTGAAAGTTAATTTACTCTCCACGTTCAAAGACATTGCTCTTGTTTTCCACCAAAAGAAATTACGTATTATCCTGACCGCGTATTTGCTGTTTTCTATCGGCTGGGCATTTTTTCTTATTTTCTCACCGACATTCCTCGTTCAGAAATTTTCTTTAGGTTCGGACAAAATTGGTGATATTTTCGCTTACATGGCATTGAACTGGTTCTTTGTCTCGATGTTTTTAAACAAAGAACTCTCTGGTAAGTTTTCTCTACGCGCACTGATTTTAGCGGGTACATTGATTGGATCGATTGGGGTTGGCCTTTTCCTATGGCCAGACCAATTGTGGCCTTATTGGATTATTATTCCCATAGCTCTTCTAGGAGGAGCTCTTGCTTGGGTCAATATCGGAGCTATTCTTTCTTTAAAAGCATCAGAGAATATGCAAGGAAGAGCTTTGGGAGCCGGAGGATCGATGTGGTCAATAGGGCAGATCTTAGCTCCGTTAGTTGCTGGACCCTTAGCGGGCTGGAATATCTACGCACCCCTTTTTCTTGGGGCTGTGATTATCTTAGTGACCTTTTTTTATTTCCTATTCAGCTATAAAGAGAGCGGAGATGTCGTCACCTATTGATTTTCAGAGGGTACTGCGATTTGCAGTGAGAACTCCAGAACAAGAAACACTGCCTGCAAAAACAATAGCTAAAAATACCTTTTGGGGACTTGGGGATCGGTATTGGCAACAAATTATCCCAGAAAGAGATCATCCATTGGATCCTATGGTCTATGATCAACATTCTTATAAGGGCGTCCGTCAGGAACCTAGTTTCTCTGATTCATTATACAAGGGGTGTACATTTGCAGCTGAACACCTTACGGAGCCATTGACTGTAGATTTTTATAGAAAACTGCATCGAGTACTGTGCGCGCATTTTCAAGGGTTGGCTACACAAATTGAATTCACGCTTTAGGAGCAGGGCTTTTTAGAACGACTAAAACCATCAACAAGACCGTCTATACACAATCTACAAGAAATACAACTCACACTTGTCGAGAGATTCATAGTGTGGGTCCTCTGCAATTTTCGAAATCTAAAAAGGCTGAAGATTGGTGGGAAGCTACCATGCGGCGGATGAATGCCTACATTGAAGCTATTAGCGAGATTTTGCAGGTACCCCCTTTTGCTAAAGTGAAAAAAAATAAACAAGGGGGACTTATAATAGAGCATCTATGCTCTTCTCCCGCGCAACATGAACATTGTATTACGCTGCTTTTCAAGAGGTATCATCAAAAAATAAAAGCGATCAATGTAAAACTCAGTCAATCCGTTAATGAAGAGCAAGCCGAACAGTTAAAGCGAGATAAAATCGAAGAAATTGCTCGGCTATTTCAAGCTCTTGAGTTACTGCATCCATTTTACGATGGACAAGAAGCCACTGATATTGTCCTGCAATCCAAGCTGCTTTCTGAAGAAGGCCTGAACCCTGCTATTTTAGGGGAGCCATCTATAGCTAAGATTTCATTGCTTTCAGAATGGACTCAATATCTTGCAGAAGGTATTGAACGTTGGAAAATCGAGGCATTAAAAGATAACAAAATAGAGGATGACAACTACCTTGTATGTGCCGCATCTATGTCTCCTCTATTACCTTGGGTACAAGACGATTTGGCAAAAGAAGGAAAAAGTTGGGTCTTTTACCAAACGGAAACCTAACGAGTGATTCTTCCAGAGCGTTATTCTCGAATAGAATCTAGGAAAAAAGTAGTGACAAGATCATAACTTCCTAACCTAAACTTTATACCAAACGCAACAAATAACTTCACATTTGAGCCGCGTCAAAGCGCCGAAAATCGGCGATCGTAAACGGCATTGTATTGCATTAATACTATGCTGTTTATGATCGTCAATTTGTCGACAGCTTTCACGCAGCTCAAATGTGAAGTTATTTGTTGCGTTTGGTATAAC
>Ga0207952_1001224_pt1 | contig 11782 bp, 7 predicted proteins | sample SubbioR12Aug_8Ca_FD_184831 | JGI IMG/M metagenome (GOLD analysis project Ga0207952, IMG submission 184831) | Serpentinite rock and fluid subsurface biosphere microbial communities from McLaughlin Reserve, California, USA - CR12Aug_8Ca (SPAdes) | ecosystem: Environmental > Terrestrial > Deep...
GCACAGTATTATGATTCCATTATTGCAATACCAGGATGTGATAAAAATATGCCTGGGGCTTTAATTGCTATGGGTAGACTCAATAGACCTGCTATTATGGTGTATGGTGGTACCATTGCGCCGGGTCATTACAAAGGACAAGATTTAAATATTGTTTCTGCTTTTGAAGCATTGGGACAAAAATTAGCAGGTCAATTAGACGAGAACGATTTTAAAGGGATTATACAGCACGCATGCCCTGGTGCAGGTGCTTGTGGGGGAATGTATACGGCTAATACCATGGCTTCTGCTATTGAAGCGTTGGGAATGAGTTTACCTTTTTCTTCTTCTAATCCTGCCCTGAGTATAGAGAAGCAACAAGAATGTTTGAATGCTGGTAAAGCCATTCAAATTTTAATGGAAAAGAATATACTTCCTTCGGATATCATGACACGAAAAGCATTTGAGAATGCTATAACTATTATCATGGTATTGGGCGGTAGCACCAATGCGGTGTTGCATTTGATTGCGATGGCCAAGAGTGTGGGTGTTGCTTTAACACAGGACGACTTTCAAACTATTTCAGACAAGGTTCCTGTGCTTGCAGATTTTAAACCAAGTGGTAAATATTTAATGCAAGACTTACACCAGTATGGTGGAGTACCTGCTGTAATGAAATATCTTTTGTCTAAAGGATTATTACACGGGGATTGTTTAACTGTTACAGGTAAAACGGTTGCTGAAAATTTAGTGAATGTTCCCGATTTAGATTTTGATCAACAAAAAATTATTCTACCAGTTGAAGCGCCTTTAAAAGCAACCGGCCATTTGCAAATACTTTATGGCAATTTGGCAACAGGCGGTAGCGTAGCAAAAATCAGTGGTAAAGAAGGAGAATTGTTTGAAGGTCCTGCAAGAGTTTTTGATGGAGAATTTGAACTAATTGAAGGCATTAATAGTGGTAAAATAAAAGCGGGTGATGTGGTAGTCATTAGAAATGTTGGTCCCGTTGGTGCTCCTGGAATGCCAGAAATGTTGAAGCCAACATCCGCCATTATTGGCGCAGGTTTAGGTAAGTCTGTTGCACTTATTACCGATGGTCGTTTTAGTGGAGGAACCCACGGATTTGTTGTGGGTCATATCACCCCAGAAGCAGTAAATGGGGGTTTAATTGGATTGGTACATGACGATGATGTGATTGAATTAAATGTGGCCACAAAAAAAATGACCTTGAAAGTTTCTGATGAAATCATTGCTGCACGTAGGGCACAGTGGGTTAAGCCTGCTTTGAATGCAAGCAAAGGCGTTTTGTTTAAATATGCTAAATCTGTTAAAGATGCTTCCGAGGGTTGTGTAACCGATGAAGCGTAAATATATTTTGTATGAGTGCAATCGTTAAAGAGATATCTGGATCACAGGCAGTACTTGAAGCTTGTATTGCAGAAGGAGTAGACACGATATTTGGTTATCCGGGTGGTGCCATCATGCCCATTTATGATGCTTTGTACGATTACAATGATCGTTTAAAGCATGTACTAGTAAGACATGAGCAAGGGGGCATACATGCAGGTCAAGGTTACGCAAGAAGTAGTGGCAAAGTAGGTGTAGTATTTGCTACTAGTGGCCCTGGGGCAACCAATTTGGTTACTGGTTTAGCAGATGCAATGATAGATAGTACTCCATTGGTTTGTATTACCGGACAAGTATTTGCTCATTTATTGGGAACAGATGCTTTTCAAGAAACTGATGTGATTAATATTACGACTCCTGTTACTAAATGGAATTATCAAATAACGGATGCTACCGAAATTCCACATATATTATCAAAAGCCTTTTATATAGCTGGTTCTGGAAGACCTGGTCCGGTGTTGATTGATATTAGTAAGAATGCACAAATTCAAAAATTTAACTACGAAGGATATACCAAGTGCAATCATATTAGAAGCTATAGACCAAAGCCCATTGTTCGAAAAGAATATATTGAAGCTGCTGCTCAATTAATTAATGATGCTAAAAAACCGTTCGTAATTTTTGGGCAAGGTGTTATACTTGGAAGGGCAGAAAAAGAATTTAAAGCATTTATTGAAAAAGGTGGATTGCCTGCTGCATGGACTATTTTAGGGCTAAGTGCATTGCCTACTGATCATCCACAAAACGTGGGTATGCTAGGAATGCACGGCAATTATGGTCCGAATGTTTTAACGAATGAATGCGATGTGCTAATTGCTGTTGGAATGCGTTTTGATGATCGGGTAACTGGTCGATTAGATAAATATGCTAAGCAAGCAAAAATTGTTCATTTAGATATTGATCCTGCTGAAATTAATAAGAATGTAACCGCCACTGTTCCTGTATGGGGAGATTGTAAGGAAACACTGCCTTTGCTTACACAGCTGATTCAAGAAAAGCAACACAAAGAATGGCTGGCTTTGTTTAATCAATATACCAAAGACGAACATGATGCAGTCATTAATGCGGAATTGCATCCTACCAAAGGGGAGTTAACCATGGGCGAAGTGATTCATTTATTAAATGAATTAACGGGTGGAAATGCAATTGTTGTAACAGATGTAGGGCAGCACCAAATGGTAGCATGCAGGTATGCAAAGTTTAATAAAACCCAAAGCAATATTACTTCTGGTGGATTAGGTACCATGGGCTTTGCATTGCCAGCAGCAATTGGGGCGAAGTTTGGCGCACTTGATAGAACTGTTGTTGCAGTAATTGGTGATGGTGGCTTTCAAATGACATTACAAGAAATGGGAACCATTATGCAAACTGGTCTGAATGTAAAAATCCTGATTTTAAATAATCGCTTTTTAGGAATGGTACGTCAATGGCAAGAACTTTTCAATGATAGAAGATACTCTTTTGTAGATATACAAAGTCCTGATTTTGTTCAGTTGGCAAAAGCTTATGGTATTGATGGGGCATCTGTAGATGATAGAGAACTACTAAAAAATGCTTTACAAAAAATGTTGGATCACGATGGATCTTATTTATTGGAAGTAATGGTAGGAAAAGAAAACAATGTATTCCCAATGGTGCCTCAAGGTTGTAGTGTTTCTGAAATCAGGTTAAAATAATTACTATGAAAAAAGAATATACCATTACTGTTTATACCGAGAACCAAGTTGGGTTACTCAACCGTATTGCGATTATTTTTTCTAGAAGAAAGATTAATATAGATAGTTTAAATGTATCTCCTTCTGAAGTAGAATCCATACATCGCTTTACTATTGTCATTAATGAAACAGTAGAAGTAGTAAGAAAGCTTTGCCTGCAAATTGAAAAGCAGGTGGAAGTATTAAAAGCCTATTATAATACCAATGATGAAATCATTTGGCAAGAAATGGCTTTATACAAAGTGCCCACTGATGCCGTAGCAGAAAAGTTAAAAGTAGAACGTTTGCTCAGAGAATATGGTGCAAGGGCAGTGGTGATTAGAAAAGACTATACCATTTTTGAAACAACTGGTCATAGAGAAGAAACCGATCGGCTGGTTCAATTTTTAGAACCCTATGGCTTAATTGAATTTGTTAGAACAGCTAGAATAGCCATTATTAAAGCAAGCAGTGGTTTTCATGATAAGATTCGTGAATTTGAAGCAGTTGAACCAGCTGAAGAACTCATTGAAAACGAGTTTCTAGATAAAGGTCAGGCTGTTTTTACTATGTAATTTAAATTTTTAAAAAATATCAAATAAAACAATATGGCAAACTATTTCAATTCTCTACCGCTACGTGAGCAACTCAATCAATTAGGCGTTTGCGAATTCATGGACCAATCTGCTTTTACAGATGGGATTAATGCATTGGTTGGGAAAAAACTAGTGATTATCGGATGTGGTGCACAAGGACTGAACCAGGGGTTGAATATGCGAGATTCAGGTTTAGATATTACTTATGCTTTGCGAAAAGAAGCTATTGAACAGAAAAGAGCTTCTTATGTAAATGCTACTGAAAATAATTTTACAGTAGGAACATACGAGGAACTAATTCCATCCGCAGATGTGGTAATTAACCTTACTCCCGATAAGCAACATAGTGCTGTTATAAAAGCAGTAATGCCGCTCATGAAACAAGGTGCTACCCTTTCCTATTCACACGGATTCAATATTGTAGAAGAAGGCATGCAAATCAGAAAAGATATTACAGTAATTATGGTTGCTCCAAAATGTCCGGGTACGGAAGTGCGTGAAGAGTATAAAAGAGGATTTGGGGTGCCTACTTTAATTGCGGTTCATCCAGAAAATGATCCGGAAGGCAAAGGATGGGATTATGCCAAAGCATATTGTGTAGGAACTGGAGGACATAAAGCAGGGGTATTAAAATCTTCTTTTGTTGCCGAAGTGAAGTCAGACTTAATGGGTGAGCAAACCATTCTTTGTGGGTTGCTTCAGACAGGTTCTATTTTATCATTCAATAAAATGATTGAAAAAGGAATTAATGCAGGGTATGCCGCTAAATTAATCCAATATGGATGGGAAGTTATTACCGAAGCGCTTAAGCAAGGTGGTATAACTGCAATGATGGATCGATTATCTAATCCTGCAAAATTGAAAGCCTTTGAACTATCGGAAGAGTTGAAACATATTATGCGTCCTTTGTTTCAAAAACACCAAGATGATATCATGAGTGGAGCTTTTTCTTCCGGTATGATGGAAGATTGGGCCAATGGAGATAAAAAATTATTGACTTGGAGAGAAGCAACTGGTGCAACTGCTTTTGAAAAAACAGCGCCAGGTGCAATGAAAATTGCGGAGCAAGAATTTTTTGACAATGGGCTTTTATTGGTTGCTTTTGTAAGATCGGGTGTTGAATTGGCTTTTGAAACAATGGTAGAAGCAGGGATTAAAGAAGAGTCCGCTTATTATGAATCTTTGCATGAAACACCTTTAATTGCCAATACCATTGCAAGAAAGAAATTGTACGAAATGAATCGGGTTATTTCTGATACTGCAGAATACGGTTGTTATTTATTTGACCATGCTTGTAAACCGCTATTGGCAGGCTTTATGGGAAAAATTGAAACAGATACCATTGGGAAAAATTTTAATGATGGTAAAGACAATGGGGTAGATAATAAGACCCTAATTGCTGTTAATGCAGTTATACGTTATCACCCTGTTGAGATTGTAGGTGAAAAATTAAGACAAGCAATGACAGATATGAAAACCATTGCAACAAACCTTTGATTTAATCCATCATGATAGGCAACCATACAACTTTACAATCTTTTGATTTAGATATTGAAGCAGCTAGTATAAAACTACGTCAAGTGGTAAAACACACGCCATTGATCTTTAATGCTTCATTGTCTAAAAAATATGACTGTACTATTTATCTGAAAAGAGAAGATTTGCAAATTGTTCGATCGTATAAATTGCGTGGTGCCTATAATATGATTAGTAGTTTATCGGAAACACAAAGAATCAATGGAGTTGTTTGTGCGAGTGCGGGAAATCATGCACAGGGTTTTGCTTATAGTTGTAAGCTACTCAATATTAAGGGAGTAGTTTTTATGCCCATTATTACTCCCAATCAAAAAGTTACACAAACAAAAATGTTTGGAGATGGACATATTGAAATTAAACTAGTGGGCGATACTTTTGATGATTGTGCTACTGCTGCAAAAGCATTTACAGAAGCCAATGGAATGACATTTATTCCTCCATTCGATGATGTAAAGATTATTGAGGGTCAAGCAACAGTAGGAGTTGAAATTTTGGAAGAGCTTAAACAGATTGATTATTTATTTGCTCCTGTGGGTGGGGGTGGATTAATTGCAGGTGTGGGTGCTTATTTTCATGATCAATCTCCCTCTACTCAAATAATTGGCGTAGAACCTGAGGGCGCACCTTCTATGACAGAGGCCTTAAAAGCGGGTCATCCAATCAAGCTAGATAATATTGACCCCTTTGTGGATGGTGCTGCAGTTAAAAGAGTGGGAGATGCACCCTTTGCAATTTGTAAGGAAGTGATTGATCAAATGGTATTGGTAAATGAAGGAAAAGTATGTTCTACTATTTTGAAACTCTATAATGAAGATGCCATCGTAGTAGAACCAGCAGGTGCTTTATCTATAGCGGCATTGGATGATTTAGCAGATATAATAAAGGGGAAAACGGTAGTATGTATTGTAAGTGGAAGTAACAATGATATTGATCGGATGCAAGAAATAAAAGAGCGCTCTTTACAATTTGAAGGGTTGAAACATTTCTTTTTAATCAGATTCGCACAAAGACCTGGTGCATTAAAAGAATTCGTTAATCATGTTCTTGGGCCTACTGATGATATTGTTCGTTTTGAGTATATGCAAAAACACAATAAAGAAACGGGTCCAGCTTTGGTAGGAATTGAAATGCAAGACAAAGCAGATTATGAGCGATTGTTAGCAAATATGAAAGAATACCATATCAACTTTACCCCTATTAACAAGAATGATAATTTATTTGGGTATTTAATTTAATAACAATTTATATGCAGGTATTGAAATTTGGGGGGAGTTCTGTAGCCAACGCAGAAAATATAAGCAAGGTTGCAGTGATTGTTTCAAAAGCGATTCAGAAAGAAGCTTCGATTCTGGTAGTGTCTGCATTGGGTGGAGTGACCGATCAGTTAATTGAAATCGGAATTAAAGCTGCTACTGGAAATGAAAGTTATAAAGAACAAATTCAATTGCTCGAGCATAAGCATTTAGAAACGGTACGTGCTTTATTGCATATACAAAACCAAAGTGCAACACTAAGTTGGGTAAAGCAACAACTCAATGAATTAGAAAGAGTATGTGATGGTATTTTTTTATTAGGAGAATTGTCTGCTCGAATTAAAGACCGTTTAGTAAGCTATGGTGAATTGTTGTCGTCTTATATCATTACTGCAAAATTGGCGGAAATGAATTTGCAGCCAGTTTGGACAGATTCACGACAACTGATATTAACCAATGAACAATATGGCAATGCAACGGTTCAATTGGAAAAAACCTATGCCAATATTGACAGTTTTTTAGCAAGACATCCTGCACAATTATATGTAGCCCCTGGTTTTATTGCTTCGAATGATAAAAACTATACGACTACTTTGGGTAGAGGTGGATCTGATTATACAGGAGCCATTTTTGCAGCAGCTACCAATGCAAGCACACTAGAAATTTGGACAGATGTGACTGGTATGATGACTGCTGATCCTAGATTGGTACAAAATCCAAAACCTATAGAAGCCATTTCTTACCAGGAAGCCATGGAGCTTTCTCATTTTGGGGCAAAGATTATTTATCCGCCTACGATACAACCGGTAATGAAAAAAAATATTCCGGTTTGGGTGAAGAATACCTTTGAACCTGATGCTGCTGGAACAGTAATACAGCAACATGCAGTTTCCAATAATGATATTGTTCGCGGTATATCTAGCATCAATAAAATTGCATTACTGAGTTTAGAGGGTAGTGGAATGATAGGTATACCAGGCTTTAGTAAGCGTTTGTTTGAAGTGCTGGCCATGCGCAATATCAATGTCATATTAATTACACAAAGTTCTTCGGAGTATTCAATTTGTGTGGCAATTAACGAGGCGGATGCATTGCTTGCACAACAATCTATAGATGCTTTCTTTGCTTACGAAATTGAAAACGGGAAAGTAAATCCAGTATCGGTAGAAACTAATTTGAGCATTATTGCAGTAGTGGGTGAACAAATGAAAAGCCATCCTGGTATAAGTGGAAAAATGTTTGGTGGCTTGGGTAGAAATGGTATCAATGTTCGTGCGATAGCTCAAGGTTCTTCAGAAAAAAATATTTCTGCTGTTATTGCTGCTGCTGATGTAAAAAAAGCCATCAATGTATTACATGAAGATTTTTTTGAAACAACTTACAAGCAATTAAATGTGTTCATTGCTGGCGCGGGTAATGTGGGTGGTAAATTGTTGAGTCAATTACATCAACAGATGCAATACCTTAAGGAGCATATGCGATTGCAGATTCAAGTAGTTGGAATTGCCAATAGTAAAAAATCCATTTTAGATGATGCGGGTATTGATTTAAGCAATTGGAAATCTTTATTAGATCAAGCACCTGAAGCCGATATTCATTCTTTTGTAGCCTTGATTATTGAAAAAAACTTGCGCAATAGTGTATTTGTTGATGTAACAGCCAATGATACTGTTGCATCAGTGTATGGCAGCTTATTGTCGAAGAGCATTGCTGTAGTGGCTTGTAATAAAATTGCCTGTTCAGCATCTTATGCTAACTATAAAAAACTGAAATCATTAGCCAGAACTTTTAATACCCAGTTTCTGTTTGAAACCAATGTGGGTGCTGGTTTGCCGGTGATAGGCACTTTGAATGATCTATTAAGAAGCGGCGATAAGATTAATAAAATTCAAGCGGTATTATCGGGCACTTTGAATTTTGTTTTTAATCAATATGATGGTACTACTCCTTTTGCTCAAGTGGTAAAGCGAGCACAAGAGGAGGGCTACACTGAACCTGATCCTAGGTTAGACTTAGGAGGTACAGATGTGATGCGTAAAATTATGATTTTGGCAAGAGAAGCGGGTGAACCCATGGAAATGGATCAAATTACCAACGAAGCATTTTTACCTGCTAGTTGTTTTGAAGGATCCGTTGCAGATTTTTACGCTGAAATGGAAAAGCAAGAAACACATTTTAAACAATTATATGAAGCGGCTCAATTAAAAAATGCAAAATTAAAATTTGTTGCTGAGTTTGATAAAGGACTTGCCAAAGTAGGTTTACAACATATACCCGCTGATTCTGATTTTTATCATTTGTACGGCAAAGACAATTTGGTTTTGTTTTATACTGAGCGTTATCCAGAACAGCCCTTGGTGGTTAAGGGTGCAGGTGCTGGAGCAGAAGTAACTGCATCTGGTGTATTTGCTGATATTATTAGAGTAGCATAATTATGGCTAATAAAATTACCATACATAGTCCTGCTACTGTTGCCAATATGGTTTGTGGCTTTGATGTATTAGGATTTGCAGTGAATGATCCCTTTGATATCATGTATATTGAATTCAAAGACGAGCCAGGTATTACCATTGTAAATGAAGACGACTTCAACTTGCCTACAGATCCACAACAAAATGTAGCGGGTGCCGCTTTATTGGCGCTGATGGAAGCTTACGAGAAACCAGTTGGCTTCAAACTCACCATTAATAAACAAATTAAACCTGGTAGTGGAGTAGGGTCAAGTGCAGCCAGCTCAGCAGGTGCAGTTGTTGGTGCAAATGCCATTTTGGGAAATCCCTTTTCAAAAGAAGACTTGGTACGATTTGCGATGAATGGTGAAAAACTGGCTTCAGGGGTAAAACATGCAGACAATATTGCTCCCTGTATTTATGGTGGTGTTACTTTAATTCGTTCTGTATTTCCACTAGATATTATTAAACTTACTGTACCTGATTTATATGTAACAATTGTACATCCGCAAATTGAAGTGAGAACTGCTGATGCAAGAAGCATTTTGAAACAGCAAATTTTATTGAAAGATGCTATTAAGCAATGGGGGAATATCGCAGGTTTAGTTGCTGGTTTAGAACAAGGCAATTATGAGTTGATTGGGAGATCTTTAGAAGATGTTTTGATAGAACCTACCCGGAGTATTTTAATTCCTGCTTTTGATCAAGTAAAAAAAATCAGTAAAGAGTTAGGGGCTTTAGGTGGAGGTATATCGGGTTCTGGACCATCTATATTTATGTTGAGCACCAATGAATTTACTGCTAAGTCTGTTGAAATAGCAATGGGTCAAATTTATGATTCCATAGGTTTAAGTTATCATACTTATGTAACTACCATTAATACCAATGGTATTCAATTAATGGAAGCGTCATGAAATATTTTAGTTTAAATAAGCAATCGCCCATAGTCAATTTTAAAGAAGCTACTATACTAGGACAAGCACCTGATAAGGGTTTGTATTTTCCTGAACGTATTCCTATTCATACTCCTGATTTTATTGGTCAACTTCAACAACTATCAAAAGAAGATATTGCTTTTCGAGTGATGGAACCATTTGTGGGCGACACTATACCTGCAGATGAATTATACCGAATTGTTAGTGAAACGGTTAACTTCCCTTTTCCTTTAAAATTGATTAACACTACTATAGCATCACTTGAATTATACCATGGGCCTACATTCGCATTTAAAGATGTAGGAGCCCGATTCATGAGCAGGTGTCTTTCTTATTTCTCTAGCAATCAATCAAACAAGACGACTGTTTTAGTAGCCACTTCAGGAGATACTGGAGGTGCTGTAGCCAATGGTTTCTTGGGTGTAGATGGAATTGATGTAATCATTTTATATCCTTCTGGAAAAGTAAGCCCTGTTCAAGAATTGCAATTAACAACTTGCGGCGAAAATATCACTGCATTAGAAATTGATGGAAGTTTTGATGATTGTCAGGCGATGGTTAAAGCTGCATTTGCAGATAAAGACATTAATGCCAACATGCAATTAAGTTCTGCCAACTCTATTAATGTTGCCAGATGGCTTTCGCAACAGATTTATTATTTCTTAGCTCATCAACAATGGGAGCTAGACACTGCACCAGTGATTGCTGTTCCTAGTGGAAACTTTGGAAATCTTTGTGCGGGTATTATGGCTTATAAAACAGGCCTGCCGGTTAAACATTTTATTGCTGCTTGTAATATAAATGATGCAGTACCTGAATATTTGCAAACAGGTATTTTTAAAACAAAACCTACTACACCAACTATTTCTAACGCAATGGATGTGGGCAATCCCAGCAATTTTGTTAGAATATTGGCTTTAATAAATCAAGATTATACTACTTTAAGTTCATTGGTTGCTGGTTATACTATTTCGGATGAAACAACTATTCAAACGATTCGTGAAGTATATCAACAAAATAATTATTTGTTAGATCCTCACGGAGCGGTTGCGTATGCTGCTTTAAAGCAGTATCAACAAAATCATAATCATTCTGCTGGCTATATTTTAGAAACAGCTGATCCAATTAAGTTTCCAGATGCTATAAAGACCGCAATTGACGTAGCACCTAAAATCCCGCTTGCGGCCATGGAATTATTTACAAAAGAAAAAAGAAGCATACTGATGTTAAACGAATATGCTTCCTTTAAAGACTATTTATTGAGTAGATAATTTAGTCTCTATAATTCAATGCCGGTTTTCTATCTCCTAATAAGGGCTTGTATTTATAGTCGCCAACGCTTTTTATAAATTCTTCTTTTGCTTTAACAATCACAGTAGGCTTACTAAATAAATCAATTGCAGTCAATGCCATTGTTTTTGATGCAACTAACATTCCTTTGGTGCCTATTTCTGTGCCGCCACATGCAACCGCTTGCCAGCTATGGGCAGATGTTCCAGGTATCCAAGTAGCCGCTTCTAATCCCACCGTTGGTACTACATAGCTTACATCACTTACGTCACTTGAGCCACCACCGGCATTGGTTTCTTTTTGTAATGGTTTAATTGTACTTGCCTCTTCTACTGATGGGGCTTTATTAAAAAAACTTGCTTGCAACTTTTTCCCAAATGCTTTTTCTTCCTCTGTATAAACAACACCCCCAACTCTTTCTAAATTTTCTTGCATTAGGGAAGCCAATGTTTTATTAATTAATAAGTCATGTGTTCCTCCAACTATTTCATATTGCATGGTGGTGCCAGTACCCAGTGCAGCGCCTTCTGCTGCTTTGGTAATTCTATCAAATACATCAACAGCTACTTCTCGTTTAGGGTGGCGTACATAATAATAGACTTCTGCATAATCGGGAACCACATTGGGCGCTTTACCTCC
>Ga0207952_1001225_pt1 | contig 11774 bp, 10 predicted proteins | sample SubbioR12Aug_8Ca_FD_184831 | JGI IMG/M metagenome (GOLD analysis project Ga0207952, IMG submission 184831) | Serpentinite rock and fluid subsurface biosphere microbial communities from McLaughlin Reserve, California, USA - CR12Aug_8Ca (SPAdes) | ecosystem: Environmental > Terrestrial > Deep...
CAGCACTTATGCCTTAAATGCTATTCTCAACCTAGGATATCATATATCACCCAAATTAGATGTAGGATTCAATATTGATTTGATTGGGGTTTCATTTGGACCATCAAGAATCAAACTATTCAGCGGTAAAGGAACCTCAACCACTACCACAGCAGAGCCAACCGGCATGAACGTTTTATTGGTGGGCAACAATGACCGAGGCACCCTTAACTCTGAATTCTACTTAAAGTATAAAGTCAATAATAAAATAGGAATAAAATTTGCCTACCAACATTTTTTCACAGAACTCACTACTGCTTCTAAGGTTCAAACCCAACCAACACAAAACGATCGATTCAGAAATATCACCAACTTATTCGGTATTGGGGTAGCGTATCATTTTTAGGTTTTGTTAAATAATTCGTACCTTATTTCACCTAAACCTTTTACAATGAAAACACTCAACACTTTTCTAGTAACAACCCTATTATCCTCTACCCTATTTTTCAGCTGTAAAGATGCGGCATCTGAAGCGCCGACGAAATCAACATTTGACTTGGCTACCGCTAAAGCAGAAATTGAAGCAGCCAATAAACTAACCATGGAAGCTTTTGCAAAAGGAGACTCTGTTGCAATTGCCAATATGTATGCGGATGATGCTAAGCTCATGTTTACAGGCATGCCTGCAGTTGTTGGCAAAGCGGGTATTCAGTCTGTATTTGGTGGATATATCAAAGAAGGGGTGAATAAAATTGAACTTAAAACTTCAGAAGTTTGGGGCACAGAAGATTTATTGGCCGAAGAAGGATCCGTAACTATTTATGTTGGTGACCAAATAGTGGGTCAAGAAAAATTCATTGTGCTTTGGAAAAAAATAGGCGGTCAATGGAAAATCATAAGAGATATTGCTAATTCAGACCTTGCTCCACAACCCGCAAATTAACGAAGGATATACGCTTTGTTAATCTTGTCTAACTTAGGAAACTGTTTCATAAATAATGCAGGATATTTTTGCAATGTATCCAATTTACTCATGGTCTTGCCTTCATATCCTGCATATAAAGAATCAACCACTTCCATTCCTTTAATTACTTTTCCAAACGGCGGATATCCTTTTACGCCATTAGCCATCACTGTATCTAATCGTGCATTGTCATTTAAATTAATAAAGAGCGTACTCCCTCTGGTTTCTTTACCACTTCTTGCATAGCTCATATACCCTCTTAAATTACTTTGTACAACCGGCTCATCGGGTAATTTATAGGGCCTCCATTTGGGAAAAACAGTTGTATCGTTATTACCCCATTGAACTACAAACTTAGGAACCACTCTATAAAAAAGGGTGCCATCATAAAATCGATGCTTAACCGTTTGATAAAAACGATCTGCTGCTAATGGAGACCAAGCTCTGGTGATTTCAACATCAAACACGCCCTTAGTAGTTTCGAATCGTGCAATATAATTGGAAGGTGATTCTTCTTTTAACCACTTTTGTTTAAAATTAGACCGAGCACATCCAACTAAAAGCATTGCTAAAACAAGTGAACGAAAAAAAAATTTTCCAGCGCGTTTCATAGCTATTTTGGGTCATTCAGGAGATTAAAAGCATATCAAATATAGTAGTTTGAAACAATAAAAAAAGCCCCGAATTAATTCGAGGCTCTTTTCTAAATAACACAACTAAAATTTATTTTACGTCGAAGCGGTCTAGGTTCATTACTTTGTTCCAAGCGGCTACAAAGTCTTTTACAAATTTCTCTTTACCATCTGCACAGCTGTAAACTTCAGCAATAGCGCGTAATTCTGAGTTAGAACCAAATACCAAGTCTACACGAGTACCTGTCCATTTAACCGCACCTGTTTTACGATCACGTGCTTCAAATGCATCTTTATGATCATTGGTAGGTGCCCAGGTATGACCAAGGTCTAACAAGTTCACAAAGAAATCGTTGGTTAATACTTCAGGCTGATGGGTAAATACCCCGTGCTTACTATTGTTGTAATTAGCGTTCAATACACGCATACCACCCACTAAAGCAGTCATTTCAGGAGCTGTTAAAGTTAACAACTGCGCCTTGTCTATTAATAATTCTTCAGCAGATAAAGTGTAACGTGCTTTTGCATAGTTTCTAAATCCATCTGCAATTGGCTCTAATACAGCAAATGATTCAACATCAGTTTGTTCTTGAGAAGCATCTGTTCTTCCTGCAGTAAATGGAACGCTGATGCTATGACCAGCTGCTTTCGCTGCTTTTTCAATAGCTGCACAACCACCTAATACAATTAAATCGGCCATAGAAACCTGCTTATCTCCAGCTGCTGCATTAAAGGCTTTTTGAACCCCTTCTAATGCATCTAATACTTTAGACAATTGAGCAGGATTATTAGACTCCCAATATTTCTGAGGAGTCAAACGAATACGAGCACCATTTGCACCACCACGTTTGTCTGATCCACGGAAAGTAGATGCAGAAGCCCATGCAGTTGATACCAATTCAGCTACCGATAATCCGGTTGCTAATATTTGTGCTTTCAATGCTTCAATATCAGCAGCATCAATGGTTTTATAGGTTGCAGCAGGAATAGGATCTTGCCAAATTAATTCTTCAGTAGGAACTTCTGGTCCTAAATACAAAGATTTAGGTCCCATATCACGATGGGTTAACTTAAACCATGCTCTTGCAAATGCATCTGCAAACAAATCTGGATTCTCATAAAACTTACGAGAGATTTTTTCATAAGCAGGGTCTACTCTTAAAGCCAAATCAGAAGTAAGCATAAACGGTGCATGCTTCTTATTAGGATTATGCGCATCAGGAACAGTCCCTTCTCCGCCATTGTTTTTTGGTTTCCACTGGTGAGCACCAGCTGGGCTCTTGGTTAATTCCCACTCAAAGCCAAACAAGTTTTCAAAATAGTTATTGCTCCATTTTGTTGGAGTGGTAGTCCAAGCACCTTCTAATCCACTAGTGATAGTATATTCGCCATTACCGGTACCAAAACTATTTTTCCATCCAAGGTTTTGCTCTTCTAAACCAGCAGCAGCAGGCTCTGGTCCTACATATTTGCTAGGATCACCAGCACCATGTGTTTTACCGAAAGTATGTCCACCAGCAATTAATGCTACGGTTTCTTCATCATTCATAGCCATACGTGCAAATGTTTCGCGTATATCGCGTGCAGATGCCAATGGATCAGGATTTCCGTTAGGTCCTTCTGGGTTAACATAAATTAAACCCATTTGAACAGCTGCTAATGGATTCTCTAATTCGCGGTCTCCTGTGTAACGCTTATCTCCTAACCACTCGCGCTCAGATCCCCAATAAATATCTTCTTCTGGCTCCCAAATATCAGCACGACCTCCACCAAAACCAAAGGTCTTAAAGCCCATTGATTCTAATGCCACGTTACCTGCTAAAATCATTAAATCGGCCCAAGATAATTTCTTGCCATATTTCTGCTTAATGGGTAATAATAATAAACGTGCTTTGTCTAAGTTGGTATTGTCTGGCCAGCTATTCAATGGAGCAAAACGTTGTGTACCTGCACCTGCTCCACCTCTACCATCTGCAGTTCTGTAAGTACCTGCACTATGCCATGCCATACGAATAAAAAAAGGACCATAATGTCCGTAATCTGCAGGCCACCAATCTTGTGAATTGGTCATTAATTCGGTTAAGTCTTTTTTTACTGCAGCTAAATCCAAGGTTTTGAATTCTGTTGCATAATCAAAAGACGCATCCATTGGATTAGACAACATTGAATTTTGACGAAGTATATTTAGCTTCAATTGATTGGGCCACCAGTCGCGATTTCTGGTACCACCACCAGCTGTTTGGGTTGCTTTAGCTGTTGCACCTGTAAAAGGACACTTTGCTTCGGCACCTGCATTCATTGGGTTATTTTCCATATATTGATTTGTTTTTTACGGTTTAAAATTAGAGTGCAAAATTACACCTAAACTTGCATTATCAGTGTTTATTTTAATTGAAAAATTGGGTTCAAAATGCATCATTCATTTTTACTATTTCTATTAACTTTTGCGGCTTTTTGCACAACAAATGCTCAACAAAAAAAGTTGAAAATTGTTTTCGTTATTGCCGATGGAATTCCCGCAGACTTAATAGAAAAATCGTCAAAGCCCAACCTTAATAAAATTATTGCCCATGGTTTTTATAAAAGAGCTTTTGTTGGGGGGATTAAAAACGCCTACAACCAAACCCCCACTATTTCTGCACCAGGCTACAATAATTTGCTTACGGGCACATGGGCCAATAAACACCAGGTAGTAGACAATAATATCAAGAACCCTAATTATAATTATTACACCATCTTCCGATTTTTAAAAGAACAATATCCGAAAAAAACAACAGCGGTTTTTTCAACTTGGCAAGACAACCGCACCAAACTTATTGGAGACCAATTACCAGAAACGGGCAGCTTTAAAATAGACTATGCTTTTGATGGCTATGAATTAGACACTTTACAATTTCCACACGACAAACTTGCCAACTATACGCATTTAATTGACCAATACGTAATTACCAAAGCCGATAGTACCATTCGCTTTGCAGCCCCTGATTTATCATGGATTTATTTACAACATACAGACGATATAGGACATCGTTTTGGGAATAGTCCTCAAATGGAAAAAGCTATAAACTATTTAGATCAACAAATGGGAATTATTTGGAATGCCATTCTGTATAGAGAGAAAAAATACCATGAAAATTGGAGGATTATAATTACCACCGACCATGGTAGAGATGCCGCAATAGGAAAAAACCACGGCGGGCAATCAGATGCAGAAAGAACCACTTGGATGATTGCGAATATCAATAATACCAACGCGTATTTTGAAAATAACACCCCCGCCATAGTAGATATTCTTCCAACAATAGCAAGGTTTCAAAAAATAAATATACCAACTGCAAATGCCTACGAATTAGATGGAGTGCCATTAATTGGTGATGTATCAATAGCTCACCCCACTGTTGAAAAGAAACAGGATAGTTTAATTGTACATTGGAAAGCCTATGAGAAAAATACAAAAGTCAATGTATTAATCAGCTACAACAATCTGTTTAAAGCAGGAAAGGCAGAGGCTTATGAAAATCTAGGCAGCATAAATGTGCAACAAGAACAATTCGCCTTTAAATTATCTGCAAATTCAAGTTTCGCTAAAATTATTTTAGTAGGGAAAAACAATACAACCAATATACATTGGAGCAACACTATTCCTGTACGCAAATAAATGAAACAATTTATCCTATCTTATATTATGAAGATACTCGCTGCCTACTTTTCCGTAATTATCGTTTAGATGCGCAGTTACTAATGCATTTAAAACCCGAGATTCCTTTTGTGAGCTATATTTTTTAATAATGGCCACTTGCTGATTAATTACACTTAAAGAAGCAACAACTGGAACAAACTCTGCTAGTACATCATTCTTCAAGACGCCATATTCAAAATGTTGGTAACAAAATTTCACTTTCTGTCCTTCAGCCAATTGATCTGCATCGCTAATCACGGTTTGATTAAAATATATTCCCCTATCTGATGCAGGAATTTTCCTGACAATAGTAGTGCCTGCTTTTTCCCATTGCAAATAGAAAAAATTCTGTACATCTAATTTATAAAAAGGAATAATTTTTAATGGCAACCCTGTTACCAACAATACTCGGTAATTGGTTTCAGGTGAATGAAAATAAGTTCGGGGATTATAGCCTTCGTAATTTAAAGGCCTTGAAACAATTTTATACTCACTAGAAATGGATACTGCTTGATCTTTAACACTCAAGTCTTTACCAGCAGACTTAGGTGTAATTTCTAATCTTCCTTTTTTAGGATGAATCAACACCAATTTTGAGTTAGCATCTTTCAAAAATATTTTATCGCTAGGCCTAAGCATATCCCCAATTCGAACACCGCGACTAGTAACCGTATTGATTGCGCCCCCCTTTATGTAAACAACATAAAAATTATCGTCTTGCATAAAACTCGACCCAATTACTATTACCAATAATGCAATTAAAATTCTTTTCATTATCATCTATTTGTGTACAGCAAAATTACTGCATAGTTGCAGTTCCTCCTCTATGGGGTTGACCAAACTGAAAAGCTTCCACTTTAGATTTACCCACCGTTCCAATCACTACCTTAAAGATATAATCATAATCATCATCACTCAAGGCTTTAACAGGACGTTGGCCACCCAAAGCTTCAATGGTTTCTAAAACAGTATTTGAATGACCTACCAATAAAATGGTTTTACCCTTGGCAGTTTCTAGCAATTGAGTGGCAATATTGGATAGATTTCTTGGATTGTATATTTCCAACGGTGCTTTAATATGTTCGGCTGTTTGCCTAGTTCTTTTGGTATCTGTTGAATAAATTAGTGCAATGGGTTCTTTCTTAAGATAAGCTGCTAAGTCTACTGCTCTCTGTTTGCCCATGGCATTTAAATCTGGATTAGCCCTTGTGGCAAAGGCTGTGTCTTTTTCGGCGTGCCGAACAATCCATATAGTAGTTGTTTGAGCGGCGACTATGCTCCACCCAAAAAATAAAAACAACAAAGTAGTTACCCCTTTTACAATTTGCATTGGTTTCATTTGATTCTCTTTTTGATTTACCGCAAAAAACCGCATATACTTCTAATTACACATCAGGTTACTGCAAGTTCTTGCAAAACAGCAATTTATTCATTAAATATAATTAAACTTGCAGCTTAACAAGTCAATTATTATGTGTGGAATTGTTGGTTATATAGGGCCAAGAGAGGCTTATCCTATTGTATTAAAAGGGCTGAAAAGGTTGGAATACCGAGGTTATGATAGTTCTGGTGTTGCTTTATTAAACAATCATCATATTAACGTTTATAAGAAAAAAGGTAAAGTAGCCGAATTAGAAGAAGCCACTATTGGGCAAGATGTGCACGCATATATTGGCATTGGTCATACCCGTTGGGCTACCCATGGTGAACCTAGTGATAGAAACGCCCATCCTCATCAATCGCAAAGTGGTGATTTGGCCATGATTCACAATGGCATCATTGAGAACTATACCCAAATTAAAAAGGAATTAGAGTCGAAAGGTTATCATTTTAAAAGTGATACCGATACCGAGGTTTTGTTGAATTTTATTGAAGACATCAAAATCAATAACAACTGCACGCTAGAAGAAGCGCTGCGCATTGCGCTAAAACGTATTGTTGGGGCTTATTGTATTTTATTGATTTCTAAGGATGAACCCGATACTATTATTGCCGCTCGCAAAGGAAGCCCTTTAGTGATTGGAATTGGCAAAGGAGAACATTTTTTAGCGAGTGATGCTTCTCCCATTATTGAATACACCAAAGTAGTAGTTTACGTTAACGATTATGAAATTGCCATTGTTAAGCCCGACGAATTAATTCTAAAGAACTTAGGGAATGAAAAGCAAACGCCTTTTATTACTAAGCTAGATATGGAATTAGCTGCCATTGAAAAAGGGGGGTATGATCATTTTATGCTCAAAGAAATTCACGAGCAACCCAATACCATTCACGATTGTTTAAGAGGTCGTTTATTGCCGCAGAGTTTGCAAATCATGATGGGTGGTATTGAGAATAATATGGAGGCTTTCATTAATGCCAATCGTATTATGATTGTTGCTTGTGGTACTAGTTGGCATGCAGGTTTAGTGGCTGAATATTTAATTGAAGAATTCTGTAGAATTCCTGTTGAAGTAGAATACGCTTCTGAATTCCGTTATAGAAATCCAGTCATTCATAAAGGGGATGTTATAATTGCCATTTCTCAAAGTGGTGAAACGGCCGATACCTTGGTTGCTTTAGAAAGTGCCAAAGAAAAAGGCGCATTTATTTTTGGTGTGGTGAATGCGGTGGGCAGCAGTATTGCTCGTTTAAGCCATGCGGGTGCGTATACCCATAGTGGTCCTGAAATTGGGGTGGCTAGTACCAAAGCATTCACTGGTCAATTGGCGGTGCTCATGATGATGGCGTTGAAAATTGGTTATGCAAAAGGCACTTTATCTAAAGAGCGTTACACACAATTGATGCTCGATTTAGAAAGTATTCCTGAAAAGATTAAAGAGATTTTAGCAGACACTTCTAATATTGAGCGCATTGCAGAAAAATACAAAGATGCTGCTGACTTTTTATTCTTAGGAAGAGGATACAATTTCCCAGTTGCTTTAGAAGGTGCTTTGAAGTTGAAAGAGATTTCTTATATACACGCAGAAGGATATCCAGCTGCTGAAATGAAGCATGGTCCTATTGCTTTAGTAGACGAAAAATTACCAGTTGTTTTTGTGGCTACTAAAGATTCCTATTACGAGAAAATTGTTTCAAACGTTCAGGAAATAAAAGCTAGAAAAGGAAAAGTGGTGGCTGTTGCTACCATTGGCGATGAAATCATTCCTGGCATGGCCGATGACGTCATGTTTGTTCCAGATGCCGATGAAGCAATTGCTCCCCTATTAAGTGTAGTTCCCCTCCAGCTACTGAGCTATTACGTTGGTCTGTACAAAGGACTTGATGTAGACAAGCCAAGAAATTTAGCTAAGAGTGTAACTGTTGAATAATTAATTATGGCGCAAAATAATATTACCAAGACCCCCCTTGAAGCATTAGGTTACGGATTCATTAAAGACCACCATATACCAAAGGGCAAGGATGAATATTATCTGCGCAATATGCAGATGCGAAACGGTATTCATTACCGAACCCTTACTGCTTACGAAATTGAGCAGTTGGTTCGCAATGGCAATACCACCGACAACTGGAACCATATTTTAGTTTCCGATTCGTTTAACCCCGACCTAGTAAAGAATTGTAAATTTCATGGCTTGGTGAGGATTGGAAAACTAGAGCCCATTTGTTTGGGTTTTAGCGATTTAAAAACACCCGTTGGTTTATATAATTCTACAATTATCAGTTGCGATTTTGGAGACAATGTGGTCATCAATAATGTCAACTATTTATCACATTATATTATTGGGAGCGAAGCCATCATTACAAATGTGAATGAATTAGTAACGACCAATCATTCCAAATTTGGAAACGGGATCATTAAAGTAGATGAAAAAGAAGAAGTAAGAATTTGGTTAGAATTATGCAATGAAAACACGGGGCGTAAAGTATTGCCTTTCGATGGCATGTTGCCCGGCGATGCTTTTTTATGGAGCCGATTTAGAGACGACAAAGTTTTGCAAACTAAACTAGTAGCGTTTACTGAAAAAAAATTCAATAATAAACGTGGCTATTACGGCAAAGTGGGTGATAGAACAGTGATCAAGAATTGTAATATCATCAAAGATGTGTGGGTAGGATCTGACGCTTATTTTAAAGGGGCCAACAAATTAAAAAACCTCACAGTGAATTCTGGCCCAGAAGGCAGAACGCAAATTGGAGAAGGATGCGAAATGGTGAATGGCACGATTGGTTTGGGCTGCAGAATTTTCTACGGAGTAAAAGCAGTTCGCTTTATCATGGCCGATCATTCTCAATTAAAATATGGTGCCCGTTTAATCAACTCTTATTTAGGTCAGAACGCCACTATTTCTTGTTGCGAAGTGTTGAACTCACTGATTTTTCCTGCACACGAACAACACCACAACAATTCTTTTTTGTGTGCTGCTTTAGTGATGGGTCAAAGTAATATTGCCGCTGGTGCTACCATTGGATCGAACCACAATAGCAGAAGCGCAGATGGTGAAATCATTATGGGGCGTGGATTTTGGCCGGGATTATGCGTTAGCTTAAAGCACAATTCCATCTTTGCTTCTTTTACTATGATTAACAAGGGAGATTATCCTGCGGAATTAAATATACCCATCCCCTTCTGCTTAATCAGCAACGATACCAAAAATGACCAGCTGACTATTATGCCTGCTTATTGGTTCTTATACAATATGTACGCATTGGCTAGAAATGCTTGGAAATATGCACATAGAGACAAACGTTTTGATAAAACCCAAGAACTTGAATACAATTATTTAGCCCCTGATAGCATCAATGAAATTTTTACTGCTTTAGAGAAGCTTGAATTGTATACGGGTAAAGCGTATTTGCGTTCTGAAAAAAAATCGGATACAGATTTAGAAGAAGCGCTTTCAGTGGGTAAACTTTTACTAAAGAGTAACAATAAATTAGTAGACAGTTTACTCATTACTGCAGACGATATTGAAAACAGCAAAAGAAAAACAGTACTCGTAAAAGTTAGACAGGCTTATAAAGTTTTTGAAGACGTGTTGTTATTCTACGGTGTAAAAGAATTGATTGGTTTCATTAAAACCAATGGCCCTACTAGTTTAGCTGAATTGCGCAAACAATTGCCCAGCAAGCTTTCTAGAGACAAGTGGATTAACTTGGGCGGTCAATTGATGCCTGAGGCAGATTTGACTGAACTGCGCAAAAAAATCAATACGGGCAAAATAAAAGGCTGGGACGACTTGCATGCTCAATATGCCATTAAAGGCAGTTTATACGCCAACCAAAAATGTGCACATGGACTGGCTACACTAAAAGAAATCACTGGTCTTCCTTTAAATAAATTAGACGAACACCAATTAAGTTATTTGTTTAATAGCGCCATTGCTACCATGGAGTGGATTACCAAAGGCATTCACGATTCTAGAGCAAAAGATTACAGCAATCCTTTTAGGAAAATGGTGTATGAAAGCTTTGCAGAAATGAATGAGGTAGTAGGCAAGTTAGAAGACAACAGTTTCATTAAAGAACAAATAATGGAACTGAAATCTTTCAAGAAAGAAATCAGTTCCTTAAAAAAACAAATCGGGGTTTAGAATTTTAATCCTATACCTAATTGTACTTGTTGATTGGTCCATTTTTGTTGGTCAGAGAAATCATTGATATTCTGTAAACCAACATTGTAACGACCATACACCCTGAGTACTTTTAAATTTACCTGAGCGCCTAATACCATCGATAAGTCGCCAGATTTAAATGCCTGTTGACCGTTCTGTAATAAGTTGTCGTTCTTATTCATTAAAATGCCAAACTGTGGACCTGCAACAAAACTCAACAGTCCTATTGGGCTGTATCGCAATAATACGGGCACCATTAAATAATCTAACTTAACATCAGAAGGTAAAGTAGAATAAATAGCATCTAAATTAGTACCTCGCTTTGTTGAAGTTTGGCTCCAAATTACTTCGGGCTGTATGCCCCAACGTTTACTAAAATCGTATTCTGCAAACGCACCCAGATGGTAAGAGAAATCAAATCCTTGGTCGAACGATTGACCTTCAATCTTGTTTAGGTTGGCTCCCGCTTTTACCCCTAATCTAAAACCCTTTTGGGCATTCACTGTTGTACCAGCTATTAATAAAGCTGCAAATAAAAAAATCGTACGCATAACAATTGGTTTAGTTAATCTATTCAATACTTATGCCATAGACGATTTTTATTGAACCAATGTTACACATGAAATGTTAAAAGAAAATGATTGTACTAGAAGAAAAAGACAGAGACCGAATTATTGAAATGGCTTGGGAAGACAGAACTCCCTTTGAAGCCATTCAATTTCAGTTTGGGTTATCTGAAAAAGAAGTCATCGAATTCATGCGGCTAAACAGCAAAGCATCCAGCTTTAAAATGTGGCGCAAACGAATGAACGGCAGAACCACCAAGCACCAAAACTTGCGTGAAAAGGGCATTAATCGCTTTAAATGCACCATGCAAAGGGCCATCTCAATGAATAAAATTGCGAAGCGTTAAGCTTTAGTAAACTCTATCACGGTAATCTCGGGCATGATCCCTACCCTACCTG
>Ga0207952_1001226_pt1 | contig 11773 bp, 21 predicted proteins | sample SubbioR12Aug_8Ca_FD_184831 | JGI IMG/M metagenome (GOLD analysis project Ga0207952, IMG submission 184831) | Serpentinite rock and fluid subsurface biosphere microbial communities from McLaughlin Reserve, California, USA - CR12Aug_8Ca (SPAdes) | ecosystem: Environmental > Terrestrial > Deep...
GTTGCCGTGCCGCTGGTTTTCAAGGAAATGATCGACGGGTTGACCGCCGCCCAGCAAATACTTACGTTGCCGGCATTATTGCTAGCGCTTTATGGTGCGCTGCGCTTCTCGACTTCTCTGTTCACGGAGCTGCGCGAAATTCTCTTTGCCCGCGTAACCCAGCAGGCGGTACGGCGCATTGCGCTGGAGGTATTCCGTCATCTGCATGCCCTGTCGCTGCGCTTTCATCTTGAACGGCAAACCGGCGGCGTGTCGCGTGACATTGAGCGTGGCAGCCGCTCGATCTCCAGCCTGATCAGCTACACGCTTTACTCAATCCTGCCGACACTCGTTGAAATCACCCTGGTCCTCAGCATCCTGTTTGCCAAATACGACGGCGGCTTTGTACTTATCACGCTGATTTCGCTGACCGCCTATATCGTCTTCACGATCACCGTGAGCAACTGGCGCATCGACCTGCGGCGTCGCGTAAACGACACCGACTCGGCAGCCAATACGCGAGCCATCGACAGCCTGCTCAACTACGAGACGGTAAAGTACTTCAACAACGAGGAGTATGAAGCGCGCCGCTACGACACGCAGATGAGTCACTGGGAAGACGCTGCGACGAAGAGCCAGATTTCCTTGTCCTGGCTCAATCTAGGTCAGCAGATCATCATTGCACTGGGCGTCACAGCAATGATGTGGCGTGCGGCGACGGGTGTGGTCGAAGGGCGAATGACGATCGGCGACCTGGTGCTGGTCAATGCCTTTCTGATTCAGCTATACATGCCGCTCAGTTTTCTTGGCGTCGTATACCGTGAAATCCGGCAATCGCTGGCCGACATCGAACGGATGTTCGATCTGTTGGCGGTCAATCGCGAGATAGCCGACGCACCGGATGCAGCAACCCTCGCACCAGGCCCGGTGGAAGTGCATTTTGACGACGTCGATTTCGCCTACGAACCGACACGCCAGATTCTGTACGACGTCAATTTTTCGATCCCGACTGGACACACACTGGCGGTCGTTGGCCAGTCAGGCTCGGGCAAATCGACGCTGGCAAGATTGCTCTACCGTTTCTACGAGGTTGACGGCGGCCATATCCGCATCAACGGCCGCGACCTGCGTAGCCTGACTCAAGCAAGCCTGCGCGCGGCAATCGGCATCGTGCCGCAAGATACCGTGCTATTCAACGACACCATCTTCTACAACATACAGTACGGCCGGCCAAGCGCGAGTCGGGAGGATGTACTTGCTGCCGCACGCGCCGCACAACTAGCCGAGTTCATTGAGATACTGCCCGATGGCTACGAAACGAAGGTTGGTGAACGCGGACTCAAACTCTCGGGAGGCGAAAAACAGCGTGTCGCCATCGCCCGGGCACTGCTCAAGAATCCGCCGCTGCTGATCTTTGACGAAGCCACTTCAGCACTCGACTCGAAGACCGAAAAAGCGATCCAGTCCAGTCTCGAAAATGCGGCCCGTGGACGTACTACGCTGGTGATTGCGCACCGCCTGTCGACGATCATGAATGCCGACGAGATACTGGTCATGGACAACGGCCGGATTGTCGAGCGTGGCACCCATCCCGCGCTGCTCGAAGCCGGTGGACGCTATGCACAGATGTGGGCGCTGCAGCAACAGGAGGAAATCACCACCCCGCTCAGCGCAAGCCCGGCCACCGTCACATCGGCCGGCACCGTCTGACCTTGCATGCGCGGCCTTTGCGCGCAATGCCAACCCGGCAAGCCACATAAAGCATTACCAACTGCCGACCCGACTTCCTGCGGTGATTCAGCAAAGCTGACCCAAACGGAATGGGTGGACGTAAAAAAGCCAGGCTTAGCCTGGCTTTTTCCCTGATACTTCAAAACAGACCTGCGTTTACGCAGCTTCCGCTTCAGCAACAGGAGCTTCTGTTGATTCCGGCTGATCGAGCATCTCGACAAAGGCCATCGGTGCATTGTCGCCTTGACGGAAGCCGCACTTCAGAATGCGCAGATAACCGCCATTGCGTGTGGCATAACGCGGGCCGATTTCACTGAACAGCTTGCCGACGATTTCGCGATCACGCAGACGGTCAAACGCCAGACGCCGATTAGCGAGGCTCGGCGACTTTCCCAGCGTAATGATTCGCTCTGCAACGCGACGCAATTCCTTGGCTTTTGGCAGCGTGGTTTTGATCGTTTCGTGACGCAACAGCGAAACAGTCATATTGCGCAACATCGCCAAGCGGTGAGCGCTGGTGCGATTAAGTTTGCGGAGACCCAAACGGTGACGCATATCAGTTCCTTCCTATTCTTGTCCGGGCAATTACTTGTCAAGGCCGGCCGGAGGCCAGTTCTCAAGTTTCATACCCAGCGTCAGGCCGCGTGCGGCCAGCACTTCTTTGATTTCATTGAGCGACTTGCGACCTAGATTCGGGGTCTTGAGCAACTCGTTTTCGGTGCGCTGAATCAGATCGCCGATGTAGTAGATAGTCTCGGCTTTCAGGCAGTTCGCTGAGCGGACCGTCAGTTCCAGATCATCAACCGGACGCAGCAGGATCGGATCAACCTGAACCGCCTTCTGGTGCTCGATCGGCACGGCAGTACCTTCCAGATCAGCAAACACCGACAGTTGCTCCATCAGGATGCGAGCTGCCGTGCGAATCGCTTCTTCCGGATCGATCACACCATTGGTTTCGATGTCCATGATCAGTTTGTCGAGATCGGTGCGCTGTTCAACGCGCGCGCTCTCGACCGCATAACTGACACGCCGCACCGGGCTGAAGGAAGCGTCAAGCACCAGCTTGCCGATGCTCTTGCCACCGTCGCCCAACTGACGGAGATTACCTGGAACATAGCCACGCGATTTCTCGACCTTCAGCTCCATCGCCAGCTTGCCACCGGCAGACAGATGGGCAATCACGTGATCCGGATTGATAATCTCGACGTCATGAGACGTTTCAATATCACCGGCACGTACAATCCCTTCGCCGTCTTTCTTCAGCTGCAAAACCACTTCGTCGCGGTTGTGCAGCTTGAAGACGATGCCCTTGAGGTTCAGCAGGATATCAACGACATCTTCCTGAACGCCATCGATTGTCGAGTACTCGTGGAGCACTCCCTCGATACTCACTTCGGTGGGCGCGTAACCGGGCATCGACGAAAGAAGGATGCGGCGCAATGCGTTGCCCAAGGTATGACCGTAGCCGCGTTCAAACGGCTCCATCACCACCCGGGCTTGCACCGGCGATAAACTCTGTACATCAATGATGCGCGGTTTCAAAAGTCCACTGCTATGCATGTGCTGTCCTTTTGCCTGATTCAGTCAAGCGGTGCCGTGATTACTTCGAGTAAAGTTCGATCACGAGACTCTCGTTGATCGTTGTCGGCAATTCGCTGCGTTGCGGACGGGCCTTGTAAGTACCCTTGGCCGCTTTGGCATCCACCTCAACCCACTCGGGGAAACCACGTGACTCGGCAGCGGCAAGCGCAGCCTTGACGCGCAGGTGGTTTTTCGCCTTTTCGCTGACTTCGACGACATCACCAGGGCGAACCTGGAATGACGGGATGTTCACGCGACGGCCGTTAACCAGCACGCCGTTGTGGCGAACGACCTGCCGCGATTCGGAACGCGACGCAGCGAAGCCCATGCGATAGGCAACGTTGTCGAGACGCGACTCCAGCAACTGCAGCAGGTTCTCGCCGGTCACGCCCTTACGGCGGTCGGCTTCGTGGTAAACCTTACGGAACTGGCCTTCGAGCACGCCATAGATACGGCGGATCTTTTGCTTTTCACGCAGATGAACACCGTAGTCGGACAGGCGCTGACCAGATTTCTGGCCGTGCTGGCCCGGCGCATACGAACGGCGCTCGATGGCGCACTTGTCGGTGAAACACTTTTCGCCCTTCAGGAACAGCTTTTCGCCTTCGCGGCGGCACTGACGGCATTTCGGATCGAGATTACGAGCCACTTGTCTTTCTCCTTAAATCCGACGCTTTTTAGGCGGACGGCAGCCGTTGTGCGGAACCGGGGTCACATCGGTAATCGCTGTAATCTTCATGCCGAGCGCATTAAGCGCACGGACTGAGGATTCGCGACCTGGGCCTGGCCCCTTGATGCGAACTTCAATGTTCTTCACACCACACTCCTGAGCTGCCTTGCCGGCAGCTTCAGCCGCCACCTGTGCAGCAAACGGTGTACTCTTGCGCGAGCCTTTGAAGCCGGCACCGCCCGAGGTCGCCCACGACAGTGCGTTGCCCTGACGGTCGGTGATCGTGATGATCGTGTTATTGAACGAAGCGTGAATGTGGGCAATGCCCTCGGCCACGTTCTTCTTTACTTTTTTGCGAACCTTCGCAGCGGTCTTGGCCATGATCAGTTCCTAGTTATTTCTTACCAGCGATGGCCTTGCGCGGCCCCTTGCGGGTACGAGCATTGGTGCGCGTACGCTGGCCACGGCAAGGCAGACCCTTGCGATGACGGAGACCACGGTAGCAGCCAAGGTCCATAAGACGCTTGATGCTCATCGTAACTTCACGACGCAGATCGCCCTCAACGGTAAATTTGCCGACATGGTCGCGCAAGCGCTCCATTTCGGCTTCGGTCAGGTCTTTCATTTTCGTGGAACGTGTAACCCCAGCAGCTTCACAAATCTTCTGTGCGCGCGAACGGCCGATACCGTAAATCGCGGTTAACGCGATCTCGGCGTGCTGGTGGTTGGGTATGTTTACCCCTGCGATGCGGGCCATCGATTCACCCCAAATATGCGAAACTTACAATTATAACTTTAATCGACTGACGACTCAACAAAGTGAGCCGCAGCGATTAGCCTTGACGCTGCTTGTGACGCGGATCAGTACAGATCACACGCACAATGCCGTGGCGCCGAATGATTTTGCAATTGCGGCAGATGCGCTTTACAGATGCCAGCACTTTCATTTTTAACTCCTTGTTGCTCGACGCCGGGCGCAGCCAGCCTTTTGCCGAATTACTTTTATTGCGTAGAGATTCTTTACTTGGCGCGGAAGACGATACGCGCGCGGCTCAGATCATAAGGGGTCAGTTGTACCGTCACCTTATCGCCGGGAAGAATGCGAATATAGTGCATTCGCATTTTCCCGGAGATAAAACCAAGGACTACATGACCATTTTCGAGCTTTACCCTGAACGTTGCGTTGGGGAGATTCTCGACAACCTCACCCTGCATTTCAATCAAATCTTCCTTTGCCATCCTATTTCGCCGGGAGTCCGGAGCCCTTGAAGTTCGCTTTCTTCAAGAGGCTCTCGTATTGATGGGACATGACATATGCCTGAACCTGAGACATGAAGTCCATTGTCACCACCACAATAATCAGCAGCGAAGTGCCACCAAAGTAAAAAGGCACATTCCACTTCAAAATCAGAAACTCCGGCAGCAAACACACTACCGTGATGTACGCTGCACCAACCAGGGTCAGGCGCATCAAAATCTTGTCTATGTAGCGCGCCGTCTGTTCGCCCGGCCGGATACCCGGCACAAAGGCACCGCTCTTCTTGAGGTTGTCTGCAGTCTCTTTCGAGTTGAAAACCAGTGCCGTATAGAAGAAACAGAAAAATATGATCGCTGCGGCATAAAGCATTACGTAAATCGGCTGACCGGGAGATAGCGTACCTGCGACATCCTTCAACCAGCGCATCGACTCACCCGAACCAAACCAACCGGCAATCGTCGCCGGAAACAGGATGATCGACGAGGCAAAGATCGGCGGAATGACACCTGACATATTCAGCTTGAGCGGCAGATGCGAACTCTGCCCGCCGTAGATCTTGTTGCCAACCTGACGCTTCGCGTAATTGACCAGAATCTTGCGCTGCCCCCGCTCGACGAAAACCACGAAGGCAGTAACGACAACAACCAGCAGCGTAATGAATATCGCGGTCAGCGGATGCATTGCACCGGTCCGAACCAGTTCAAGCAACCCGCCAAGCGCGCTTGGCAAACCTGCTGCGATGCCGGCGAAGATAATGATCGAAATGCCGTTACCCAAGCCGCGCTCGGTAATCTGCTCTCCCAACCACATCAGGAACATGGTTCCGGTCAACAGGGTGGTCACCGTCACGAAACGGAACATCACCCCCGGATCTAGCACCAGACCAGGCTGCGACTCAACCGCAATGGCGATCCCCAGCCCCTGAAAGAGCGCAAGCGCCACGGTGCCATAACGCGTGTACTGCGTAATTTTGCGCCGGCCTGCTTCGCCTTCCTTCTTGAGAGCTTCCAGTTGCGGACTCGCGACCGTCATCAGCTGCATGATGATCGACGCCGAAATGTACGGCATGATCCCGAGCGCAAAAATTGTAAACCGCGACAGCGCACCACCCGAGAACATGTTGAACATGCCCAGAATGCCGCCCTGCTGACTGTTGAACAGCTCGCTCAGTGCCTGTGCATCAATCCCCGGCACAGGAATGTGTGCGCCGATGCGATAGACCACCAAGGCGCCGAGCAGAAACCACAGCCGGCGCTTTAAATCGCCAAACTTTCCGCCCTTGCTGACCTGATTCGGATTAGTCGCCAAAACTGCTTACCCTATCTGACCCGTTATTCGCCGACACTGCCGCCAGCAGCTTCGATCGCAGCCTTGGCACCCTTGGTGGCACCGACGCCCTTCAAAACAACCTTGCGGGTGATTTCACCGGAGAGAACAACCTTGGCCGACAAGGCGTGCTGCGTCACCAGATTGGCTTGCATGAGGACAAGAAGATCAATCTCTTCCATCGGCAGATCATTGATTTCCGACAAACGGACTTCAACGTTGCGTGCCTTGGTCATCGAAACAAAGCCGCGCTTTGGCAGACGACGTTGCAACGGCATCTGGCCGCCCTCGAAGCCGACCTTGTGAAAACCGCCAGTGCGCGACTTCTGACCTTTGTGGCCGCGGCCGCAAGTCTTGCCGAGACCGGAGCCGATGCCACGCCCGACACGGCGCTTGGCGTGCTTGGCGCCATCAGCTGGTTGAATAGTATTGAGTTTCATCTTATCCCTCACACTTCAGGAGGTAGGAAACCTTGTTGATCATGCCGCGAACAGCCGGCGTATCCTCAAGCTCGGAGCTGCTGTTCAGGCGACGAAGACCCAGACCACGCACGGTGGCGCGATGCGATTCCTTGGTTCCGATCAAGCTCTTGACGAGCGTGACTTTAATTTTTTTCTCAGCCATGTCTTACCCCAGAATTTCTTCGACGGATTTGCCGCGCTTGGCCGCAATCTCCGACGGTGTGCTCATGGCCTGGAGGCCGTTGATCGTGGCACGAACGATGTTGTAAGGATTGGTAGACCCGTGCGCCTTGGCCACAACGTTGGTCATCCCCATCACCTCAAACACGGCACGCATGGCACCGCCGGCAATAACGCCCGTACCATCCGGCGCCGGCTGCATCATGACCACTGATGCGCCATGACGACCAAAGACGGTATGATGCAGGGTGCCGTTCTTCAAGCTAACCTTGACCATCTTGCGACGCGCTTCTTCCATGGCCTTCTGCACCGCCACCGGCACTTCGCGGGACTTGCCCTTTCCCATGCCGACGCGCCCATCACCGTCACCAACGACAGTCAACGCCGCAAAACCGAGGATACGACCACCCTTCACGACTTTCGTCACGCGGTTGATCGAGATCATCTTCTCGCGCATGCCGTCGTCAGGCTTTTCGGCTTGCTGCGGTTTTCTACCTTGAGGTTTAGCCATTACTTACTCCAATCCTTTTGCGCGGCAATCAGAACTTGAGGCCGGCTTCACGCGCGGCTTCAGCCAGCGCTTTGACGCGCCCGTGGTACTGGAAACCGCCGCGATCAAACGCGACTTGCTCGATTCCGGCCTTTTTGGCGCGCTCGGCGATCAGCTTGCCGATCGCGGTCGCTGCACCGACGTTGCCACCGTTGGTCAAATCCTTACGCACTTCCGGCTCCAGCGAGGAGGCGGCAGCCAGCACCTTCGAGCCACAGGAAGAAATTACCTGGGCATAGATATGGCTGTTAGTGCGATGCACCGACAAGCGCACTGACTTCAGTTCGGCAATCTTGGCCCGGGTTTTGCGGGCTCTGCGCAACCGCGCCTGGTTCTTGGCAATCATTTATGCACCCTTACTTCTTCTTCGTTTCCTTGAGGACGATCACTTCGTCGGAATAGCGCACACCCTTGCCTTTATAAGGCTCCGGCTTGCGATAGGCGCGAACTTCCGCCGCCACCTGACCGACTTGTTGCTTGTCCACACCCTTGATCACGATCTCGGTCTGGGTCGGCGTTTCGCACTTGACCCCCGCCGGCATCTTGTGCACGACCGGGTGGGAAAAACCGAGTGTCAGATTGAGAACGTCGCCCTGCGCCTGCGCACGATAACCGACGCCAACCAGGTTGAGCTTGCGCTCGAACCCCTTGCTGACACCCGTCACCATGTTGGCGAGAACGGCACGAACCGTTCCGGAGAGCGCGCCTGAATTCGGAACACCCTCAACGGCCTTGCACACCAGACTACCGTCAACCTGCTCGACCGTGACAGCCGGGTTCGCGACAAAACTGATCGCGCCCAACGGGCCTTTGACCGAGATCTCTGCCATCGACAGGGCAACAACGACACCCTGGGGCAGAACTATTGGATTCTTTGCAACGCGGGACATAGCTACCCTTTACGCGACGATGCAGAGCACTTCGCCACCAACATTGCTGGCGCGGGCTTTGCGGTCGGTCATGACACCCTTCGGCGTGGACACGATGGCCACACCGAGTCCGTTCATGACGCGCGGAAGATCATCAGCACCCTTGTAAATACGCAGGCCGGGTTTCGAAACGCGATCAATGCGCTCGATAACCGGACGACCGGCGTAATATTTCAGGCCAATTTCGAGAGTCGGCTTGCCGTCGTTTTCACGAACAGCGAAGTCTTCAACATACCCCTCGTCTTTCAATACTTTTGCAATGGCTATCTTCACCTTCGAAGATGGCATGGCGACGGACGCCTTTTCTGCCATCTGCGCATTGCGGATGCGGGTCAGCATATCGCTGATCGGATCGCTCATACTCATATCGTCATCTCCTGCTTACCAGCTTGCCTTGGTCATACCAGGGACTTCGCCGCGCATCACGAACTCACGCAATTTGCTACGACCCAAACCGAACTTGCGATAAACGCCGCGCGGACGACCGGTCAGCGTGCAGCGATTACGCAGACGAACCGGGCTAGAATTACGCGGCAGCCCCTGGAACTTCAGACGAGCTTCGAAACGCTCCTCATCGGTACGGGTGGCGTCATTGACGACAGCCACCAACTCGGCACGCTTTTGCGCGTACTTTTCGACCATCTTGCGCCGCTTTTCATTGCGGTTGATAACAGCAAGCTTCGCCATTTTCGCCTCAGTTCTTGAAGGGGAATTTAAACGCGCCAAGCAATGCACGCGCTTCGTCATCGGTCTTGGCGGTGGTGGTGACACTGATATTCATGCCACGCAGCGCATCGATCTTGTCGTATTCGATTTCCGGAAAGATGATCTGCTCTTTGACGCCCATGTTGTAATTGCCACGGCCATCAAAACCTTTACCCGAAACGCCACGAAAGTCGCGAACACGCGGCAACGCAACGGTCACCAGGCGATCAAGAAACTCGAACATACGCGGCCCGCGCAGCGTCACCATACAGCCGATCGGATAACCGTCGCGAATCTTGAAGCCGGCGATCGACTTCCGCGACTTGGTAACCACCGGCTTCTGCCCGGCAATCTTGGTCATATCACCAACAGCGTGCTCAAGCACTTTCTTGTCAGCAACCGCTTCGCCCACACCCATGTTAAGAGTGATCTTGGTAATGCGGGGAACTTCCATATTCGACTTGTAGCCGAATTTCTGGGTCAACTCCTGCACTACCGTTGTTTTGTAGTAATCCAGCAAACGCGCCATGATCGCTCCTTATGCCCCAACCACTTCGCCGCTCGACTTGAAGATGCGAACTTTCGTACCATCCTCAAGCAGCTTGAAGCCGACGCGATCCGCTTTCTGGGTCGCCGGGTTGTAGAGCGAAACATTTGAAACGTGCAGCGGCATATCCTTATCGACAATACCGCCAACCACGCCTTTGACCGGGTTTGGCTTGACATGCTTCTTGGCGCGATTGATGCCGCCAACCACAACATGCTCGGCATCGACGCGAACCGCTACGGTGCCGCGCTTGCCCTTATCCTTACCGGCGATGACGACGATTTCGTCGCCTTTTCGAATCTTGTCCATGGCCGCCCCTTACAGCACTTCCGGCGCCAGCGACACGATCTTCATGAACCGCTCATTGCGCAGTTCGCGCGTCACCGGTCCAAAGATACGCGTGCCGATCGGCTCCATCTTGTTATTCAGGAGCACTGCCGCATTGTTGTCGAACTTGACCAAGGAGCCATCGGGACGACGAACGCCCTTGGCCGTACGCACCACCACCGCGCTATAGACATCGCCTTTTTTGACGCGTCCGCGGGGTGCGGCATCCTTGATCGTGACCTTGATAATATCGCCGATACTGGCATAGCGACGCTTAGAGCCGCCCAGCACTTTGATACACATCACTGAACGGGCGCCGGTATTATCGGCGACGTCCAGAACCGTCTGCATCTGAATCATCTATCACTCCAACTTGGCCCGCTTGCGCGGTCAGTCTTGGAACCCGTACGGGAGAAACACCCGGCCGGAAGAATGGCCGGGTGCGAAAAAAAAGAGATTGTAGTCTCTTTTCTAGAAAAAGCAAGTTTTAAATTGCAACAGCCTTTTCCAGCAGCTTGGTAACGACCCAAGCCTTGGTCTTCGAAAGCGGGCGGCATTCCTGGATTTCAACCAAGTCGCCGGACTTTGCTTCGTTGTTGTCGTTATGCGCGTGATACTTGCTGGAACGGACAATAATCTTGTCGTACATCGGGTGCTTGACGCGACGTTCGATCAGGACGGTGACCGTCTTTTCCATCTTGTCGCTGACTACGCGGCCGACCAGGGTACGCTTGCTCGTCGTTTCGCTCATTGTTGCACCGCCTTTTCACGAAGAAGGGTGCGAACACGCGCGATATCGCGACGCACTTTGCCGATCTGGCTGTGGTTGGTCAGCTGCTGGGTAGCGACCTGCATGCGCAGGCCAAACTGGGCCTTCAGCAGATCCAGCAACTCCTTGTTCAGCTCATCGACACTTTTTGCTCTGAGTTCAGTGGCATTCATGATCAACCTACCATTCGCGTGACGAAAGCCGTCGGGATCGGCAACTTTGCCGCAGCAAGCGCAAACGCTTCCCGAGCCAGCACCTCATCAACACCATCCATCTCGTAAAGAACCTTGCCCGGCTGGATTTCAGCAACGTAATACTCGGGGTTGCCTTTACCGTTACCCATGCGCACTTCGGCGGGCTTCTTGGAAATCGGCTTGTCGGGGAAAATCCGGATCCAGATCCGGCCACCACGCTTGATGTGACGCGTCATGGCACGACGAGCCGCTTCGATCTGACGCGCCGTCAGACGACCACGGCCGATTGCCTTGAGGCCATATTCGCCGAAGCTGACTTTGGCGCCGCGGGTCGCCAGGCCGGTATTACGGCCTTTCTGCTCTTTGCGGTACTTTCTTCTAGCTGGCTGCAGCATCAGGGTTTCCTGCCTTTCTTACTCGTTTCGCCGGGGCCTTGACTTCGGCTACGGCTCCTTCTGTCTTCACGGCTTCCGGCTGGACATCAGCCTTTGGCTTCACCGTGCGGCTTTTCGGCTTGTCGGCTGCTTCAGCGTCAGGTCTGGCGGCCCGACGCGGCTTGCGCGCCT
>Ga0207952_1001227_pt1 | contig 11757 bp, 13 predicted proteins | sample SubbioR12Aug_8Ca_FD_184831 | JGI IMG/M metagenome (GOLD analysis project Ga0207952, IMG submission 184831) | Serpentinite rock and fluid subsurface biosphere microbial communities from McLaughlin Reserve, California, USA - CR12Aug_8Ca (SPAdes) | ecosystem: Environmental > Terrestrial > Deep...
CAAAATGAGCTCTCCTTGTTAAATTATTTCTAATTTCAATTATATTGTCTGAAAGATTTTTTTTATTATTAAAATTCTTGACGATCATTTCAAGTGTATTTTTGTTATTTTTTGATAATTTTTTATAAGTTATAGATAACAAATCTATGGCACGAATCACATTATCAACTATTGTAATATTTGCAGTTTGTGAAGTTCTTGATAGTGGATTAAGATCAAATGTTATGACAGTTTTTCCAGCTTTTCTCAGTGCCATTGTTCTATCTCCATCTTCTAGTGGAACAATTACAACATCGGCTGCAAATATTCCATTTTTATCAACTATTCTTCTAGCAGAATCTAATCCTGATAATGTGGTTGAAAAATTAGGATTTATACCTAAAATTTCGTTTGCACCATTCTTTTTTAGAGTTTTTATGATATTCTTTTTTCGCTTTTCATTTGTATAAAACAAATTTACTTCAACTTTTGCACCTGAAATTTTGGCAAGATTGATTACTTCTTTTGGGCACAATGCGGCAATATTTCCATTGATTGAAATGACTGGTAATTTTGCCAAAAGGATTTGTGCTGCAGCCGCCTTTATTGCTAGTTTTGCAGTCTTGTTTGTTTTTTCACCAAGTAAATAATCAAATGCTTCTCCTCTACCGTGTGCTAATAAACCTTCTTTTGCTACTAATCCCTGTTCAAATCCTGAAACAAGTCTTTCTCTAATTAAAAGAGATTTAGCTCTAGGATGAGATTTTGGAATTAAAGACATCTATGTTCAATTAATTATTAAGCACTCTTGCTCCCTGATTATCCAATTGTGATTTTATAATTATTGCTTCAGGATATTTTTTTAAAATTTGTAAAACCATTTCTTCTTTTTCTTTTGGAATCATAGTAAACACAGTTTCACCAAATAATGCAACACCACATTTTATTCCATTTGAAGCTAATTCTTGAATTAAGTTTTCCATTCTTAATGTCATTACTTGAATATATTTTGCAAATTCTAATGACATATCTTCAAAATGTTCATAATTTTTTGATTCTAATAATTTAGTTACCATTTTTCCACCAAGACCATTAATTTGTGACAAGCGTTCTTTGATGAATTTATTTGTTGAAATTGGGGAAAAACAAATCATGATTATTGTAATTTCACCAGGATTAATTTTTTCTACTTGACCTATTCCTGGTGCTCCTGGTTTGATTCTAATTTCAAAACCTCCATGGTATGATGCTAAAACATCACCTAACCCTGTATTGCAATTTATTTCAGCATTATGAGCAATCTGACCAATCATAGTGTGATCTAATTTTGTTTTAAGCACATGATCTAATGCATATGATAATGACAACGCAACAGCACTACTAGAACCTAAACCATATCCAACAGGTATGGTAATCTCATGTCGTATATCAAAAAACATATCTTCAAAATTTCCAAGCTTTAAAAATTCATTTAAAACATATTCTGAAACATCTGTCTTATCTGATTCATAACCTATAGTTGTAATTTTAAAATTAGAATTTTGATTTATTTTTGGTAAAATATTGATATGTGTGGTAACTCCCTCTCTTATTGAAAATCCAGCACCCATTGAACCAATTTTTTCTGGATTTTTTTGATCATCTTTTTCTAAATACGCTTTGAAAAAACCTGTTACATGAGCAGGACAAAATGCAGTGGACTTCATTGATCATAGTTTAAATTTTACACAAAATATAAGAATATGGCTTAAATTAATTATACTAGTATAAATTGACTAAATTCATTCGACGCCTACAACGTATAGGTAGTAGTATACTAGTTTCATTGCCAAAAGAATGGATAGTTGCTAACAATCTAGATAAAGGCAGTCAAATTGAACTTGAGACTGGACAAGATACCATTTCTATTTCTGCAAATAAAGAAATGCGTCCAACCAAAGAACTTGTAATTTCATATCCATTACCTAAAGATGAAAATATTGTAGCTGATATTACTGGAGCATATCTATTAGGATATGATGTTATACTAATCAATTCCAAGTCAACTATACCTGGTGTTGATAGAGAACAAATTAGAAATTCTATGCGACGATTAGTAGGAATGGAAATTATTGAAGAAGATGCCTCACATATTAACATGCAATTTCTTTTAGATGCTACAACACTTAATCCAGAAAAAATTCTAAAAAGAATGAGTTCTATTGCACTGGGAATGTATGAAGACGTATCAAATGGATTAATTTTAAATGATAAATCTAATTTACGAACATTATCAAATAGAGATGTAGAAGTAAATAGGCAATATTTTCTTCTTGTACGTTTAATCAGAAGTACACTTGTTGACAAAAGATTAGCAAATGTATTTAATTTAGAAAACATAGATATTTTAGATTATAGAGTAGCTGCAAATCTTTTAGAAAATGCTGGCGATACAATAGTTGAACTTGCTGATTTTGTATATAATTCATCTTTATCTGATCAACACTTGAAAAAAATTTTTGATGTAGTTCAAAATTTTAATGATCTTGCAGAAAAATCTATTGATGCTTTTACAAAACCTGATCGTAGATTAGCTATTGAAGCTATTGCATTACACAAAAAACACCAAGAAAATCTTTCTAAACTAAGAAATACAATTGGAAATAAAAAAGAAATTCCAATTGATCTTCTTGATCTTGTCTATATGTTTGAACGAATTACTAAATCATGGGCAGATGTAGTTGATCTTGTAAAACCAATATACAATAAATAATTAATTTAATTTCTTTTTGAATGCGTATGTTAAAACTGCACAAATTGTCTTTGAATCTTGAATTTTTCCATTTTTTATCATTGCAATCACTTTTTTAAAATCCATCTTTACTACCGATAATATCTCATCTTCATCTAGCTTCAAATCTGTAACTTTTTTTATTCCAGAGGCTACAAAACAATGAATAGCCTCAGTATTGTATCCTATAGAAGGATAATAGGTAATTAATGGAGTCATTTTTTTTGCCCTGTATCCTGTTTCTTCTTCTAACTCTCTAAAAGCACATTTCTTTGGGTCTTCTTTTTTTTCTAATGTGCCTGCTGGAATTTCAATTACATAACCATGCGGATATCTATGTTGTTTTACAAGTATCAGTTTATTATTTTCATCAAATGCTAAAACAGCTGCTGCTCCTCTATGTTCTATCATCTCTCGTTTTACTTTTCTACCTTCAATTACTAAATCATAAATGCTAAGGCCTAATATTCTACCTTCATAGATCTTCTTCTTCATGTTTGATTCATATTTTGATTAATATTTAATTTGTTTGATACGAAATATGTAGTGTTGGAGATTTTTTAGCAATATTGATAGCTTGCTCTAACCATTTCATTGGAAACGATATTTCTTTTGGTATGAATAAATCTGCAGATTTTACTCCATTCATGTTCCTAACTATTTTAGTTAATTCATCCATTTCAAAGATATCGCGGCTATACATAAATAATACAATTTGATTTTTTGCAATAAATGGTATTTGCATAAATGATTCAGAAAGTTCATTATTCATTTTATCTAATGTTTCTTTAAGATCTCCATCAATCCATGCAAGTATGGCATGTGAAATAAAACCTTCAATTTTTCTTGGATTGTAAATTAATGTAAATTGAATACCATTATTTTTTTGTAATTTATCAATACATCTTGTAACGGTTTTTGTAGACATTGACATCTCTTCTGCTATTTTTTCAATTTTTTGCCTTGGTTCTTTTATTAAATACTCTAAAATTTCTAGATCTGTTTTAGTTAGATTAGAACTATATCCTGGACTTTCTGCTTCAAAAATTGATAGTACTCTTACATCCTTCATTAGTTTATTTGCAAGTTCTATTTTTTGTTGTAAATTTTCTTTTATTACTATACTACATACTGTGATTCCACCAACACATGGCACAACAAAAAATGGTTCTCCAACTAACCTGATTTGCTCTAAAATATCTTTAATATTTTGTCCTGATACTACAATATACAAAACACCTAGTCCTAAAATTGGAGGTTCAACTTTAATCGTAAACTTCTCAATTATTTTAAATTCCTGCATTTTTTTAATACGTGCTCTAATTGCTCCACCTGATATTCCTAATTCCTTTCCAATTTGTCTATCTGATTCTCTGCAATTGTTTAGTAATCTGCTTAGAATTTTGATATCTAAATTGTCCAATATGTCACCTGAATCAATTTCATATTGTTTACAATTAACTAATAAGATATAAAAATGTCTATACTGTTAGCACTATAGATAATATACATTAAATATCAGACTATTTTTAGTCTTCTTATGGAATATCGATTGCGATTAGCAAAAAGAATGTTGTTTAACAAAAAGGGAAGTCTAATCGGAGCTGTTTTAGCTGTTACTATTGGAATTTTGGTAATTCATGTAAATTTTGTAATTTTTCAGGGATTGTTTGATGCAATTGTTAGAGACATCTCAAATTATAGAAATGGGAATGTTCTAATCACAGATGAAGAAGACTACATCGACAAGTCTGATCAAGCATTAGTTAGTTGGTTTGAAAGAATTCCATATGTAGAAGCAGCCACTCCCCGGTTGTCATCAAGTGCATCAATCAATATGACAAAATTTGGTACATTACATGAAAAAACAAGAATTCCAATAGTAGGTGTTGATCCATTTAGAGATATTCAAGCTTCTACAGTTCATGAAACTGTAACAGATGGACAATATGTTTTTGCTAAAAATTCAATTGTATTAGGTTCTAATGTTGCACGAGATCTTGGTGGTGTTGAAGTAGGTGATAGTCTAAAATTAAAAATTGTTGATAGATATGGTCAAGATCAAATTAGAAGGTTTGTGGTTACTGGTATAGCACAATCACCCGGTGGACAAGGTTTTGATTATAGTGTCGTTGTACACATTGATACTTTACGTGATTTGATGAATAGAAAAGGTGAATCAGGTTCAATAATGGTAAAACTAAATGATCCAACTAAAGCAAATGATGTTAAAAATTTCTTTTTAGCTGCTTTTCCCAATGATGATTTTATTGCAGAAACAATAGAAGAATCAGCTGAAGAGCAACTAGCTGGTTTTAGATCTGGTATTGCTATGATAAACATGATTGGTTATTTTGGAATGATGTCATCAGCATTTGCTATTGTTACAATTCAAATGATGTTAGTTAATGGAAAAACTAGAGAAATAGGAGTAATGAGATCAATAGGTGCTACCCGAAAAGATATTTTGGTTATTTTTATTTTTCAGGGAATGATAATTGGTGCAATAGGTGCTGGGGTTGGAACTGCAGCAGGCTTAGGTTATACATTTTACGCAAAGGAGACTAAAATGTCATTCAATAACAGCCTCCCATTGGAAGTAAGTTACAACTGGGAAAAAATTATTCAAACTGCAGTCTTGTCTTTTATGTTGGCAATAATTGCTTCATTATATCCGTCGTATAGAGCGACTAAATTACTACCCGTGGAGGCGATGAGAACTGTCTAAAGTACTTGAAATTAATAATTTAAGTAAAATTTATGGTGCCGGTGAAAACATGGTAAAAGCCCTAGATGATGTATCCTTTTCAATTGAAAAAGGAGAATTTGTATTAATTGTAGGTAGCTCTGGTTCAGGAAAATCTACTTTACTTAACATGATAGGTCTTTTAGATCGTCCTACAAATGGTAAGGTCTTCATAGATGGAACAGATACATCAAATCTATCTGACAATCAAATCTCAACATTTAGAAATAAAAAATTAGGATTCATTTTCCAATTTTCAAATCTTTTAACTGATCTGACTGTTCTTGAAAATGTATTACTACCAAGAGAAATTGCTGGAACTACAGAATCTGCTGAAAAAAATGCTAGAGAATTATTGAAAGCGGTTGGATTAGAGAATCAAATTAACAAAAGAGCAAATAAAATTTCAGGTGGACAAGCACAAAGAGCAGCAATTGCTAGAGGTTTGATAAATAACCCATCAATTGTTTTAGCTGATGAACCAACTGGTAATTTAGATTCTGTTACTTCTAAAATAATTGTTGATTTGATGAAATCAATGGCAAAAGAACTGAATCAAACATTCATTATTGTTACTCATGATCAACAACATTTTGGAGAAGCCGATCGAGTAATTACAATCAAAGATGGAAAAGCATCCGAAGGAAATCAACCATCTGAATTGGAGGTTTTAGTATGATGAATTACAAAATTTTATTTTCATTAACTTTGTTATTGCTTATTCCATTAATTATTGATGATTCATATGCTCAAATCAAATCTGGTGGTTTTGGCCAATCGCCATTTGAAAGAGATTTTGGAGATGTAAAATTCCTAGAAGGATACTTTGGAACATTTAACAATAAAATTGAAATTGATCCTGGCGATGATAATGTCCCATTTACTGTAGTATTTGCAAATGTAGGAACACAAGATATCACTGGAATTAAAGGTCAACTATCTCTTCCAGTTGGATTTTCTTCAGCAGATGGTCCTGGTTCACTCATAACTGCTAATAGTGATTCCAATTCATTGGCTGGCAGTACTTTCTATATGACATTTAATGTAAATATTGATAAAAATATCCAAATTAAACAATATCCGGGTACTGTTAAGGTTGATTATTCTAGAATAAGAGAATCTGGAGTTAGAACTTCATTTTCTGAATTTACCTTTAAAGTTACTGGAGATAGCATCATCAATGTTAAAGCATTGGATCCATTTCTTACGTCTTTACAATCAAACAATGTTGTAATTGAAATTACAAATGATGGAACTGCACCATTATCTAGTGTAGATATTGTAGCTACTAATACCCAAACAGAACTTGCGTCTACTTCATCGTCAACTACCAATGTTGAAAATGTAGTGATCTTAGAATCAAATTGGGATGTTGGCAACATAAATCCAAAATCCTCTAGATATCTTACTGCTACGGTATACGTACCTGGAAATCTTCAACAAGATACATTACGAATTCCATTATCTATCCAATTTTATAATGCACATGGCGATTTACAAACTGTTTCTAAAATTGTTGATTTTTACATTAAAGGATTGATTGAACTTAACATGTATGATGTAGGAGTAATTGAACTATCTAATACACAAATGGTTGTTGGAGAAATAATAAACGAAGGAAATGAAAATGCAGTGTTTGGTTTTGTTACAATTGAACCTAGAGGTGACTCAAATATTAAAACAAAAACTCAATTTATTGATGAAATTGAAATTGATTCACCTGTGCCATTTAACATTCCATTAGAATTTGACGGTGAGCCAAGATATGGAGAACATGATATCAAACTAACTGTAAGATACAAAGATAGTGTTAGAGATGAAACACTGTATACACATGATGCTACAATATTTGTAAAAGAACCAGAAAAAATTCAATCTGATAATAGTTTTATGTTTATTATTCCATTAATAGTAGCAGCTGCCGTAGGATTCTATGTGATTCGTAGGCGTAAAAAATCAAAAATTCAGGCTAGTTAAAATTAAATTTTAAATTAGAAATAATAGAAGAAGAACTGTTTAAAGTGAGATTATCTATTATTGTCATGATTGCAGTTTTAGCTGTAGGAAGTATAATGATCTCTTTTGGTTATATTACAAATCAAAATTCTCCAGAAACCATTAAACAATCAGATCCATACGAAAAATTACAAACCTACAAAGAAGAACTAGAAAAAATTAACCAATATAATCAAAAACTGCTCCTAGAATTAGAAGACAAATTGATTCATTCCGATAATTCTAGTTTAAATCAACTAAACCAAGAAATTTCAGTACTAAAACGAGTAATTAATGATAATAAAATGGAACTTGAACAAGTTATAAAAAAACTCTCTACAATGAATTCACCGCCTTAAGATCGATCCATTCTAATTCCCTATTTTGGGACATTTGCATTATTGTTATATGATTAAGTTGAGATGATATGAATCAGGCATGGCAAATAGTATATTTCTATTTCTAGTCGGTAGTATCGTTGGATTCATAACAACACCGTTTCTTTGAATCCTTTTTTATTTCTAAATTCATATACATAGAAAAAAACCAAAAATAATGCGAAATCATCAAAAATTGACAATTGTTGGTATGATCTTATTGGCTGCTACCTACTTGATTTCAAATCATGAAACAAATTTTCCTGGAATAGGATTCAATTATGCTTACATTACTGGAATTTCTATGCTGATTGTATTCATTGCAAGTTTTGTGTTATTTGGAAAAGAGAGAATAAAAGAATCAAAATCTAAAAAATAAATTTCTTTAGGCATAAAAAATATGAATATTTTTTAATTTTATTATGGCTAAGATTATAAGCGAATAATGGATCTTGCGTTTATGCCAATAGATGAGATTGAAGTGCCAAAGGAATTACGAGAATTCATGATAGATGGAGCATATGAAACTATGCTTGGACAAAAAAATGGTGCAAATAAACAATATCGATATGGTAATTTGCACATTAGAGAATATGATGATAAATTTTTAGTTCACACTGATAAAATTGATCCTAGAAAAGATCCATTTGGTCATTTAGTATATGATGCTCCTGAAATTCTAATTGGAATTGGATGTTCAATTTTAGGTGGTTCAAAAGTTGCAAAATTATTTCTTAAGAATAATAAATCCAAAAACTCAACTGTAGCAGCTACTATCACATCTTCCATAATTGCTGGATACATTGGATATGTTGCAACAAAAAAAGTTAAAAATTATTTAGAATAATTATGTCTAACGTAAGAACAATTCAAGTATTTTACAAACTAATTCCTTCAATTTTGGCATTACGAAAAGATAGAAGAAAGTGGGTTAAAACAGAAGGCAAGGACACTGATTTAGAAAAATATCGCAAGAATGCACGTAAAGTTTTAAACACTTTCATTTCATTAGGACCTGTTTACATAAAATTAGGACAATGGCTTTCATCAAGAGCTGATATTTTACCACAACCATACTTGGAAGAACTTGCCAAGCTACAAGATAGTGTTCCAGCAGCTTCATTTGATCTGGTTAAACCAATAATTGAAAATGACATAGGACCACTTGATGAAAAATTTGACAGCATAGATCAAAATCCTCTCTCTGGTGCATCATTGGGTCAGGTTTATCGAGGAAGAATATCTGGTCAAGAGATCGTAATTAAAGTAAAAAGACCTGGTATTGAAAAAGTTGTAGAAGAGGATCTTAAAGTCTTAAAAAAAATACTTCCAATGGCATTAAGGTTTGTAGATCCCAACTTGCGTTTTTCTGCAAGGGCAATGCTTTCACAATTTATTGAAACTATTCATGAAGAGATGGATTACACAATAGAATCAACAAATCTTAAAAAAATCAAGCAAAACATGAAGAAAAGTAACATAGCAATTCCCTCAGTGTATGATGATTATTCCTCAAAAAATGTGCTTACTATGGAATATCTTCCTGGTATCAAAATTACCAATATAGAAGCACTTGATGAGAAGGGAATTGATAGGCACAAACTAGTCATTGATGTTCATAAGGTCTTTTTCACTATGCTTTTACGTCATTCATTATTTCATGCAGATCCTCATCCAGGAAACATTTCAGTAACAGATGATGGAAAACTGATTCTTTATGATTATGGGATGGTCGGGAGATTAGACAATGATACAAGATTAAGACTAATTCGACTCTATCTTGCCCTAGTTGAGAAAGATCCACCTAGAACGGTTAACGCAATGGCAGATCTTGGAATGCTAACTCCTGACTTTAACCGAACAGTAATTGAAAAAGGAATAGAATTGGCGGTTCGTGCAATGCATGGAAAAAAACCTGATGAAATGGAAGTACAAAGTTTGATGGAACTTGCAAACAAAACAATGAGTAAATTTCCATTTGTTCTTCCAAAAAATTTAGCACTATACATGAGAATGGCATCTATCATTGAAGGAATTTATAAAACACACAAAGTCGATTTTAAATTTGTCAAAGTACTAAGAGAAATTTTAGAAGAAGAACATTTAATCAAAGATGCATACATTGAAGAACTCAAATATTCATTTCAAAGATTTGCAAAATCAATTGATGCCACTATTTCAATTGCACCAGAACTTAAAAAATTCCTTGATGAAAATAGATCAATCCAACTAAATACAAAACCTAAATCCAATGTTTTGCTTTCTGGAAGTATTCTTTCATCTGCAATATTTGTTGGTTCTGCAGTTTTGTATACTACAAATGAAACTTTAGGAATTACTGGAATAATTGGTTCTTTGATAATAATGAGTATTTTTACAATATTTAGAAAACGATAATTATTCGATAGGAATATCTTTACCGTGTTTTTTAACTAACATTGTAATTGTCAACACACCATTTTCATATTTAGCAGAACTTACTCCGTTTTCTCCTTCTCTAAGTTCAATCGGCAATCTGATTTTTTTATCTATGACATTTGGTCTTTGATTGCAGATAACATTACGATTTTTTTCTTCAGAAATTTCTTTTGATGCGTTTATGGAAAGAATATTTTCATCTAATGATAATTTTATGTCTTTTTTTGTAAATCCTGGCATGTCAACGATTAATGTCAATTTATCATTATCAAGATACATATCTACAGGAGGTAGAACAAATTCGTAAAACTCTCTAGATTTATTGCCTATTTCTTTAATCATTTCTTTTGCCATTGATTTAACCAGTCCCATTTTGAGATATGTGCTTAATTTTTAGTTATAAACCTTGATAGATTTTTAATCAATTAATTTCTCTGATTTTGTAACTTATGATAATTGTTATTGAAGGCGGAGATCAGGCAGGAAAGAAAACCCAAACTGCATTATTGGCAAAAGCATTAAAGCAAAGAAAAATCAAAACAACCACATTTAGTTTTCCTGATTATAAGACTCCACTAGGAAAAGAAATTGCAAAATATCTTAATGGTAAAAGAAAATTTCCACCACAAGTAATTCATTGTCTTTTAGCTGCAAACAGATGGGAAAAATTAAACGAAATTTTAGCAGCACAATCAAAAAATTCTATTGTGATAATGAATCGATATTATCACTCAAATCTAATCTATGGTTTAGCAAATGGAATGAAAAGCGAATGGCTAAAAAATCTAGATAATGGTCTCCCAAAAGCTGATCTTATAATTTTACTTGATGTAACTCAAAGAGAATCATTTCGTAGAAAAAAAACTAACAGAGATAAATTTGAAAAAAATGAAGAATTTCTAAGAAAGATATCAAAAATTTATAGAACAATTGCAAAGAAAGAACATTGGAAAATTATTGATGCATCTAAATCAAAACAAGAAGTTCATGAAAATATTTTAAAGGCAATTTCACAAAAAATAGGCTTATGAAAAAAAATTATTCAGACATAGTTGATCCAATACATGATTTTATTCGTGTATATGATCATGAATTAAAAATAATTGATAATCCAATCTTTCAAAGATTAAGACGAATACGTCAACTTTCTGGGGCTCATTTAACATATCCAGCGGCGCAACATACTAGATTTGAACATTCTTTAGGTGTAATGCATATTGCAAGTCAAGCTGGTAAGGCATTAAACGAAAAAGGAATTTTAAAATCCGATGATATTGATTTATTGAGACTTGCAGGACTTTTACATGACATTGGTCATGGACCTTTCTCACATCTTTTTGAAGAAGTTATTCAACAAAAAAAATTTTCCCATGAAGATTTTGGTAAAGAAATTATTTTAAAATCTGAAATTGGTGATATTCTATCAAAAAATGGATATGACAAAAAACTTGTTACAAAAATTGCATTTGGAG
>Ga0207952_1001228_pt1 | contig 11754 bp, 13 predicted proteins | sample SubbioR12Aug_8Ca_FD_184831 | JGI IMG/M metagenome (GOLD analysis project Ga0207952, IMG submission 184831) | Serpentinite rock and fluid subsurface biosphere microbial communities from McLaughlin Reserve, California, USA - CR12Aug_8Ca (SPAdes) | ecosystem: Environmental > Terrestrial > Deep...
CAAAATGAGCTCTCCTTGTTAAATTATTTCTAATTTCAATTATATTGTCTGAAAGATTTTTTTTATTATTAAAATTCTTGACGATCATTTCAAGTGTATTTTTGTTATTTTTTGATAATTTTTTATATGTTATAGATAACAAATCTATAGCACGAATAACATTATCGACTATTGTAATATTTGCAGTTTGTGAAGTTCTCGATAGTGGATTAAGATCAAATGTTATGACAGTTTTGCCAGCTTTTCTCAGTGCCATTGTTCTATCCCCATCTTCTAATGGAACAATTACAACATCAGCTGCAAATATTCCATTTTTATCAACTATTCTTCTAGCAGAATCTAATCCTGATAATGTGGTTGAAAAATTAGGATTTGTGCCTAAAATTTCTTCTGCACCATTCTTTTTTAGAATCTTTATGATGTTCTTTTTTCGTTTTTCATTAGCATAAAACAAATTTACTTCAATTTTTGCACCTGAGATTTTAGCAAGATTGATTACTTCTTTTGGGCACAATGCAGCAATATTTCCATTGATTGAAATGACTGGTAATTTTGCCAAAAGTATTTGTGCTGCAGCAGCCTTTATTGCTAGTTTTGTAGTCTTGTTTGTTTTTTCACCAAGTAAATAATCAAATGCTTCTCCTCTACCATGTGCTAATAGACCTTCTTTTGCTACTAATCCTTGCTCAAATCCGGAAACAAGTTTTTCTCTAATTAAAAGAGATTTAGCTCTAGGATGAGATTTTGGAATTAAAGACATCTATATTCAATTAATTATTAAGCACTCTTGCTCCCTGATGATCTAACTGTGATTTTATAATTATTGCTTCAGGATATTTTTTTAAAATTTGTAAAACCTTTTCTTCTTTTTCTTTTGGAATCATAGTAAATACAGTTTCACCAAATAATGCAACACCACATTTTATTCCATTTGAAGCTAGTTCTTGAATTAAATTTTCCATTCTTAATGTCATTACTTGAATATATTTTGCAAATTCTAATGACATATCTTCAAAATGTTCATAATTTTTTGATTCTAATAATTTAGTTACCATTTTTCCACCAAGACCGTTAATTTGTGACAAACGTTCTTTGATGAATTTATTTGTTGAAATTGGGGAAAAACAAATCATAATAATTGTAATTTCTCCAGGATTAATTTTTTCTACTTGACCTATTCCTGGTGCTCCCGGTTTGATTCTAATTTCAAAACCTCCATGATATGATGCTAAAACATCACCTAACCCTGTATTACAATTTATTTCTGCATTATGAGCAATCTGACCAATCATAGTGTGATCTAATTTTGTTTTAAGCACATGATCTAATGCATATGATAATGACAACGCAACAGCACTACTAGAACCTAAACCATATCCAACAGGTATAGTAATCTCATGTCGAATATCAAAAAACATATCTTCAAAATTTCCAAGCTTTAAAAATTCATTTAAAACATACTCTGAAACATCTGTCTTATCTGATTCATAACCTATGGTTGTGATTTTAAAATTAGAATTTTGATTTATTTTTGGTAAAATATTGATATGTGTAGTAACTCCCTCTCTTATTGAAAATCCAGCACCCATAGAGCCTATATTTTCTGGGCTTTTTTGATAGTCTTTTTCTAAGAACGCTTTAAAAAAACCTGTTACATGAGCTGGACAAAATGCAGTCGACTCCATTGATCATAGTTTAAATTTTACACAAAATATAAGAATATGGCTTAAATTAATTATACTAGTATAAATTGACTAAATTCATTCGACGCCTACAACGAATCGGTAGTAGTATACTAGTTTCATTACCAAAAGAATGGATAGTTGCTAATAATTTAGATAAAGGCAGTCAAATTGAACTTGAGACTGGACAAGATACCATTTCTATTTCGGCAAATAAAGAAATGCGTCCTACCAAAGAACTTGTGATTTCATATCCATTACCTAAAGATGAAAATATTGTAGCTGATATTACTGGAGCATATCTATTAGGATATGATGTTATACTAATCAATTCTAAATCAACTATACCTGGTGTTGATAGAGAACAAATTAGAAATTCTATGCGACGATTAGTGGGAATGGAAATTATTGAAGAAGATGCCTCACATATTAACATGCAGTTTCTTTTGGATGCTACAACACTTAATCCAGAAAAAATTCTAAAAAGAATGAGTTCTATTGCACTTGGAATGTATGAAGATGTATCAAATGGATTAATTTTAAATGATAAATCTAATTTACGAACACTGTCAAATAGAGATGTAGAAGTAAACAGACAATATTTTCTTCTTGTACGTTTAATCAGAAGTACACTTGTTGACAAAAGATTAGCCAATGTATTTAATTTAGAAAACATAGACATTTTAGATTATAGAGTCGCTGCAAATCTTTTAGAAAATGCTGGTGATACAATAGTTGAACTTGCTGATTTTGTATATAATTCATCTTTGTCTGATCAACACTTGAAGAAAATTTTTGATGTAGTTCAAAATTTTAATGATCTTGCAGAAAAATCTATTGATGCCTTTACAAAACCTGATCGTCGTTTAGCTATTGAGGCTATTGGATTACACAAAAAATATCAAGAAAATCTTTCTAAACTAAGAAATACCATAGGAAATAAAAAAGAAATTCCTATTGATCTTCTTGATCTTGTGTATATGTTTGAACGAATTACTAAATCATGGGCAGACGTCGTAGATCTTGTAAAACCAATATACAATAAATAATTAATTTAGTTTCTTTTTTAATGCGTATGTTAAAACTGCACAAATTGTCTTTGAATCTTGAATTTTTCCATTTTTTATCATTGCAATCACTTTTTTAAAATCCATTTTTACTACAGATAATATTTCATCTTCATCCAACTTCAAATCTGTAACTTTTTTTAATCCAGAGGCTACAAAACAATGAATAGCCTCGGTATTGTAACCTATAGAAGGATAGTAGGTTATCAACGGCGTCATTTTTTTTGCCCTGTATCCTGTTTCTTCTTCTAACTCTCTAAAAGCACACTTCATTGGGTCTTCTTTTTTTTCTAATGTGCCTGCTGGAATTTCAATTACATAACCGTGGGGATATCTATGTTGTTTTACAAGTATGATTTTGTTGTTTTCATCAAATGCTAACATTGCTGCTGCTCCTCTATGTTCTATCATTTCACGTTTTACCTTTCTTCCCTCAATTACTAAATCATAAATGCTAAGGCCTAAAATTTTTCCTTCATAGATTTTCTTCTTCATGCTTGATTCATAATTTGATTATTATTTAATTTGTTTGATATGAAATGTGTAGTGTTGGAGATTTTTTAGCCTGATTAATAGCATGTTCTAACCATTTTGTTGGAAATGATATCTCTTTTGGTATGAATAAATCTGCAGATTTTACTCCATTCATGTTTCTAACTATTTTAGTTAATTCATCCATTTCAAAAATATCATGACTATACATGAATAAAACAATCTGGTTTTTTGCAATAAATGGTATTTGCATAAATGATTTAGAAAGTTCATTATTCATTTTATCTAATGTTTCTTTAAGATCTCCATCAATCCAGGCAAGTATGGCATGTGAAATAAAACCTTCAATTTTTTTTGGATTATAAATTAATGTAAATTGAATACCGTTATTTTTTTGTAATTTATCAATACATCTTGTAACGGTTTTTGTAGAAATTGACATTTCTTCAGCTATTTTTTCAATTTTTTGTCTTGGTTCTTTTATTAAATATTCTAAAATTTCTAGATCTGTTTTAGTTAGATTAGAATCATATCCTGGACTTTCTGCTTCAAAAATTGATAATACTCTTACATCCTTCATTAGTTTATTTGCAAGTTCTATTTTTTGTTGCAAATTTTCTTTTATTACTATACTACATACTGTGATTCCACCAACACATGGCACAACAAAAAATGGCTCTCCGACTAACCTGATTTGTTCTAAAATATCTTTGATGTTCTGTCCTGATACTACAATATACAAAACACCAAGTCCTAAAATTGGGGGTTCTACTTTAATCGTAAACTTCTCAATTATTTTGGATTCCATCATTTTTTTAATCCGTGCTCTAATTGCTCCCCCTGAGATTCCTAATTCTTTTCCGATCTGTCTGTCTGATTCTCTGCAATTGTTTAGTAACCTGCTTAGAATTTTGATATCTAAATTGTCCAATATGTCACCTCAATCCATTTCATATTGTTTACAATTAACTAATAAAATATAAAATTGTCTATACTGTTAGCACTATAGATAATATACATTAAATATCAGACTATTTTTAGTTTTATCATGGAATACAGATTACGATTAGCAAAAAGGATGCTATTTAATAAAAAAGGAAGTCTAATCGGAGCTGTTTTAGCTGTTACTATTGGAATTTTAGTAATTCATGTAAATTTTGTAATTTTTCAGGGATTGTTTGATGCAATTGTTAGAGATATCTCAAATTATAGAAATGGTGATGTTCTAATCACAGATGAAGAAGACTACATTGACAAGTCTGATCAAGCATTGGTTAGTTGGTTTGAAAGAATTCCGTATGTAGAAGCAGCCACTCCCCGGTTGTCATCAAGTGCATCAATCAATATGACAAAATTTGGTACATTACATGAAAAAACAAGAATTCCTATTGTGGGTGTTGATCCATTTAGAGATATTCAAGCTTCTACAGTTCATGAAACTGTAACCGACGGACAATATGTTTTTGCTAAAAATTCAATTGTGTTAGGTTCTAATGTTGCACGAGATATTGGTGGTGCCGAAGTAGGCGATAGTCTAAAATTAAAAATTGTTGACAGATACGGTCAAGATCAAATTAGAAGATTTGTAGTTACTGGTATAGCAAAATCACCTGGTGGGCAAGGCTTTGATTATAGCGTAGTTGTTCACATTGATACTTTACGTGACTTGATGAATAGAAAAGGTGAATCAGGTTCAATAATGGTAAAACTAAACGATCCAACTAAAGCAGATGATGTTAAAAATTTCTTTTTAACTGCTTTTCCTAATGATGACTTTATTGCAGAAACAATAGAAGAATCAGCTGAAGAACAATTAGCTGGTTTTAGATCTGGTATTGCTATGATAAACATGATTGGTTATTTTGGAATGATGTCGTCGGCATTTGCCATTGTTACAATTCAAATGATGTTGGTTAATGGAAAAACTAGAGAAATAGGAGTAATGAGATCAATTGGTGCTACACGGAAAGACATTTTGGTTATTTTTATTTTTCAGGGAATGATAATTGGTGCAATAGGTGCTGGGGTTGGTACTGCCGCAGGCTTAGGTTATACATTTTATGCAAAGGAGACTAAAATGTCATTCAATAATAGTCTCCCATTGGAAGTAAGTTACAACTGGGAAAAAATTATTCAAACTGCAGTATTGTCTTTTATGTTAGCAATAATTGCTTCATTATATCCATCGTATAGGGCGACTAAATTATTACCAGTGGAGGCGATGAGAACTGTCTAAAGTACTTGAAATTAATAATTTAAGTAAAATTTATGGCGCCGGCGAAAACATGGTAAAAGCCCTAGATAATGTTTCATTTTCAATTGAAAAAGGAGAATTTGTATTAATCGTAGGTAGTTCCGGGTCAGGAAAATCTACATTACTCAACATGATAGGTCTTTTAGATCGTCCTACAAATGGTAAGGTCTTCATAGATGGAACAGATACATCAAATCTATCTGACAATCAAATCTCAACATTTAGAAATAAAAAATTAGGATTTATTTTCCAATTTTCAAATCTTTTGACTGATCTGACTGTTCTTGAAAATGTATTACTGCCAAGAGAAATTGCTGGAACTACCGAATATGCTGAAAAAAATGCTAGAGAATTATTAAAAGCAGTTGGATTGGAGGATCAAATTAACAAAAGAGCAAATAAAATTTCAGGTGGACAAGCTCAAAGAGCAGCAATTGCTAGAGGTTTGATAAATAATCCTTCAATTGTTTTAGCTGATGAACCAACCGGTAATCTGGATTCTGTAACTTCGAAAACAATTGTTGATTTGATGAAATCCATGGCAAAAGAACTTAATCAGACATTCATTATTGTTACCCACGATCAACAACATTTTGGAGAAGCCGATCGAGTAATTACAATTAAAGATGGAAAAGCATCAGAGGGAAATCCCCCATCTGAAATGGAGGTTTTAGTATGATAAATTACAAAATTTTATTTTCATTGACTATGCTGTTGCTTATTCCATTAATTATTGATGATTCATACGCTCAAATCAAATCTGGTGGTTTTGGTCAATCGCCATTTGAAAGAGATTTTGCAGATGTAAAATTCCTAGAAGGATATTTTGGAACATTTAACAATAAAATTGAAATTGATCCTGGTGATGATAATGTGCCATTTACTGTAGTATTTGCAAATGTGGGAACACAAGATATTACTGGAATTAAAGGCCAACTATCACTTCCAGTGGGATTTTCTTCAGCAGATGGTCCTGGTTCACTAATAACTGCTAATAGTGATTCTAATTCATTGGCTGGCAGTACTTTCTATATGACATTTAATGTTAATATTGATAAAAATATTCAAATTAAACAATATCCAGGTACTGTCAAAGTTGATTATTCTAGGATAAGAGAATCAGGAGTTAGAACTTCATTTTCTGAATTTACCTTTAAAGTTACAGGAGATAGCATAATCAATGTTAAAGCATTAGATCCATTCCTTACGTCTTTAAAATTAAACAATGTTGTAATTGAAATTACAAATGATGGAACTGCACCATTATCTAGTGTAGATATTGTAGCTACTAATACTCAAACAGAACTTGCATCTACTTCATCATCAACTACCAATGTTGAAAACGTAGTAATCTTAGAATCTAATTGGGATGTTGGCAACATAAATCCAAAATCATCTAGATATCTTACTGCTACAGTGTACGTACCTGGAAATCTTCAACAAGATACACTACGAATTCCGTTGTCTATTCAATTCTATAATGCACATGGTGATTTACAAACTATTTCTAAAATTGTTGATTTTTACATTAGAGGATTGATTGAACTTAACATGTATGATGTAGGAGTAATTGAATTATCTAATACACAAATGGTAGTTGGAGAAATAATAAACGAAGGAAACGAAAATGCAGTATTTGGTTTTGTTACAATTGAGCCTAGGGGTGACTCAAATATTAAAACAAAAACTCAATTTATTGATGAAATAGAAATTGATTCACCAGTACCATTTAACATTCCATTAGAATTTGATGGTGAACCCAGATATGGAGAACATGATATCAAACTAACTGTAAGATACAAAGATAGTGTTAGAGATGAAACACTGTACACTCATGATGCAACAATATTTGTAAAAGAACCAGAAAAAATTCAATCTGATAATAGTTTTATGTTTATTATACCATTAATAGCAGCAGCTGCAATAGGGTTCTATGTAATTCGTAGGCGTAAAAAATCAAAAATTCAGGCAAGTTAAAATTAAATTTTAAATTAGAAATAATAAAAAAAGAACTGTTTAAAATGAGATTATCCATTACTGTTATGATTGCAGTTTTAGCTGTAGGAAGTATAGTGATCTCTTTTGGTTATATTACAAATCAAAATTCTCCAGAAACAATTGAGCAATCCACCCCATACAAAAAATTACAAATCTACAAAGAAGAACTAGAAAAAATCAATCAATATAATCAAAAACTACTTTTAGAATTAGAAGACAAACTGATTAATTCTGATAATTCTAGTTTAAACCAACTAAACCAAGATATTTCAGTCCTAAAACGAGTAATTAATGATAATAAATTGGAACTCGAACAAGTTATAAAAAAACTCTCTACGATGAATTCCTCGCCTTAATCTCGATCAATTCAATTCCCTGTTCTGGGACATTTGCATTATTGTTATATGATTAAGTTGAGATGGTATGAATCAGGTATGACAAATAGCATATTTCTATTTCTAGTCGGTAGTATCGTTGGATTCATAACAACTCCCTTTCTCTGAATCCTTTTTTTATTTCTAAATTCATATACATAGAAAAAAATCAAAAATAATGCGAAATCATCAAAAATTGACAGTCATTGGTATGATCTTATTGGCTGCTACCTATTTGATTTCTAACCATGAAACAAATCTTCCCGGAATTGGATTCAGCTATGCTTACATTACTGGAATTTCTATGTTGATTGTATTTATTGCAAGTTTTGTATTATTTGGAAAAGAAAGAATAAAAGAATCAAAATCTAAAAAATAAATTTTTTTAGGCATAAAAAATATGAAAATTTTTTAATTTTATTATGACTAAGATTATAAACGAATAATGGATCTTGCGTTTATGCCAATAGATGAGATTGAAGTGCCAAAGGAATTACGAGAATTCATGATAGATGGAGCACACGAAACTATGCTTGGACAAAAAAATGGGGCAAATAAACAATATCGATATGGTAACTTACACATTAGAGAATATGATGATAAATTTCTAGTTCATACTGATAAGATTGATCCTAGAAAAGATCCACTTGGTCATTTAGTATATGATGCCCCAGAAGTTATAATTGGAATTGCATGTTCAATTTTAAGTGGTTCAAAAATTGCAAAATTATTTCTTAAAAATAACAAATCCAAAAACTCAACTGTAGCAGCTACTATCACATCTTCCATAATTGCTGGATATATTGGATATGTTGCAACAAAAAGAGCTAAAAATTATTTCGAATAATTATGTCTAACACAAGAACAATTCAAGTACTTTACAAACTACTTCCTTCAATTTTGGCATTACGAAAAGATAGAAGAAAATGGGTTAAAACAGAAGGCAAGGATACCGATTTAGAAAAATATCGCAAGAACGCGCGTAAAGTTTTAAACACTTTCATTTCATTAGGACCTGTTTACATAAAATTAGGACAATGGCTTTCATCAAGAGCTGATATTTTACCACAACCATACTTGGAAGAACTTGCAAAGCTACAAGATAGTGTTCCAGCAGCTCCATTTGATCTAGTAAAACCAATAATTGAAAGTGACATCGGACCACTTAATGAAAAATTTGAAAGCATAGATCAAAATCCTCTCTCTGGTGCATCATTAGGTCAAGTTTATCGAGGAAGAATATCTGGTCAAGAGATTGTAATTAAAGTAAAAAGACCTGGTATTGAAAAAGTTGTAGAAGAGGATCTTAAAGTCTTAAAAAAAATATTACCAATGGCATTAAGATTTGTAGATCCAAACTTACGTTTTTCTGCACGAGCAATGCTTTCTCAATTTATTGAAACTATTCATGAAGAGATGGATTATACGATAGAATCAACAAATCTCAAAAAAATCAAGCAAGACATGAAGAAAAGCAACATAGCAATTCCCTCAGTATACGATGATTATTCCTCCAAAAATGTACTAACTATGGAATACCTTCCTGGTATCAAAATCACCAATATAGAAGCACTTGATGAGAAGGGAATTGATAGGCACAAATTGGTCATTGATGTTCATAAAGTCTTTTTCACCATGCTTTTACGTCATTCATTATTTCATGCAGATCCTCATCCAGGAAACATTTCAGTAACAGACGATGGAAAACTGATTCTTTATGATTATGGAATGGTTGGGAGATTAGATAATGATACTAGATTAAGACTGATTCGACTTTATCTTGCACTAGTTGAGAAAGATCCACCTAGAACTGTTAATGCAATGGCAGACCTTGGAATGCTAACTCCTGATTTTAATCGCTCAGTAATAGAAAAAGGAATAGAATTGGCTGTTCGTGCAATGCATGGAAAAAAGCCTGATGAAATGGAAGTACAAAGTTTGATGGAACTAGCAAACAAAACAATGAGTAAATTTCCATTTGTTCTTCCAAAAAATTTGGCACTATACATGAGAATGGCATCTATCATTGAAGGAATTTACAAAACACACAAAGTTGATTTTAAATTTGTCAAAGTGTTAAGAGAAATTTTAGAAGAAGAACATTTAATCAAAGATGCATACATTGAAGAACTCAAATATTCATTTCAAAGATTTGCCAAATCAATTGATGCCACTATCTCAATTGCTCCAGAACTTAAAAAATTCATTGATGAAAATAGATCAATTCAACTAAATACAAAACCTAAATCCAATGTTTTACTTTCTGGAAGTATTCTTTCATCTGCAATATTTGTTGGTTCTGCGGTTTTGTATACTACCAATGAATCCCTAGGAATTACTGGAATGATTGGTTCTTTGATTATAATGAGTATTTTTACAATATTTAGAAAACGATAATTATTCAATGGGAATATCTTCACCATGTTTTTTAACTAAAATTGTAATTGTTAACACACCATTATCATATTTTGCAGAACTTACCCCGTTTTCTTCTTTAAGTTCAACTGGCAATCTGATTTTTTTATCAATAACATTTGGTCTTTGATTACAGATAATATTATGATCTTTTTCTTCAGAAACTTCTTTTGATGCATTTATTGAGAGAATGTTTTCATCCAATGATAATTTTATATCTTTTTTTGTAAATCCTGGCATGTCGACTATTAATGTCAATTTGTCATTATCAAGATACATATCAACAGGAGGTAGAACAAATTCATAAAACTCTCTAGATTTGTTGCCTATTTCTTTGATCATTTCTTTTGCCATTGATTTAACGAGTCCCATTTTGAGATATGTGCTTAATTTTTAGTTATAAACCTTGATAGATTTTTAATCAATTAATTTCTCTGATTTTGTAACTTATGATAATTGTTATTGAGGGTGGAGATCAGGCTGGAAAGAAAACCCAAACTGCATTATTGGCAAAAGCATTAAAGAAAAGAAAAATCAAAACAACCACCTTTAGTTTTCCTGATTATAAAACTCCTGTAGGAAAAGAAATTGCAAAATATCTTAATGGTAAAAGAAAATTTGCACCACAAGTAATTCATTGTCTTTTAGCTGCAAACAGATGGGAAAAACTAAATGAAATTTTATCAGCACAATCAAAAAACTCTATTGTAATAATGAACCGATATTATCACTCAAATCTAATCTATGGTTTAGCAAATGGACTGAAAAGTGAATGGCTAAAAAATCTAGATAATGGTCTTCCAAAATCTGATCTTGTAATTTTACTTGATGTAACTCAAAGAGAATCATTTCGTAGAAAAAAAACTAATAGGGACAAATTTGAAAAAAATGAAGAATTTCTAAGAAAGATATCAAAAATTTATAGAACTATTGCAAAGAAGGAACATTGGAAAATTATTGATGCGTCTAAATCAAAACAAGAAGTCCATGAAAATATTTTAAAAGCAATTTCACAGAAAATAGGCTTATGAAAAAAAATTATTCAGACATAGTTGATCCAATACATGATTTCATCCGTGTATATGATCATGAAATAAAAATAATTGATAATCCAATCTTTCAAAGATTAAGACGAATACGTCAACTTTCTGGTGCGCATTTAACATATCCAGCTGCACAACATACTAGATTTGAACATTCTTTGGGTGTAATGCATATTGCAAGTCAAGCTGGTAAGGCATTAAACGAAAAAGGAATTTTAAAATCTGATGATATTGATTTATTGAGACTTGCAGGACTTTTACATGACATTGGTCATGGACCCTTCTCCCATCTTTTTGAGGAGGTTATTCAACAAAAAAAATTTTCCCATGAAGATTTTGGTAAAGAAATTATTTTAAAATCTGAAATTGGTGATATTCTATCAAAAAATGGATATGACAAAAAACTTGTTACAAAAATTGCATTTGGAG